>Ga0070707_100003526_pt1 | contig 14770 bp, 10 predicted proteins | sample KBSK5502metaG_FD_65468 | JGI IMG/M metagenome (GOLD analysis project Ga0070707, IMG submission 65468) | Corn, switchgrass and miscanthus rhizosphere microbial communities from Kellogg Biological Station, Michigan, USA - KBS K5-50-2 metaG | ecosystem: Host-associated > Plants > Roots >... | reverse complement strand
GCGGCGTGGACGCGGACCTGGATCTGCCCGGTGGCCGGAAGGGGATCGGGCCGCTCTTCGAGGGAAATGACCTCGACTCCACCGGCGCCGGTGTACACGAGAGCGTGCATACAGAAGGGTCAACGAGGAACGGCCAACAGTCAACTACAGGAGCGCACCCATGGACCCCCGCATTGCCCCGCTGGCCGGAACCCTCCGGCTCAACCGCCGGCTGTACAAGAACTGCCTGGAAGGGATCACCGAAGAGCAGGCCCGGGTCCGGCCTTCCGATACCACCAATAGCGCCGTGTTCGTCGCGGCGCACATGGCGGAATCACGGTATTACACGCTCAAGGTGCTCGGCGCCGAGCGAAACAACCCCCTGGCGCCCTCCCTGGGCGAGTGGCGCGGTATCGATGAGATTCAGGAGTGGCCGTCGCTTGCGGAAATCGAATCGGCCTGGAACGATGCCTCCGCCGCGCTCGATGCGCGGCTCGCCGACATCACCCCGGCCCAGCTCGACGCGCCGAGCGGCACCCAGATGCCGATCGAAGACACCTCGGTGCTCGGCCTCTTCACGTTCATGGTTCAGCACGACAGCTATCATCTCGGACAGCTCTCCCTGCTGCGCAAGCATTGCGGGCTGCCGGCGATGGCGTACTCCTGAGCCTTCCAACCCCGATCGTGGAGTCGTTCCATGCTGACGCATCTCACCCCGGTGCTCGTCGTCGATGAAATCGAGCCCTGCCTGGCGTTCTGGACCGGCGGGCTCGGTCTGGTACCGGTCCACAAGGTTCCCGGCCCCGACGGCAAGCTGATGTTCGCGAGCGTCGAGAAGGACGCTGTCGAGGTGATGTATCAAACGAGGGCCAGCGTCGTGAAGGACCTCCCCGCGATGACGGCCGAGCTCGGCGGCCGCTCGATCGTGCTCTTCATCCATGTGGACGACCTCGATGCAGTGGAGAAAGCCACCGCCGGCGCGCCGGTGATCAAAGCCCGGCACAAGACGTTCTACGGGAGCGAAGAGATCTACGTGCGGGAGCCGGGCGGGAATACCGTGGGGTTTGCGAAGATGGGATAGCTGGGGGCTGGGTGCGGGGTGGTGGGTGTGGACGACTGAAGACTCACGACTGAAGACTCACGATTGAGGACTCACGACTGTCTTACTGCGACATCGCCCCGGGCCACGAATGGCATGGGCCCTATCACGACACCGAGTACGGATTCCCGATCGAGGGCGATGCCGGGCTCTTCGAGCGGCTGATGCTCGAGATCAACCAGGCCGGGCTCTCCTGGCTGACCATCCTCAAGAAGCGGGAGGCGTTCCGCGCCGCCTATCGCGAGTTCGACCCCGCACGGGTCGCACGATTCGGCGCGCGCGACGTGAAGCGGCTGATGGGAGACGCGGGGATCATCCGGAACCGGCTCAAGGTGGAGGCCGCGATCGCGAACGCCAGGACCGTACTCGCGCTCCGGAAAACCCACGGCTCGTTTGCCGGATGGCTGGAAGCGCACCAGTTCGTCGAAGACGCAAAGACGGAAATGCGCAACGGCGCAACGAGAGCCCGCAACAAGGCTGAGTGGGTCGCCCTGTTCAAGAAGACGTTCAGATTTACCGGAGGGGAAATTGTCGGGGAGTTCCTTCTGAGTGCCGGATATCTTCCCGGGGCGCACCGCGCCTCGTGCCCGGTCTATCCTCGCGTCGTCGAGCGGAAGCCGGCCTGGATGCGGGCCGGGCCGGCTTCATGACCCTGCGCCGAGCTTCAGCCCTTCCGCGACTTTTTGCCGGATGCGGCGGATGTAGCGATCGGCGTCCGCGTCGCTGAATCCCCCGGCGCGGAAGGCGTCGCTCCATTGCTTCGGAGTCAGCCGGGCAAGACGCTCGCAGATCCAGCGCACGTCCTCCGGGACGATGCTGTTGTGGAGCTGCGGCTCGAGCCACGCGTCCTGGTATCCGAATTTGACGCGATTGCCTTCCACGCCGAGGATGAACGGTTCCCGCTCGAACTCGTCCGGATTGCCCTTGGTCCCGAACGTCGGCCAGGCGGTCCTTCCCAGCGATGCGCCGAGGTCTCGCACCACGAATCGCTGAGGGGCGTCCTCATCGTCCGGGCCGACCTGATAGATCGCGTTCTGCGCCGCCTTCAAGTCCCAGTTGTTGAACATGACCATGAGCACGAACAGGCCGGCCAGCGGTCTGGTGCTCTGGAATGGGCTGTTCCGCCAGGACCATACCCCGACCTTCTTCCGGTCGGTCGGCTCGAGACGGAATCGTCCCCCGACGAGCTCGATCCGCTTGCCGTCGCGAAGCAGTGTCCACCGCGGGAGATAGTAGCTGATCGGCTGGTGATACCCGACCGCCCAGACGACCCGCGATACCGCCACCTCGATCCGCGCCTCCGGTCCCATCTTGATGCTCCACTCGCGGCCTCTGCTGTCCTTCACGTCATAACCCGGCTGAGTTCCCGTGGTCTTTTCGGAGAGGAATTGAAACGCCTGAGTCGGATCGGGATGGCGGCGTGAGCCCCCCACGCCATGGAAAAGGTCTCGCTGCTCCAGATCCGCGGGCTCCTGCCAGAGCTCGCCCATCACCTGGGGGTCGAGGGTCGGCCGCGCGCTCTGGGCGCACCCGGCCACCAGGAGGATGAATGCGCCGGCGAGGCGATGCCTCATGGAATCGCCTCGCGGTGGATGGTGAAAAACGCCTGGACTCCTTCGCCTCCCCCGAACCCGACGTCGACGCGAATCGCGGTCGCCGGACCCCGCATCAGGCTCACACTGAAACCACCGCTCCGCTTGAGGCCGGTCAGATCGAGATCGGCGCGGCGGGCGGCGACCTTTCCCGCTTCCGCGAACACCGTGGCATCGATCGGGCCCCAGACCGGAAAGCGATACTCGGCCTGCAGCAACAGGAGATTGCGGTCGCGAAATCTGAAGTTGCGGAAGCCGCGGAGCGTGGCCTGGGTGCCATCCGACCCGATCAGCTCCTCCCCGACTCCGAGCAGGTTCCATTTTCCCCCCAGAGTGTACTGGAGGTAGAACGGCACTTCGTTTCCGGCATCGGTATGCGTGGTCGAGAGCCAGCCGTGCAGGGTCAGGCGCCGTAGCGGACCGAACAGGGCGAAGCGCTGCTGCGCCTCGAGATCGAGCCGGGAAAAACTGTAACGGTCGAGTTGCTGGTCGGAGTACGTCGCATAGGCAATCCGGAACTTCGCCCCCTGGTGCAGCGCCTCCCCCGCCGCCGCCGGGATTTCGAGATCGAGCAACGCCTGATATCGAAGAAAGTCCGGTTGCACCGCCAATCCGGGCGCCCCGGCATCGTCGAATCGCGATTCGATGCTCGGGAACCTCGAGGAGCGCCCGCTCCTGACCTCCGGCCAGATCCCTTCGATCCGGCCGCCGAGGACGATCCATGGCAGCGGGCGAACCGATGCGAGCCCGCCGGCGGTCCAGTCGCGCAACCGGAAATTGCTATGGTCGGCGAGATCGCTTTCCCGGCCGAGTCCGAAGAAGCCGAGCTGCGGAAGATCATGCCCACGCGCGAAGGCTTCGACCCGCACGACCGGGCCGCGGTATCCCCCTCGGGCCTCCGCACTCCACGACTCTCGCACCGTGATGACGGCACTGGCGCCGGCGTGCCAGCGATCCGCGAACAGGCCGCGGTATTCGAGACCGGCGCCGAGCCCGCCGCCGGGAGCGATGCCCCGGACGATCGGATGGAGCGGCTTGTGGTAGGTCGAGCTGATCGTGCAGAGCGTGCTCTTCACGGCGGGCGGAATGAGCGCCTCCGGAGCACATCGCGACGGGGGTATTACCGCGGGCTCCTGGGCGCCGATGAGGCAGGGGGAGATCAGTGCCGTTCCGAACACCCCGGCCGCACGGAGGAGCTTCATGATTCGAGGACGATTCTCGACCCCTCTGCGCACACGCGGAGTGCTGATTCGGATCTTCGACTCCCGCGACGCCTACTGAACCACGATGACCAGCCGCGGCGCCGTAGCCGCTCCCGCCTCGCGGGAACGATAGTCGGCGCCGTCGATCGAAGCCGATTCCAGCGCAAAGCTGAATATCCCGTCACCGGTGATTTGACCCGTCACATCGATTTCGTACCAGGTATTGATCACGACGCTCCCGATCGCACCGAGTATCGCGGCGTTGTAGGCCGGGGCATTGGACCACTTGATTGATTTTTCGCTCCACGTGGTCGAGGGGACCCGGTGCAGCCGGCCCCCCTCATTCGAAGGATCAACCGCGTAGACCCGAAGCACCGCGCTGACCACCGATTTGGTGCCGATCCCGGTCACCGGGAACTTGAAGTAGGTGCGGGCAGCGGGCGAGGCATCCACCAACAGCACGGTCGCCGAGCCGAAGTTGGACTTCGGCTTGTCCTGGAATGTGTAGGCATCGGCGCTCGCCAGAATCGTGAGGGTCGCCGGCGGCGGCGGTGGCGGTGGCGGTGGCGGTGCACCGAGGTTGCATGTCGCGCTGCCCGCGTCGGTCAGGGTATGACCCGGAATGGGAACGAACTGCCAGTCGTAGCCCTCGGCGTGCAGCGTGAGTTTCATGATCCCGAGCGAATTGCTGTTCCGCACCTCGCTGTTGGCGCGGATGGTCCCGAACGGCCGGAGGTCTTTGCCGCCGGTGCCCACGACGAACGAACGGAGCCCCCGCGCGTTGTCGAGCGTTCCTGCGGCGTCTTGCGGTGCAAAGCGCTCGTAATCGTGATCGTGGCCGGAGAGAACCAGGTCGGCGTTGAGGTCATAGAGTGCCTGCCAGAGCGCCTGGACCGTCGCATCGCTTCCGTGCGTACCCGAGCTGAACCGGGGATGATGCCAGGTCGCCATCGTGCAGGCATTCGTGTGTGCCGCGAGGTCTGCGCGCAGCCATTGCTCCTGGACCGACCCTGCCCCGCATCCACCCACCGAGGCGCAGTTGCTGTTCAGCACCACGACGTGCCACGACCCGATGTCCCGGCTGTAGTACCCCTTGGAGCGGTCCCCCGCGGCGCCCGTCGCCACACCAATTCCGTTGAAATAGTCGAAGTATCCCGAAGCGCCCGCGGTCTGGTACTCATGGTTCCCCGCGGCGGGGATGGTGATGTCCTTGTACGCGCCCCACGTCGGGTGATAAAAGTTCAGAAAGTCGGCGTAGCTGCCGTCCTCGTACTGATTGTCTCCGAGCAGGAGGACCGCGGCCGGGGCAATCGGCCCGATGAGCGCGGCGGTGGCAGCGTGCTGGCACAGGGCGGTGGCCGAGGTACCGGTCCCGCAGACGATGTCCCCCGCCGCGACCACGACCGGATCGGAGGAAGTGATCACCTCCGCGGCCGGTTCGAGGCGGCTCGGGTCGGTCGGCTGATCGATGCGGCAAGAGCTCAGCGTCGCGGCAACCCCGAGCGCCACAACTACGGAGCGACGAGTTGCACCGGAAAGCGGCATGGGCGTCGGTTCCTCTGGAGAAGCGTCTAAGCTAGAGGCCGCACGCGGTCTCTGCTACCCGGCGAGCACCACCGGGCAGAATCGCGACGACTTATATGTAAGCTATTGATAGACAATGCATTACATAAGAGATTGACTTTCGGTATTTATTCGGTATTTCTATGAGGTGTTTGCTCACCTGCACTCCCACAGCTGGTTCTCGATGGGCCAGGGTGCCTCCAGTCCGGAGGCAATGATCGCCGCGGCTTCCTCCCGCGGTTTTTCCGTGCTCGCCTGCACCGACACCAACGGCGTGTATGGCGCCGTCGAGTTTCAGCGTGCCGCGGAAGAAGCGGGACTCCGCCCGATTCTTGGCGCTCACCTGGTGCTGGGCGACGAGGAATGCGTGGCGCTCGCGATGGATGACGCGGGGTGGGCGGCGATATGTCGTGCCATCACTGCGATACACTGGGCGCAAAGGCGCAAAGACGCAAAGACGCAACGAACCGATTCTCCTTGCGTCCTTGCGTCCTTGCGTCTTTCCAGCCTCCTCGCCCACGACCGGTCCGGGGTCCTCATTCTCTCGGCATCCATTCCCTTCCTCGAACGCGTCGTCACGCTCTCCGGTCCCGGCGACCTCTATGCGGAGCTGGTGCCCGGCAAGGAGCGCCACGCGGTGCTGGCCGCGGGGAGACGGATCGGTGTCCTGCCGGTGGTCACCAACGCGGTGATGTTCGCGCACCCCGAGGATCACGCGCGGCACCGGCTGCTCCGGGCGATTGCGCTGAATACGACGATGACCTCCGGACTGCTTGACGGGTCGATGGCTCGCGAGAACTGCCCAGCATCCAGCCCCCAGCATCCAGCACCCAACCCGGGCGCCTGGCTCAAGCCGGAGGCAGAGCTCTCGCGACACTTTCCCGACGTGCCCGAGGCGATCGGCCGCGCGGGCGAGCTGGCCGAGCGGTGCCGCTACCGGATTCCCATCGGCCACCGCATCGTCCCTCCCCGATACGTCGAAGCGACCGACGCGTTCGAGCAGCTCCGTACCCTGGCGTATCAGGGAGCCCGGCACCGCTACGGCACCGTCGCCCCCATCACGCACGACCGTCTGGAGCGCGAGCTCGCGATCATCGGCATGAAGGGATTCGCGGACTATTTCCTGGTGGTCAAGGACATCGTGGAGCACGGCCCCACCCACTGCGGCCGGGGCTCGGTCGCCAATTCGATCGTGTCCTACTGTCTCGGCATCACCCACGTGGAGCCGCTCGGCGCGGGACTCCTGTTCGAGCGGTTTCTCAATCCGGAGCGGAAGGACCCCCCCGACATCGATCTCGATTTTCCCTGGGACGAGCGCGACCACATCCTCGCCTGGGTCTTCCGGCGCTACCCGAAGCCGAGGGCGGCGATGGTGGCCAACCATAACACGCTCAAGCTCCGGGGCGCGCTTCGTGAAGTGGCCAAGGTGGATGGCCGTCCGCCGGGAGAGATTCGCGATGTCACCCGGCGGATTCCCTGGTACAGCGACGACGTGCCGATCGACCAGCTGCTCGCCGAGCATCCGAACTTCACCGGTCTCGACCTTCCCGCCGCATGGATCGGGATCGCCCGGCGGGCCACCTCACTGGTCGGCACCCCGCGGCATTTGTCGCTGCATCCCGGCGGCGTGGTCATCGTCCCCGGCGCGCTCACCGATTACGTCCCCATCGAGCCGGCCGCCAAGCAGCTCGACGGCGCCCCCGATCTCACGGTCCCCGTCATTCAGTTCGAGAAGGACGGGGCCGAAGACGCCGGCCTGGTGAAGATCGATCTGCTGGGCAACCGGTCCCTCGCGGTGATTCGTGACGGGATCGCCGCCGTCCGGGTGAATACCGGGCGGCAGCTCGATTACACCAGCGCGGAAGCCGGCGAGGATCCGAAGACCCGGGAGATCTTCCGCACCGGCCGCACCATGGGGGTGTTCTACACCGAGTCGCCGGCGTCGCGCATGCTCTGCATCAAGAGCCGCGCGGAGGACTACGAGATCCTGGTGCTCAACACCAGCATCATCCGCCCCGCGTCCAACCGGTTCATCCGGATCTACCTGGAGCGGCTGCACGGGGGAGCGTACACGCCGCTCGATCCGAGCCTTCGCGATGTCCTCTCGGAAACCTTCGGGGTGATGGTCTACCAGGAGGACGTGGTCAACGTGTGCTCCGCCTTTGCCGGCATGCCGCTCGCCACCGCCGACGGATTGCGCAAGGCGCTCTCGAAGAAGCGGCCGGTCAAGGCGCTGGCGTCCTACGCGCAGGAATTCTTCACCGGCGCGGTGGCGCTCGGACGCAGCGTCGAGACCGCGACGCAGGTGTGGGAGATGGTGATGAGCTTTGCGGGCTACAGCTTCTGCAAGGGCCACTCCTGCTCCTACATCCAGGTGGCGCAGCAGTCGGGGTATCTGCGGGCGCACTATCCGGCGGAGTTTTTCGCCGCGGTACTGGCCAATGGGGGGGGATTCTACGCCCCGTTCGCGTATGTGGCCGAGGCTCGGCGCGCCGGCCTCACGGTCCTCCCGCCCGATGTGAACGCGAGTGAGTTCCGGACCACGGGAAGGGGACAGGAGATCCGGATCGGGCTGCAGTTTATCAAGGGGTTGAGCGGCGACGGGGCGGAGGGGATCCTCGAAGGGCGCAAAGGCGCAACGGCGCAACGGCGCAATGAAGAAGCTGCATACCGGAGCATCGAGGATCTTCGCGCCCGTACCGGACTCCGTCCCGACGATCTGCGATTACTGATCAAAGTGGGCGCCTGTGACAGCATCTCAGGAGGATGGTCTCGTCCACAGATGCTCTGGGAGGTCGACGCGAGGACAGTAGAACGTAACGACGCAATGGAGGTCGTCAGTCCAGACTTTGCGCCGTTGCGCCCTTGCGCCGTTCCGCCACGACTTGCGGAGTACACCGCCGACCGCCGCCGCCGGGAGGAGTGTGAACTGCTCTCCTTCGCCACCGACTGCCACCCGATGGATCTCCGGCGGGACGACCTGCGCCGCTTTCGTCTGGTTCCCTCGACCAGATTATCCGAGCACGTCGGCCGGCATATCCTCGCCGCCGGCATGCTGACGACCGCAAAACCGGTCCATACCGCCAAGGACGAGCCGATGCAGTTCGCCACCTTCGACGATGGCCACGGGCTCATCGAGACGGTACTTTTTCCAGACGTTCACAGAGCTCGGGGTCACGTCCTCTTCGATCAGGGCCCGTTCATCTTCCGTGGCAAGGTGGAAGAAGAATTCGGCGCCCTCTCCGTCACCGTGACTCACCTCGACCGGCTCGATCGAATGCTCAACAAGGTCACCAACCGATGATGATTCATCTCGCCATCCTTCTGGCTCCCTGGCTCCCCGGCTCCCAGGCTCCCTCGCAGGGCACCCGGCTCCTCCGGCAGCCCACCGTGAGCGCCACTCACATCGCCTTCGAGTATGGCGGCGACCTCTGGATCACCGAGAAGGCCGGCGGCGAGGCGCGCCGCCTGACCAGCACACCGGCGGTGGAGGCGGATCCCTTTCTGTCCCCCGACGGCCGGTGGCTGGCCTTCACCTCGAACCGAAGCGGCAATCGCGACGTATACGTGATGCCGGTGGAAGGCGGCGACCCGCGGCGGCTCACCTGGCATCCCGGGAACGACGACGCGCGCGGCTGGTCTCCCGACGGGAAAGAGGTGCTCTTCGGGTCCGGCCGAAACACCGCCCCGGTCTCGTTCACGCGGCTCTGGACGGTGCCGGCGGAGGGTGGAGTGGAGCGGCTGGTCCCCGCGCCCATGGCCATTCGCGGCTCCTGGTCACCCGACGGGAAGCGGCTCGCGTACGACAGGGTGAGCCGCTGGGACATCGAGTTCCGCAACTATCGCGGGGGCCAGAACACGCCGCTCACGATCCTCGACATCGGGAGCCTCGACGAAATCCGGCTCCCCAACGAGCGCACCAGCGATACCCAGCCGGTCTGGGTCGGCCAGACGATCTACTTCCTCTCCGACCGCGATTATGCCGTCAACGTCTGGGCGTACGACATCGGCAAGCCGGCGGTGCGCCAGGTGACCCACTTCAAGAACGCCGACGTGAAGTACCTCGCCGCCGGGGGCGGTGCGCTCGTCGTCGAGCAGGACGGCTTCCTCCAGACCGTCGACCCCGCGACCGGCGCGGCGCGCAAGCTCTCCATCACCGTGCACGGCGACTTCCCCTGGGCCGCCTCCCGCTGGACCGACGTGAGCCGCTCCATCTCGGCGGCATCGCTCTCCGTCACCGGCAAGCGCGCCCTCTTCCAGGCCCGCGGCGAAATCTTCACGGTCCCGGTGGACAAGGGAGACGCGAGGAATCTCACCCGGACCGCCGGCGCCGCCGACCGGACGCCGGTCTGGTCACCGGATGGAAAAGAGATCGCCTGGTTCTCGGATACCGGCAAAGGCTACAAGCTGCTGATCGGGGCGCAGGACGGCCTCATACCCCCGCGCGAGGTGGCGATCGGCGACGCCAAATTCGCCTACGCCGCCGAGTGGTCGCCCGACGGGAAGCGCATCGCCTTCGTCGACGACCGGGGGCGCATCCGCGTGCTGGAGCTCGCCACCGGTACCATGACCACCGCCGACATCGACGGGAGTCTCCTCGGGCTGGGCTCGATCGGCATCACCTGGTCGCCCGATTCCAAGTGGCTCGCCTACTCGAAGGCGTTCACCAACCGGTTCCGCCGTGTGGTGGTGTGGTCGCTCGCCGATGGGAAGACGACGCCGGTCACCGACCAGCTGGCCGACGCGGTGAGTCCGGCATGGGACCGGAACGGCCGCTATCTCTACTTCCTCGCCAGCACCGACCTCGGCCTCGCGAGCGGTTGGGCCAACATCTCGAGCATTGGGCGACAGGTGACCCGCGGCGCCTACGTGGTGCTGCTCCGCGCCACCGACTCGACTCCGTTCCAGCCGGAGAGCGACGAGGAAGGCAAGGCGGCGGCCGCAGCGCGGCCGGCCGCGCCGCCTGCCGCTGGCACGCCCGCACCTGCCCCCGGCACGCCCGCACCTGCCGCCGGCCCGCCGCCAGTGACGCGTGCAGATACCGCGTCGATGCGGATCGACTTCGATCGCATCGGCAACCGGATCCTCGCGCTCCAGGTCCCGGTCCGCGACTACGTCGACCTTGCCGCCGGTCCCACCGGAGTCGTGTTCCTTGCCGAGCGCATCCCGCTCCAGCCGGGCACCACGCTGCACAAGTATGAAATGTCCAAGCGGAAGGCCGAGGTCTTTCTCACCGGCGTCGCCCAGTTCTCAATCTCGGGGGACGGGAAGAAGCTGCTCCATCAGTCCGCTGGACAGTGGACCGTGACGGGAACCGAAGCGCCGCCCCGACCCGGCGAAGGCCGGCTCCAGGTGGCGCTCTCGATGCAGCTCGATCCCGCGGTGGAGTGGCGCCAGATCTTCGATGAAGCGTGGCGGATGGAGCGCGACTTCTTCTACGATCCCGCGCTGCACGGCGCCGACTGGAACGCCGTCTATGCGAGGTACTCGCCGCTCATTCCGTTCGTGCGACACCGCGCCGATCTCACCTACATCCTCGATCAGGTCGGGGGCGAGCTCTCGGTCGGCCACAGCTTCGTCGGCGGCGGCGATTTCCCCGCGGTCGATTCCACCCGCACCGGACTGCTCGGCGCGGATCTGACGCCCGAGGGCGATCGCTGGAAAATCTCGCGGATCTATACCGGGGAGAGCTGGAATCCCGAGCTCCGCGCTCCGCTCGACGCCCCGGGACTCCGGATCCGAAGCGGGAACTACATCCTGGCGGTCAACGGAACCGACCTCAGAGCGACGGAGAATCCCTGGCGCCTGCTCGATGGCACCGCCGAGCGGCAGACGGTGCTCCGCGTCAACGATCGCCCGGTGCTCGAGGGCTCATGGCTGGTGACGGTGGTACCGGTCCGGACCGAGAACGCCCTCCGAACCCGCGCGTGGGTGGAGGACAACCGGCGCAAGGTGGACTCGCTCTCCGGCGGCAGACTCGGCTATGTCTGGGTGCCGAACACCGGCGGCGGGGGATACGCGTCATTCAATCGCTACTTCTTCGCCCAGCAGGACAAGGCCGGCGCCGTCATCGACGAGCGATTCAACAGCGGGGGCCTGCTCGACGATTACATGGTCGATTACATGGGCCGGCAACCGATCGGCGGAGTGACCAACGACGCGCCCGGCGCCATTCACTTTCCGCTGCCGATGGCCGGCATCCTGGGACCGAAGGTGCTTCTGGTGAATGAGCTCGCCGGCTCGGGAGGAGACTATTTCCCCTGGGCGTTCCGCCAGCTCAAGGTCGGGCCGCTCATCGGCACGCGCACCTGGGGCGGGCTCGTGGCGGCGAGCGTTCCCTATGCGCTGGTGGACGGAGGGACGATCACCGCGCCGGCGAGCGCCGTCTTCACGCTGAACGGCGAGTGGCCGGCCGAAGGCGAAGGCATTCCTCCGGACATCGATGTGCCTCTCGACGCGAAGTCTGTCGGCGCGGGCCGCGACCCGCAGCTCGAGCGCGGGGTCGCCGAGGCGCTCAAGTTGCTGCAGCAATCGCCGGTAAAGCCGCTGACACTGCCCCGGCCCTCGAAGCGGGCGCGGTGGCCGATCCCCTGAAGAGCGGTGAGAGGTGAGTGGTGAGTGGTGGGCGATCCGGCGTCGTTAAGACAGGGAGGGAGCAGCCATGGGCGTCATCATACGGATCATCGTCGGTCTCGCCATTCTGGCCGCGATTATTCTGGCCATCGGGCTGGCCATGCCGAAGAATCACCGCGCCGAGAGCAGGGTCACCCTGGAAAAAGGGATCGACGACGTCTGGGCGGTCGTCCGGAATCCGGCGGCGCTGGTAGGCATCTGGTCCGAGCTCAAGAGCTCCCGACGGACTCAGGGGGCGGGTGGCCGGGAGGTGTGGGAGCAGGACGCCGGAGGATTCCCGATGCGCCTCATCATCGAATCGTCGGATCCGCCCCGCCGCCTGGTGACCAGGATCGATGCCGACGAGCAGGCGGCGTTCGGCGGCACCTGGACTTATACCCTGTCTTCCGCCGGGAACGGCACGGCCGTCAGCATCGTCGAGGACGGCTACGTCAACAATCCCCTGTTCCGGGTGATGATGACGCTCATGGGCAAGCACCGCACGCTCGACGGATACCTCAAGGCACTCGGCGACAAGTTCGATGAAGCCGTGAAGCCGGAGCACGTGAATTAGCGGGTAGCGAAGTGCGAAGCCCGAGGAGAAACGACCGAATGATCCAGTGTCTCGCCGGCATGGTCACGCTGCTGGCGCTCGGCACCGCGGCCTGCGATGCCGAAGGACCCGGAAGCAGTTTTCCCAGCGCCCCGCCGCCGGTGGCCACCGGCGCGCGGCTCCGGGAAATGGTCAACGGGCTCGCGATGCCGCTCTTCCTCACCTCACCGCCCGGCGATCTGCATCGCCTGTTCGTCGTGGAAAAACCGGGTCGCATCCGGATCATCAGGGACGGCGGCCTGGTGCCGACGCCCTTCCTCGACATCACCGGCAAGGTGTCGAACGGAGGCGAGCAGGGACTTCTCGGTCTCGCCTTTCACCCGGAGTACGCCACGAACGGCCTCTTCGTCGTCAACTACACCAACACCGCCGGCGACACCCGGGTGGCGGTCTATCATGTCTCGGCCGACCCCGAGCGCGCCGACGCCGCGAGCGAGCAGGTGATTCTCGCCGTGGACCAGCCGTTCTCGAATCACAACGGCGGGATGGTCGTCTTCGGTCCCGATGGCAAGCTGTACATCGGCCTGGGTGACGGCGGCTCCGGAGGCGATCCCCAGAGCAACGGTCAGAATCGCAATACCCTGCTCGGGAAGATCCTTCGGCTCAATGTGAGCGGCACCGGCCAGGTCTCGATTCCCAGCGACAATCCATTGGTCGGTCAGACCGGGGTACGCACCGAAATCTGGAGCTGGGGGCTTCGCAATCCCTGGCGATTCAGCTTCGATCGTCTCACCGGCGATCTCTACATCGGTGACGTGGGACAGAACGCGCGGGAGGAAATCGACGTCGCCACCGACCGCCCGCAGTTCGGCCAGGGCCGCAACTTCGGCTGGAACATCATGGAGGGGACCGCCTGTTTCGGCGGATCGAGCTGCAACAAGACTGGACTCACCCTGCCGGTCCTCGACTACGGGCACGGCGAGGGCTGCTCGGTGACCGGCGGGTACGTGTACCGTGGCGCGGCCCTCGCCGCCTACGCCGGGCACTACTTCTACGCCGACTATTGCCAGGGCTGGGTCCGTAGCTTCCGGCTCGCCGGGCCTGGCGTCTCCGATCAAAAAGACTGGACCTCGCTCCGGCCCGGCAGCCAGATCCTGAGCTTCGGGGAGGATGCCGCCGGCGAAGTTTATGTGCTCACCTCCTCGGGGCACGTCTACCGCATCGATCCGGCTCCATAGGGACACTTCGTGCTTCCATTGCAGGATTCACCCGGGGGCGTCCCCGACATCGCGCGCCTGCGCTCGGCGATTCCCGCCGGCGTGCACTTCGGCACGTCGTCGTGGAACTATCCGGGATGGAAGGGGTTGGTGTACTCGCGCGACTATCCCGAGAAAGGCGCCGGGGCGGAGATGCTGGCGGAGTACGCCACTTTCCCGCTGTTCGGCACGGTGGGCATCGACTCCAGCTTCTATGCGCCGCTCACCGAGAAGACCCTTCGCGGGTACGCGGGAGTGCTGCCACCGGAATTCCGCTGCGTGAGCAAGGTGTGGGACCGGCTGACGGTGCGTACTTTCGCGAAGGCGCGCGACAAAAAGAAGGCAGGGGAGTCCAATCCCGATTTCCTCAACGCGGACCTATTCCTCCGCGAGGTGTGGACGCCGTGCGCGGAGCACCTCGGCGCCCACCTCGGGCCGTTCGTCTTTGAATTCCAGGCCATCGCGAAATCCGACAAGGTCGTCCCCGACCAGTTTGCCCAGTGGCTCGACGAATTCTTCGGGAAGCTCCCGCGGGAAGGGCGCTACGCGGTGGAGATCCGGAATCCGGAGTTTCTCACCCCTTCCTACTTCGCGGTGCTCCGGGAGCACGACGTGGCCCACGTGTTCAACTCCTGGACCCGGATGCCCTCGATCGGCATGCAGCTCGACCTGCCCGGGTCGGTACCCGCGGGATTCCTGGTCGCACGCGCGCTGCTGCGCCCCGGCCGGTGGTACGCCGACGCGGTGGACGCCTTCGCCCCCTACGATGGGATCAAGGATCCAAATCCCGAGCTCCGCGGCGATCTGGTGCGGCTGGTCGAGATGGCGGAACAACTCAGGATTCCGGCCTACCTGATCGTGAACAACCGTGCGGAAGGCAGTGCGCCGCTGACGATCATCGCGGTGGCGGGGTT
>Ga0070707_100003524_pt1 | contig 14776 bp, 15 predicted proteins | sample KBSK5502metaG_FD_65468 | JGI IMG/M metagenome (GOLD analysis project Ga0070707, IMG submission 65468) | Corn, switchgrass and miscanthus rhizosphere microbial communities from Kellogg Biological Station, Michigan, USA - KBS K5-50-2 metaG | ecosystem: Host-associated > Plants > Roots >... | reverse complement strand
TGCGCGCCAACGGCCGCTCGCGCTTTCTGCTGACCGCGCCGCCCCTGCGCCTGCCCGGCGCCGTCGGCTCGCCGGCCAACGCCGTCGCGACGGTTTAAGGGCAGGTCCGCCTTACCGCGTCACCGGTCCGCTTCAAATATTTCCGATTTTGCTCCTTGTTAGTTCATGATATGTTCGATTCATGAGATCTGCTCGCACCCAGCGCGTTAGGGATCCGGTGCACGGCCTCATTGTATTTACGCACGATGGCGACGATGCGCGCCGCGACCAAGCCGCGTGGACCCTGCTGAATACAGCGGAGTTTCAGCGTCTCCGCCGAATTCGTCAGCTTGGATTGTCGGAAATTACGTTTCCGGGGGCGACTCATACCCGTTTCTCACATTCGGTGGGCGTGTTCCACACGGCGCGAATGCTAGTTGGGGTTCTCCGGAAGTTATTACCGAAGACGGAATTTGATCCGTACAGGGCCGATTTGGCCGTCCTGGCGGCGTTGTTACACGACCTCGGTCATGGCCCATTTAGTCATACCTTCGAGTCGGTACAGAAGGGACGCGGTTCAGGAAAACATCATGAAGTTTGGACCGCTGAGATCATTTGCGATCCCGCAGGTCAGATTAAGCCTATTCTTGAACGATTTCGGGAAGGCATCAGCCAACAAATCGCTGATCTGTTAACAGCTGACGAACCTCGGGACGTTTATCATGCAGTCGTCTCAAGTTCGTTTGATGCCGACCGACTTGATTATCTTCGTCGTGACCGCATGATGACCGGGACAGGTGCGGGAGCAATCGATTTCGACTGGTTACTTGATAACTTACGCATAGCAGAGGTTCGGCGCGGCGGTGACGATGATGTTGAGAGTGAACCTGTAATGACATTCTGCCTCGATGAAAAGGCCCTCCAATCTGCGGAGACGTTCCTCCTGGCACGTTATCATCTGTATGCACAAGTCTACTTGCATAAAACCACACGTGGCATGGAGGCGATGCTACGTGCACTTCTGACTAAAGTCGCTGCTTCTGCGGGTGGAGGTACCTTTGCTCGACTCGGGCTGGACCGCGCCGATCCTCTGATTCGTTTCTTCGAGAATGGAGGCGACACCGTTCAAAACTATCTGGCGCTCGATGACTTCGCTGTATGGGCAGCCATCAACAAGATTGCTGGAAGTGCCGATGAAGCCGCGAGCGATCTCGCCCACCGCTTGCAGGAGCGGCGCCTCTATAAAGCACTCGACATCGACACCGAATGTCCAGCGTTGCCTAGCGAGGAGCCGAATCGGACCGAAGAGAGGCGTCAGCGGGAAATCTTGCGGCTCGAAACCCTGCTGGAATCAAAGATCGGCACCTCGGTTCTTGTCGATTCTAGTGACATCAGCATCTATGGCGAGATTGGCGCAGATCAAGCGAAAACGCACAAGATGTTGTCAATCCGGTTGCGCGACGGCTCAACTCGTGAGATTACGGAACTCTCCCCCTGATCCGAACGCTGGGCAAGAAACGCGCGGTTGTACGATTCTATTTTCCAGACGATGCGACGCGGGACAAAGCGCGCCTCGGGAGGGCGGAATGACAACAGCGGACAAGGTTATAACGGAGGTTCTCGCGGCAGCGGAGGAACGAATTGTCGGTCGCGTCCGCCTTCAGAAGATTTTCTATCTTCTCGAACAGAGAGGTATGGGGAGCGGTGTCAGCTTTCATTATCACCATTATGGCCCCTATTCGCGGGAACTAGATAGAGCGATGGATCGTGCCCAAGCGATGCACGGCGTAATGGAAAGAATTGCCTATCGGCAGATCGACGGTATGCCCTACAGCATTTTTACGTTGCGCGATGGGGCGCAAGGGGGGCTCCCAACAGCTGTCGGGGAACTGCCGGCGGAGGAGGTGCGTCGTCTAATCGGTACTATGACGACGAAATCCTCTACAGTGCTGGAGCTTGCGGCGACTATTCATTGGCTCAAACACATCGAGAAAGTTGTGGACTGGAGGACCGAATTGGTCCGTCGCAAGGGAGCTAAGGTAGAGAAGGGGCGGATGGAGGAGGCGATTGAGCTATTGGAGAAGCTCGGTCTTTCCACTGCGGATCACTAGGTTCTGGTCAAGCCCCCCATCGCAATCGCGCGGGCTTCACACGTTAAGGGTTTCTGGGGTCCGGTTCGCTCAAGCAATAACGTCCCAGGCTGACTAGGCGTGCGCGGGCTTCTCGGCATCGCGGTGCTGCTCTTGCTCGCCTGGCTATTGAGCGAGGACCGGTTTCGCGTTGCCTGGCGGGTGGTCGCCGTCGGGGTGCTGCTGCAATTCGGCCTGGCACTGCTGTTCCTCAAATTTCCGCCGGCGGGCGCCGTCTTTCTGCTGCTGAATCAGGCGGTCGAAGCCTTGCAGAAGGCGACCGAGGCCGGCACCGGCTTCGTCTTCGGCTATCTCGGTGGCGCCGAGCTGCCCTTCGCGGAGACCAAGCCCGGTACGAGCTTCATCTTCGCGTTTCGCGCGCTGCCGATGGTGCTGGTGGTCAGCGCGCTGGCGACGCTGTTGTTCTATTGGGGCGTGTTGCAGCGCATCGTCCAGGCTTTCGCCTGGGTGTTGCGCCATACCGTCGGGATCGGCGGGCCGCTCGGCCTCGGCGCGGCGGTGCATATCTTCGTCGGGCATATCGAGGCGCCGCTGCTCATCCGCCCGTATCTGCTGCGGATGTCGCGCGGCGAATTGTTCGCGCTGATGAGCTGCGGCATGGCCGGGATCGCCGGCACGGTCATGGTGCTGTACGCCTCGCTGCTCGGACAGATCATCCCCGACGCGCTCGGCAACATCCTGATGGCGGCGGTGATCAGCACGCCGGCGGCGCTCGCGGTCGCCGCGCTGATGGTGCCGTTCCGCCCCGATCCCACCGCCTCGGCCGAGCTGGCGATCGTCGATCCGCCGGTCAGCTCGATGGACGCGGTCGCCAAGGGGACGCGCGACGGCATCGTGTTTCTCGCCAACATCGTCGCGAGCCTGGTCGTCGTCGTGGCGCTGGTCAGCCTGGTCAACAGCGCGCTCGGGCTCTTCCCCGCGGTCGAGGGCGAGGCGATCACGTTGCAGCGCCTGTTCGCCTATGCCTTCCGGCCGGTCATGTGGCTGATCGGCGTGCCCAGCCCGGACACCGCCGCCGCCGCGACGCTGATGGGCACCAAGACGGTGCTCAACGAATTCATCGCCTATGTCGATCTAAGCCATCTGTCGCCCGAGGCGCTAAGCCCCCGGGCGCGACTGATCATGACCTACGCACTGTGCGGCTTCGCCAATTTCGGCAGCCTCGGCATTCTGATCGGCGGCATGGGCGCGATGGTGCCCGAGCGTCGGCCGGAGATCGTGTCGCTCGGCCTGCGCTCGATTTTGTCGGGGACGCTCGCCACCTGTATGAGCGGCGCGGTGGTCGGCTTGTTGTGAGGGGTTGAGGATGGCGCGGGGCGGGTCGCGGCCCAACGCGGCGATCTATTACGCGGTGGACGCGTTCGACACGAGCCGGCCGCGGCTGATGGGCCGCCATGCCGCCGGCGAGGGGTTTCTGCGCGGCTTCGTGCGCCATGGCGGCACCGACCGGCTGTATTGCTATGCCCGCAGCGAGGCCACCGCCCGGGATTTCACGGCGCGTGCCCAGGCGCACGGTGCCGGTGTGCCCGGTGACCTGGATCCCGTTTGCCCAGCCGCAACGTCTGGCTGAGCCGGGCTGCGTGTTCTATCCGACCGTCGGGGTCGACGAGTTGGCCTGGCGCCGCCGCCGCCACGATCAGCAGGCCTACAGCGTCGTCGGGATCACCCACACGATCGTCACCGGCGAGGTCATCGAGGTCATCGCCAATTGGCTGATCGCGCCGGTGCAGCCCTGGGATGCGGTGATCTGCACCAGCAAGGCGGTGCGCGACGCGGTCGATGCGGTGCTCGACGCGCAGACGGCCTATCTCGAGGCGCGGCTCGGCCCGGTGCGCCGCAGCGGGCCGCAGCTGCCGGTCATCCCGCTCGGGGTGGATTGCGATGCCTATACGCCGATGCCGGGGGTGCGCGCGGCGTGGCGCCAGCGGCTCGGGATCGGCGAGCAGGATGTCGCCGTCTTGTTTCTCGGGCGGCTCAGCTTTCACGGCAAGGCGCATCCCGTGCCGATGTATCGCGGGCTGCAGCAGGCGCTGGCGAAGAGCCCCTTGCCGGCCGGCGCCAGATTGCACCTGATCCAGGCGGGCTGGTTCGCCAATGATGCGATCGAGCGCGCCTTTCGCGACGGCGCCGCGGCGCATTGCCCCGATGTCGTCTGCCATTTCCTCGACGGGCGGCAGGCGGATGTGCGCAGCGGGATCTGGCAGGCCGCCGACATCTACACCTCGCTGTCCGACAATCTGCAGGAGACCTTCGGGCTCAGCCCGATCGAGGGCATGGCCGCCGGCCTGCCGGTGGTGGTCAGCGATTGGGACGGCTACCGCGACACGGTGCGCGACGGGGTCGACGGCTTCCGCGTGCCGACCCTGATGCCGCCGGCGCCCCACGGCATGGATCTCGCCGACCGCTATGACCTCGAGATCGACGATTACGACCATTACATCGGCTTCAGCAGCCAGTTGATCGCGGTCGATACCGGCGCGGCGGCGGCGGCGTACGCCGCGCTGATCGGCGACCCCGAACTGCGCCGCCGGATGGGACATGCGGCGCAGGCCGAGGCGCGCGCCCGGTTCGACTGGCGGGTGGTCGTGGCGCAGACCCAGGAATTGTGGGCCGATCTCGCCGATCGGCGCCGCCTTCTGAAAGAGGTCGCGCCGTTGCGCGACCGCGGCGTCAATGCGGTCGCCTCGGCGCATCTGCCGCGCCCCGACCCGTTCTGGATCTTCGCCGGCTATCCGACCGCAATGTTGCGGCCGGAATCGATAGTATCGCTGATGCTGGGCACGACGCCCGAGGCGGTCGAGGCCCGGCTGAAATCGCCGCTATCCGATTTTGCGATGCCGATCCTGCCGGAGCTCGGCGATCTGACGGCGGCGGTCCGTCATCTCGCCGCTGCCGGTCCCATGCAAGCGGCGGCGCTGGCCGAGCTGGCGGCGCCGGGCCGCAGCGAGCGGCTCTACCGCGGCCTCGTCTGGATGGCCAAAATGGATCTGGTGCACATCGCGCCGCCCGCCACACGGGCCGAAACTGGCTCGTCCTAGCAATCTCGCCCCCATTGCCGGCCAAGATGCAGTTCCCGGCGCAGGCCGGGACCCATTCATCAGCATTCTCGGGCTCGGATAAATGGATCCCGGCCTTCGCCGGGACCTACTTGGTGCAGCTTGGGGAGCGGAGGGGCGGCATGGAGTATACGCTGAAGCAGGCTATCCCACTTCGATGACGAGCCTACTGGCGCGGGCGCGGATGTCGTCCGGCCACTTTGCCGGACGGCGGGCGTCGAGATCGAGATTGACCCCGTATTGACCGAGGCGTGCGGCCTCCTGGCCGCTGCGCGGATCGGTCATCAGATGCACCAGGCGCAGCGAGGAATTGCCGAGATGGGCGATCCCGGTCTCGACCAGATACGGGTCGTCGAGCCGCAACACTCCGGATAGCTGCAGCCCGAGCTCGAAGGTCGAGAAGCCGCGCCGGTTCTTTTCCATGAACTCCGAATCCATGCCGATCGCCGAGCCAGCCTGGATGCATGCGTCAGTGAGGCGGTGCACCATCGCGGCCAGACCGAAATGGCCGCCAGCGTCGAGGTCCGCCGGCTTGACCCGGCCGCGCGCGGTCGGGATGAACCCCGCCCGGCTTTTCGGCTCGGGCCGCGCTTCAGCGGCCGGCCCCTCCCACTGGGCCAGCCGCCCGCCGAGCGCCTGGCGCTCGTCGGCTGACAATGGCGCCTTCGACAAATCCCAGTGCTCCTCGATCCAGGTCACGGTTTCGCCATTCGCCGAGTCGACAAAGCGATGCCCGAGCCGCAGCCCATTTTCGATGCCGAGCACGGCGCCCTCGACCTGAAAGCTGCTGCCGGCGCGCAATTCGCGCGCGAACCGCACATCGAGCCGGCGCGTAAATCCGCCGGCCTGCCAGCGCACGCCGAGGCCGAGCGCATCGGTCAGGTTCGGCTCGGCTTCCTCGAGCCGGTCGAAGTAATAGGCGATCGTGAAATGCTCGGTGACGTCGCATTCCCAGGGCGGCACCGTGCCGCGATAGGTCTCGATCCAATTCGTCATGATGGGGGCCATTCCGATCTCAGCTCTTGATGCCGAGCAATTTGGACGCGGTTTCGCCGAGCATCGCGATGCGGTCGGCATCGCTCAAGCCTGGTGTTTCGAGGATGTGATCGACCGGCGTCTTGGTCCACGGAAACGGCCAATCCGTACCGATGACGATCTGGCTGACGCCGACCTCGGCGATCAGGTGGCGCAGCCCTTCGGGCGTGAACACGAGCGAGTCGAAATAGAGCTGCTTCAGATACTCGCTCGGCTTCTTCTTGAGGGGCACAGGGCACAAATCCGGCCGGTTGGCGCACATCGCATCGGTCCGGTCGGGATAGGACGGCAGATAGCCGCCGGCATGCGCCGCGCAGATCTTCAGCCCGGGGAACCGGTCGAGCGTCCCTTCGAGGATCAGATGCGACAGCGCGATCGTGGTCTCCAGCGGGTTGCCGATCACATTGTAGAGACCGCCGCTGCCTTTCAGGCGCCCGCTTGCTTCCAGCTCGGGTGTGCCTTGCGGGTGGATGAAGATGACGCAGCCGAGTTCTTCGGCCTTGGCCCAGAACGGATGCAGCGTCGGATCGGCGAGCTCCATGCCGTTGACGCTGCCGCCGACCAGCGCGCCGCGCATGCCAAGCCGCTTCACCGCATCCTGCAATTGCTCGGCCGCGAGATCGGGATGGGCGAGCGCCACCGAGGCGAGGCCGACAAAGCGTTCCGGCGTCTTGGCGCAGATCTCGGCCACCTTCTCGTTCTGCAATTTGACGATTTGCGCCTGGAGGTCGCGCTCGGCCTTGTCCCAGAAATTCGGGTTGACGCTGAGCGCCTCGATGTCGATGCGCTGCTCGTCCATGACCTTGATGCGGTCGGGGCCGATGACCAGCCCCGGAAACCGCACCTTTTCTCCCATCAGCGCCAGCCCTTCGGGGATGTGGCAATGGGCGTGAATGTCGACGGTTGTGATCCGCTTGCCGTTGACGACGGTCTCGCGCGGCCGCGCGGGTCCCGGCGCTTGCGCCGCGGCGCCGCGCATCAGCCCGCAGCCGGCAAAACCGACGTCGGCCATCACGCCGGCGGCCTGGCCGAGCAATCCCCGGCGCGTCGTCATCGTGTTCCTCCCGGGCTTGTCGTTTAGGCGGCGCGGCGGCGGCGTTCCGGAAACAGACGGAGCAGGCCCTCGCGCGAGGCCGGGCAGACACCGCGCTCGGTGATGAGTCCGGTGACCAGCCGGGCCGGCGTCACGTCGAAGGCATAATTGGCGGCCGGGCTGTCCACCGGCGTCAGCCGCACCTCGACGCGCTCGCCGCTGTCGGTCCAGCCGGCGATGTGGGTCACCTCCCGGGGATCGCGCTGTTCGATCGGGATCGTGGCGCCGTCCTCGATGTCCCAGTCGATCGTCGGCGACGGCAGCGCGACATAGAACGGCACCGCATTGTCGGCCGCCGCGAGCGCCTTCAAATAGGTGCCGATCTTGTTCGCGACATCGCCCGACGCCGTCGTCCGGTCGGTGCCGGTAATGCACAGATCGACCTGACCACGCCGCATCAAATGGCCGCCGGCATTGTCGGCGATCACGGTGTGCGGGACGCCGTGCTGGCCGAGCTCCCAGGCGGTCAGGCTGGCGCCCTGGTTGCGCGGCCGTGTCTCATCGACCCAGACATGCACCGGTATGCCGGTATCGTGGGCGCGGTAGACCGGCGCCAGCGCGGTGCCCCAATCCACCGTCGCGAGCCAGCCGGCGTTGCAATGGGTCAGGATCTGGACGGCGCCGCGGCCGCCCTTTCGCCGATGCGCCGCCTCGATCAGGCGAAGCCCATGCTCGCCGATCCCGCGATTGATCGCGACGTCCTCATCGGCGATCGCGCCGGCGCGGGCGATCGCCGCGGCAAGCCGTTCTTCCGGCGCCAGCTCGCCGAGGTGACGGCGCATCTCGGTGAGCGCCCAGCGGAGGTTGGCGCCCGTCGGGCGGGTTGCCGCAAGCATCGCGACGGCACGCTCGATGCCATCGTCGGACGGATCGTCGATCATCGCGAGCGCGACGCCGTAGGCGGCCGTGGCGCCGATCAGCGGCGCGCCGCGCACCTGCATGTCGCGGATCGCCCGCGCCGCATCCTGCACATGACCCAGCCGCACGATGACCATCTCGTGCGGCAGCCGCGTCTGGTCGATGATCTCGACGACGGTTTCCCCCGGCGGCTCATTGGCGGCGAGCCAGATCGTGCGCATCGCGCGGCCGGCAACCTTCATCGCCGCCTCACCGCTTGAGCACCCGCCCGGCGACCGCGTCGAGCCGGGCGAGGAGGGCGGGGTCGCGGTGATCGGGCGCGGTGATCAGCGCGTTTTCGAGCGCATGGTCGCAGCCCTGCGGGCATTGTCCGGCATGGCGCGCCAGCACCGGCGCCGCCGCCTTGATCAAGGCGCGGGCGCGCTCGGCATTGGCGTCAAGCACGGAGAGGATCATGTCGACCGTCACGTCGTCATGGCCAGGGTGCCAGCAATCGTAGTCGGTGACCATCGTCACCGTGGCGTAGCAGATCTCGGCTTCGCGGGCGAGCTTCGCCTCGGGCATGTTGGTCATGCCGATCACGTCGCAGCCCCAGGCGCGATAGAGCTCGCTTTCCGCCAGGGTCGAGAATTGCGGCCCCTCTATGACGAGGTAGGCGCCGCCGCGTTTCAGCGCGATGCCGGCGTCCCCGCCTGCCTCTGCGATCGCATTGCGGATGCGACCGCAAACCGGCCGCGCCATCGAGACATGCGCGACGCAGCCCGGGCCGAAAAAGCTCTTGTCGCGGGCAAAGGTGCGGTCGACGAACTGGTCGATCAGGACGAAATCGCCGGGCGCCAGATCCTCGCGCAGGCTGCCGACCGCCGACAGCGAGATGATGTCGGTGACGCCGCAGCGCTTCAGCGCATCGATATTGGCGCGGAACGGGATCGCCGAAGGCGGCAAGACATGGCCGCGCCCGTGCCGCGGCAGAAACACCACCGGTTGGCGGCCCAGCGTGCCGAAGCAGAACTCGTCCGAGGTATCGCCGAAGGGTGTCTCGACCCTTCGCCACTCGACATCGGCGAGGCCGTCGATGCGATAGAGTCCGCTGCCGCCGATGATGCCGATAACCCGGTCAGCCAATGACCCGGCTCCGCGTTGTCAGTGTCCTTGTTGATCTACCACGAAGACACGAAGGACGCGGAGGGTTATCGGTTCTTCGTGCTCTTCGTGTCTTCGTGGCGATCGGCCGGGTCGACCGATCGCGTCCGATTAATGCACGCGCGACCAGATCTTGCGCTTGGCGGCGTAGAACACGCCGCTCGCGATCAGCAGGAACAGGATCACCTTGAAGCCGATGCGGTGCCGCTCATCGAGGTTCGGCTCGGCGGACCAGCTCAGGAAGCTGACGACGTCATGCGCCATTTGCGGCAGGGTGGACTGGGTGCCGTCGGCGTATTTGACCTGGTCGGGCTGGGTCAGCGGCGGCGGCATCGCGATCTGATGCCCCGCGAAATACTCGTTGAAATACATGTTCGGGTTCATCTTGAACGCGGCCGGCGCATCCTTGTAGCCGGTGAGCAGCGCGTAAACGTAATCCGACCCGCCTTCGCGCGCCTTGGTGATCAGCGACAGATCCGGCGGCAGGGCGCCGTTATTGGCGGCGCGCGCCGCCTGGTCGTTCGGGAACGGTCCGGGGATCTTGTCGGAGGGCCGCGCCGGGCGCTGAAACATCTCGCCCTGATCATTGGGACCGTCGCTTACCTGCACCTGCGCGGCGATGCCCTTGACCTGGTCCTCGGTGTAGCCGAGTTCTTCGAGATCGCGGAAATACAGGTGCTTGACCGGGTGGCAGGCGGAGCAGACCTCCTTGTAGATCTGATAGCCGCGTTGCGATGCGGCCCGGTCATAGGTGCCGAACACGCCCTCGAACGGCCATTGCTGATGCGGCGGCGTCTTCGCTTCCTCTTCGGCCCGCGCCATCCCGGCCGCGCCATAGCCGAGCACGATGGCGAGCAGAACAATCGGGAGAGGCTTGCGCATGTCAGTGCCTCTCCGCCGTCCTGGCCGCACCCAGTTGCCCGGAGGCTTCCAGCACCGCGGTGCCGATGCTGATCGGCAATGGGTGCGGCCGCTCGAGCTTGCCGATCAGCGGCATCAGCACCAGGAAATGCAGGTAGTAATAGAAGGTCGAGACCTGCCCCAACGTCACGACGAAACCCGCCGGCGGCTGGCTGCCGACATAGCCGAGCGCGATCACATCGATCACCAGGATCCACGATATCCAGCGATAGACCGGCCGGAACCGGGCGCTGCGCACCCGCGAGGTGTCGAGCCACGGTACGAAGAACAGCACAATAAGCGAGCCCAACGACAGCAGCACACCCAGCAGCTTGCTTGGAATGCCGAGGAAATCGAAGGTGATCGAACGTAGGATCGCGTAGTAGGGCAGCAGATACCATTCCGGCACGATGTGGTTCGGCGTCACCATCGGGTTGGCCGGAATGTAGTTGTCGGGGCTCGTGAAAAAATTCGGCGCGTAGAACACGAACAGAGCGAGGACTAGCAGGGCAACGCACAGGCCAAAGCTGTCCTTGACCGTGTAGTAGGGATGGAACGGGATCGTGTCCTGCGGGCCTCGATGGTCGATGCCGAGCGGGTTGTTGGAGCCGTGCTGGTGCAGTGCGAGCAGATGCAGGCCAACCACTGCGACGATGATGAAGGGCAGCAGGTAATGCAGCGAGAAGAAGCGGTTAAGCGTGGGGTTGCCGACCGTGAACCCGCCCCATAACAGCGTCACGATCTTGTTGCCGACCACCGGGATCGCCGAGAACAAATTGGTGATGACGGTGGCGGCCCAGTAGCTCATCTGGCCCCAGGGCAGCACATAGCCCATGAAGGCGGTGGCGACCATCAGCAAGAGGATGACGACGCCGAGGATCCACAGCAATTCGCGGGGGTATTTGTAGGACCCGTAATAAAGCCCGCGGAACATGTGGATGTAGACGATCAGAAAGAACAGCGAGGCGCCGTTCATATGGATGTAGCGCAGGAGCCATCCGTAATTGACATCGCGCATGATGCGCTCGACCGAATCGAAGGCGAGATCGGCGTTCGGCGTGTAATGCATCGCCAGCACCACGCCGGTCACGATCATGATGACCAGGATGATCCCGGCGAGCGACCCGAAATTCCACCAGTAGTTCAGGTTCTTCGGGGTCGGGTAGACGACCAGTTCGTGCTCGAGGAGCGAGAAGACCGGCAACCGGTAATCGATCCAGCGGACAAGCCGGCTGAGTCCGCTGGCCGGGGTGCTGGCGGGAGGGACGGCCATGGCGCTTCCTAGCCGATCTTGATGGCGGTGTCGGAGGTGAACTCGTAAGGCGGGATGACCAGGTTCAGCGGCGCCGGGCCTTGGCGGATCCGCCCCGAGGTGTCGTAGACCGAACCGTGGCACGGGCAGAACCAGCCGCCGTACTGGCCGCGATCGTCGCCCGGCTTGTTGCCGAGCGGGATGCAGCCGAGATGCGTGCACACGCCGATCATCACGAGCCATTCCGGCTTTTTGACCCGTTTCGCATCGGGTTCCGGGTCGCGCAGCGAGGCGACGTCGACCTCCTGGGCGGCCTTGATCTCCTCGGGCGGGCGATGGTCGATAAAAATCGGCTTGCCGCGCCAGGCGACGGTCAGGCGCTGTCCGGTCTGCACCGGCGCCAGATCGACTTCGGTGGTCGACAAAGCGAGCGTGTCGCGGGCCGGGTTCAGGCTGTCGATGAACGGCCAGGTCGCGCAGGCCGCGCCGATGCCGGCCAGTGCGCCGGCCGTCAGGATCAGGAAATCGCGGCGCGTGCCTCCGTCATGCCCCGGCGGAACCTGCGATTGCGCCAGATCGACCATCCAAACCCTCGTAATCTGCTGCTGTTCACCGCGGCGAGGCCGCCGCGGCAAGCTATACTGTGAAAAGAGAGGAACTATGCGACAGACTGCCGCATAAAACGGCAGCGGTGCCGGATCAATGCGCGTTCTGTATAACGCGACCCGCATTTCCGCAACCGGTCCGGAGCAGCCGATTTGCGCCTGGCTCTGTTCGAACCCGACATTCCGCAGAATACCGGGGCATTGTTGCGTCTCGCGGCCTGTTTCGGGGTCGAGGTCGACCTGATCGAGCCCTTCGGATTTGTCTTCGACGACCGGCGGCTGCGGCGGGCGCTGCTCGATTATGCCGCACGGGTGCACCTGCATCGCCACGCCTCGTGGACGGCCTTCATCGCGGCGCGCGAGCCGAATTCGCGACTCGTCTTGTTGACGACGCACGGTGCGACGCCGCTGCACCGCTTCGCGTTTGCCGCCACCGACACGCTGCTGCTCGGGCGCGAAAGCGCCGGCGCGCCCGATTTCGTCCATGACGCTGCTGCTGCCCGGGTGGTGATCCCCTTGCAAGTGGGCAACCGATCGCTCAACGTCGCGATGGCCGGGGCGATCGCGCTCTATGAGGCGCTGCGCCAGACCGGCCTGTTGCCGGAAGTCGATCCGTCAGGTGAGGTGAGCGCATGAAGCGGCGGCGATTTCTGCTCTCGAGCTTGGCCCTGGCCGGGATACCGAAGATCGCCGCCGCCCAGTCGCCGGCGAAGGTATTTCGCATCGGCTGGCTGATCGGCGGCTCGGCGGAAGGTTCGGCATTGTTTTTTGACGCGCTGCGCGCCGGCTTGGCCGATCACGGCTATATCGAGGGCCGCAACCTGGTTATCGAGAAGCGCTATGGCGAGGACGGGCCTGAGCCGGTCGTCGCTGCGCTCGCCCGCGAGCTTGCGCATCTTCCCGTCGATGTGCTGGTGACGCAGGGATACGCGACGCGGACGGTCATCAAGGAGGTTGCCGCGGTCCCCATAGTCTATGTGTTCAGTGCCGATCCAATCCTGGCCGGCATCGCCCAGAGTCTCGCGCGGCCGGGCGGTAACGCAACCGGGATCTCGCTGCTGTCGGTCGAACTCAACGGCAAGCGTATCGAATTGCTGCGGGAAATGCTGCCGCGGCTGGAGCGGGTCACGGTCCTCGCCAATCCCGCCCATAGCGGTGCGAATTTCGAATTGCAGGCGTGCGACAACGCCGGACGGCAGCTCGGAATAGCGGTTCGGCAAGCGCTGGTCCGAAATGCGGCCGAGCTCGAAGAGAGCTTTGCCGAAATCGCCGCGGGCAAACCCGGCGCGATCACCGTCCTGCCTGACGGGCTGGTCATCCAGAAGCGGCAGCGCATCGTCGAGTTCGCCGCGAAGGAGCGTATTCCCGTCATCTCCGGATGGAAGATCTTTGCCGAGAGCGGTGCCTTGTGCACCTATGGGCCGCGCCTCACCGAATCCTACCGGCGAGCCGCGTTTTACATCGACCGCATCCTGAAAGGCATGCAGCCCGCCGAACTGCCGATCGAACGTCCGACGGTGTTCGAGCTGGTCGTCAATCTCAAAACCGCCAACAGCCTCGGCGTCACCGTCCCGCCATCGGTGCTCGCGCGCGCCGATGAAGTGATCGAATGACGGAGAGCGGCGCGCCGATTGCCGCCGAGCGGCAGCAGCGCGCCGCCGCCTGGTTCGGCGCGTTGCGCGACCGCATCTGCGCCGCGTTCGAGAGCATCGAAAACGAGTATGCAGGCCCGGGTGCCGCCGAGTTGCCGCCGGGCCGGTTCGAGCGCCGCGATTGGCAGCGGGCGGGGGGCGGCGGCGGCACGATTGCGCTGATGCACGGCCGGGTATTCGAGAAGGTCGGGGCCAATATCTCGACCGTCCATGGCGAGTTTTCGCCCGAATTCCGCGGCGAGATCCCCGGCGCGGCCGAGGATCCGCGGTTCTGGGCGAGCGGCATCTCGCTGGTTGCGCATATGCGCTCGCCGCTGGTGCCGGCGGTGCATATGAACACCCGGCACATCGTCACCCGCAAAGCCTGGTTCGGCGGCGGCTCCGACCTGACGCCGATCTATCCCGATCCGCCCGCCGCCGAGCAGTTTCATGCGGCGCTTGCTGCGGCTTGCGCCGGCTACGAAGCCGATGCCTATGCCCGGTTCAAGAAATGGTGCGACGACTATTTCTACCTGCCGCACCGCGACGAGGCGCGCGGCGCCGGCGGCATCTTCTTCGACTATCTCGATGGCGGCGATTGGAACCGCGATTTCGCCTTTGTCCGGGCGGTCGGCGAGGCGTTCCTCACGGTCTTCCCGGCGATTGTGCGAGAGCGGATGGACCGGCCCTGGACGGCGGAGCAGCGGCGCCACCAGCTGATCCGCCGCGGCCGCTATGTCGAGTTCAACCTGCTCTACGACCGCGGCACCCGCTTTGGCCTGCGCACCGGCGGCAATGTCGAGGCGATCCTGATGTCCCTGCCGCCGGAGGCGGCCTGGCCCTAGAAGATGCTCGGCTGCGCGCGGGCACGCCAGTAGGCGTCCGCCGGCCGATAGCGTTTCAACTGAGTTGATCTGGGCCCCTAACCCAGATCCCATCCGCCCTTAATCAGCGCGTCCCGGCGAAGGCCGGGACCCATTCTTCAGGTGTCTCGTAAGCGGATTGGTGGGTCCCGGCTTTCGCCGGGACGCCAATTTGTTTCTAGTCTGCGGTGAGGCGGGTTGGGTAGAACCG
>Ga0070707_100003520_pt1 | contig 14780 bp, 13 predicted proteins | sample KBSK5502metaG_FD_65468 | JGI IMG/M metagenome (GOLD analysis project Ga0070707, IMG submission 65468) | Corn, switchgrass and miscanthus rhizosphere microbial communities from Kellogg Biological Station, Michigan, USA - KBS K5-50-2 metaG | ecosystem: Host-associated > Plants > Roots >... | reverse complement strand
ACGTGCTCGATGGACGCGGCGGTCGAGAGATGGGTGAGATGCAGGCGGGCAGCGGGGACGTCGTGGCCGACCTCGGCAAGGATCTCGATGTCGCGGGCGACGGCACTCGCCTCGGCGGCTGCCGGCCAGCCGCGCAGCCCGAGCACGGTGGCGACCAGCCCGTCGTTCGCCTCGGCGCCACTCGTCTGGTCGAGGTCCTCGGGATGGTCGATGACCGGCAGGCCGAGCATGCCTGCGTACGCCAGCGCATTGCGCAGCAGGTCTGGTCGCTGGATGGGCGAACCATCGTCGCTGAAGCCGACGACGCCCGCATCCGCCAGCTCACCCAGCGCGGCGAGCTGCTCCCCTGCCCTGCCCGCCGTCGCCGCGCCGACCTGGAGCAGCCGCACCGGCGAACCGGACACGACCGCGGCCGCGCGCGCGGCGTCGACCATCGCTGCGCGGTCGATCGGCGGCGTGGTGTTGGGCATGGCGCAGACCGCGGTGAAGCCGCCGTGCGCTGCGGCGGCGAGACCGCTGGCGATGGTCTCGGCGGCCTCGTTGCCGGGCTCGCGAAGGTGCGCGTGCAGGTCCACGAAGCCAGGCGCGACCACGACGCCGCGGGCGTCGATGCCGTTCGCCTCGTCACCCTCCAGCCACGCGATCGACACGACCCTCCCGTCGCGGACGACGAGGTCACCCGGGCCCTGCCGTCGGGTCGCGGGGTCCACGAGCCAGGCGCCGCTCAGGTCGAGGTCGACCGCACGGCCGATATCGGAAGCTGCCCTGGAGCCTGTGACCGCCGTCATGCCTCGTCCCGCAGGCTGACCGACGTCACCAGCGAGAGGACCGCCATCCGGATCGCGACGCCGTTGGCGACCTGTTCGGTCACGCGTGACTGCGCGCCCGTCGCCACCTCCGGCGCGATTTCGACGCCCTCGTTCATCGGGCCGGGGTGCAGCACCAGGCAGCCCTCTCGAGCGAGGCCGAGCCGCTCAGCCGTCAGCCCGAACCGGGCTGCGTACTCGTGGAGCGACGGCAGCAACCCGGCGGCCATCCGCTCCTGCTGGAGGCGCAGCGCCATGACCGCGTCCGCGTCGCGCAGCGCGGCCGCGACGTCGCTCGTGACCGTGAACCGGCGCTCCCCGCCGACACCCGCGGCGGCCCACCCCTCGAACCCTCGCAGGAGCGTCGACGGCCCGCACAGCCAGACGTCGGCCCCGGCCGCGGTCAGCGTCCAGAGGTTGCTGCGGGCAACTCGGGAGTGGAGGACGTCGCCGAGGATCACGACCTTGCGCCCCCGGAGCGACGCACCCGGGAGATGGCGACGCAGCGTGTACAGGTCGAGCAGCGCCTGCGTCGGATGGGCGTGGCGCCCGTCGCCCGCGTTCACGACCGAGCCACGGAAATCGCGCGCGACGAGGTACGGTGCCCCGGAGGTTGCGTGGCGCATCACCAGCACCCGGGCACCGAGCGATTCGAGCGTCCGCATCGTGTCCAGCAGCGATTCGCCCTTCTCGATCGAGGACCCCGTCACGCTCACGTTCACCACGTCCGCCGAGAGGTGCTTCGCAGCGACCTCGAAGCTGACCCTCGTCCGGGTCGAGGCCTCGTAGAACAGGTTGGTCACGCCGATCCCGCGCAGCGCCTCGGAACGGGGCCGGCGGCGGGCGACGATCTGGGCCATCACGTCCGCCGTGTCGAGCACGAGCTCGATCTGCGGCCAGGTGAGGACGTCGGTGTCGAGCAGGTGGCGGTGCGGCCAGGCAGGCGGCCGCTCCGAGCTCGATTCGGCGACTGGGTCGGCACCCCCGTCCAGCTCGGTCAGCGTCGACGACAATTCAGGCTCCGGCCGACGCCATCGCGGCGATGTGCTCGATATCGACCGCGTCCTCGCCGTCGACCTCGCGCACGCGGACCCGTACGACCTCCTCACGTGACGTCGGCACGTTCTTGCCGACGTGGTCGGCGCGGATCGGCAGCTCGCGATGCCCCCGATCGACGAGGACCGCCAGCCGCACCGCCTCGGGTCGCCCGAACTCGCGCAGCGCGTCCATGGCCGCGCGCACCGTCCGGCCCGTGTACAGCACGTCGTCGACGAGCACGACGGTCACGCCCTCGACCTCGAACGGCAGGTCCGTGCCCTTGACCAGGGGCGCGTGGCCAAGACGAGCGTCATCGCGGTAGAACTCGATGTCGAGCGCGCCGACCGGCAACGCCACGCGCTCGTGCTCCAGGATCGCGGCCGCGATGCGATGCGCGAGCGGCACCCCCCTGCGCTGGATGCCGACGAGGACGAGCCCGGCCGTGCCGGCCTGCTTCTCGACGATCTCATGGGAGATGCGGATCACCGCCCTCCGGATCTCTTCCGGGGTCATGATCCGACGGCCGTTCACACGCTGCCTCCCGGCCTCACCGGGCCAATCTCCGGCTCGCGGGCCGGGCTCGAAGGTCGTGGCGGAGTGTAGCGCGGCGCCCTCGCCCCACCAACCGCGCTAGCGGAGGATCAGCAGGTTTGCGGAGGGCTCGGAATGGATCTCGCCGAACGTGTTCCCGGACCAGCCGAGGACCTGGAGCGAGCTCTCCTGGCCGTCCTGGCCCGACGGACTGACCCATGCGAGCCGGTTCGCATCGATCGAGAAGCGCCGGAGCGCCGGCTCGCCCGACAGCGGTCGGTCGGCCCGAATCGCACCCGTCGCCGGATCGATCACCACCAGGTGCAGCCGTCCGTCCGTCGCCCCGGCGTGGTCACTGACCCACACCGCGAGGCGGATGCCTTCGGGATCGAACCTGGCCACGAAGTCCTCGACGTGGCTCGTGACGATGGGCGTCGCGTGGCCGGCCGGGCCGGTGATCGGTGCCGATGCGGACGCTGCTGCGGCCGTATCGAGCCAGCCATCCAGGACCAGCTGTCCGTCGCCCAGCTGCCAGGTCACGCCGTCGCTGGAGCGCAGCGAGCCAGACCAGTACGCCACGAAGCGGTTTGTCGGGTCGACCACCGGCATCCAGATGTCCGGTTGCCCAAGCTCGGTCCGGGCTCCGGTCGCGGGATCGAAGAGGAACGACGAGGCGCGACCCTCGGCGGGCCGAGCTTGACCGTTTGCGCCCGGAGCATTCGACGCCTTGCCGTTGCCGTCGGTGCCTGCATCGCCGCTCGGAACCTCGATCTCACTCGCGAGGACCTTGCTGCCGAGCCACGCAGAGAAGTAGGTCTGGTGGTCCGTCGTGACCACCTTGGCGGCCCGGCTGCCCATCGAGTAGATGTACAGATCCGGGCCGGCCGAGCCGTCCTTGGGCGCGGCCGAGAACGCGAGCCACTGGCCATCGGCCGAGTAGGCGACGTCGCCGACGACGGTCACGCCGCTGGCGATCTCGATCTGCCCGGGCGGCGTTGCGATCGGGGTGGGCTCTGTGCTGCCGGGCGGCGTCGAGGGCGGCGTGGATCCGACGCCGGGCGTTTCCGGGGCCTGGCTTGGCTGGGTCGTGGCGACCGGCTGAATGAGGATCTTGCCCTCGTTGCCGGTCCCGCTCTCGCTTTCGAACACGAGCTGGTCGTTGTGCGGCGACAGGGTGACGGTTGACGCCTTCACGCCGAGCAGGTCCAGGGTGCTGCCCGCTTGCTCGCTTGGCGCCGGAACACACTCGGGGCTCGAGCCCGGGCAGACCTTCTGCACCTCGGTGAAGAAGATGTCCCACGAACCGTCAGCGCCCACGCGGGCCGCGGGAATTGCGGCCGTGTCCACGGTGATCGCCGTTGGGCCGGGGGCGACCGAGGGTCCGACCCCGACCTGGCCGGTGCCCTGCGGACCCGGTCCGTTGAGGCTCGGCAGGACTGTGACAGCGACGACGAGGAGGAGGACGGCGGCGGCGGCGGCCGTGCCAACGGGCATCGCCCGCCAGAACGGGCGGCTGCCGGAGGCAACCGGCGGCGATCGCTTCGCGGCGGCGAAATCGAGCGCGGCGGCGGTCTTCGCCCAGAGGTCCCGTGGCGGCTCGATCGGCTTGACGCGCAGCGAGCGCAGCAGCTCGCGATCGGCGGCAAACGCCGCATCCTCGGCGCGGCATTCCGTGCACGCGTCGAGGTGGCGGGTGAGCCAAGCCTCGTCCTCGGCATCGAGCGACTCGAGGAGCCGCCGCGAGCTCAGGTCCCGGGCGCGCTCGTGCGTGCCCTCGGCGTCGTTGTGCCGGCGGCGGAACGGCAGGGTCATCGGCCGCCCCGAGCCTCGCGGGCGAACGTCGCGTCCCGCTCCGCCTCGGCTGCGCGCTCGAATTCCTTCTCGGCGGCGAGCGCTCGTCGGAGGCTCTCGCGGGCGCGAGTGAGGATGGCGCGCGCGGCAACGTGACTGACGCCCATCGCGGCGGCGAGCTCGAGCCCGGTCAGGTCATGGATCTCGGCGAGGATGAGGGCCGCCCGCTGGCGCTCCGGGATCTGGGCAAGGGCGCGCTCGAGCGGGCCGGAGAGTCGGAGGTCCATTGCCAGGCGCTCGGCCGAGGGCGCCGCGCCGCGTGCCTCACCGGTCCACGGGATCATCCGCACGATCTTCCTTCGGCGTAGCTCGTCGAGCGCCACCCGATGGGCGATCTGATACAGCCAGGCTCGCGCGTTCTCGTCCTTCTCGAGCGTGTCGTAGTTCTTGTAGGCCTTGACGAAGGCATCCTGGGTGAGGTCCGCGGCGAGCTCGCCGTCGCGAAGCATGCGCACGAGGTACGCGAAGATCTCGTGATGGTGCTTTGCGAACAGGCCTTCGACGAAGACGCGCGCCTCGTCCTGGTCCCAGGCTCGGTTCACCGCGCGGCCGATCAGGCTTGCAGCGCCCGGCTGCCGATTGACGGCCCAGGCGGCTGGTGCGGTCGCGGTTCGTTCGAGCACTGGGTGCGGCCTTCCGATCTTGGGGCCGCCGACGGGAACGGAAAGAACGCGCGGTGAGCGGCGGCGCCGTGCCCAGTGACGACGGGTTTGTGGGGTCTGTGACGGAGACCGCCGATCTGGTAGCGCGGAGGGAGCGATCGGGCGGGCCTCACCGGAGTGCCTCGACACGGCCGCCGGCCCGCTCGAGCAGCTCCTCCACCGCGGCCTCCGGCGACACCGGGTTGACCGGCAGACCCGTGCCGAGCTCGAGGCCGGCGATCTCGCGCAGGCGCGGGTGGACCTCCCAGTGCCAGTGGAACGTCGCGTCCACGCGCTCGCGCAGGGGCGCCGTGTGCAGGACGAGGTTGTACGGTGGCCCGTCGAGGCTCGCCGCCAGCCCGCCGAGGACCTGGCGCAGCGCCTGCGCGGTTGCGCGGACCGCGGCGTCGTCGGCACGGCCGAAGTCCGCCTCGTGCTCACGGGGCACGATCCACACCTCGAACGGCGAGCGCGAGCCCCACGGCGCGAATGCGACCGTTGCCGCGTCCTCCCAGACGAGGCGCTCCCGGGAGCGGCTCTCCTCGCGAACGAGCCGGCACCACGGGCACTCGCCCTCGCGGATCACGAAGCGCGCCGCGCCGCCCAGCTCTTCCCCGACCCGGTGCGGGATCAGCGGCAGGTCGTACAGGTCAAGGCACAGGTGGTTCGTGCGGGCGCCCGCCTGCGCGCCCCAGTTCTGGACCACCTGGAGGTAGTCGGTCTGCTCAGCGGCGGTCGCTTCCGCGATCGCCGTGCGAGCGATGAGCAGCAGCTCCTCCGAGGTCTCGCCCGCCTGTGCCAGCGAGCGGTGCTCGTTCGGGGGCGCAGCGATCGTGCGCCAGCTCCCTGCGGCGCGCGCCCCCGCGACCGTCACCTGGGCGAAGCTTCGATCGAGCTCGCTCCGGTCCTGCTCCGTGCCGATCACGTGGAACGCGTAGTCCTTCAGGATCCGGACCCGGACGCCCTCGCCCGGTGGGATCCGGCAGTTCTGGCAGTCACCACCGTCGGGAACGGACTCGGCGGCGCGGGCGAACCGGCTCCGGTCGAAATCGCGATCGACGATGGTCGCGACCCACCAGCCGGTGATGGGGTCCTTGCGCAGCTCGAACAGGCCGGCGCTCACGGGCGGCTCAGGCTCCGACCGCGGCCGGCGACGCAAGCCAGGTCGCCGACGCGCCGAGTGCGGCAGCGAAGGCGTCCGCGAAGATGCGGCCGGCGCGCTCGACCTCGCGCGTGGACGGCGGCTCGGCGCTCCGCCCGAGCTCCTCGGCGATCGACGTCGAGATGAGACCCGGCTCCCCGCACGGGTCGATGAGCTCGAAGTCGCGCAGATCGACGTCGACGTTGAGGGCGATCCCGTGATAGCTGACGCCGCGTTCGATGCGCAGGCCGAGCGCCCCGATCTTGCGGAACGGGCGGTTCGGGCCGCCATCGATCCAGCATCCCGGATGGCCCTCCCGCCGGATGGCCTCAACGCCGAGCTGGCTGCACGTCTCGATCATTGCCGCCTCCAGGGCGGCGACGAGCGGTCGAACGAGCAGGCCGCGATCGCCGAGCCGGATGATCGGGTAGCCGACGAGCTGCCCCGGGCCGTGGTAGGTGACCTCGCCGCCGCGCTCGACCCGGATGACCTCGATAGCCAGCCGCGCCAGATCTCGCGGCGAGGCGAGGACGTGGCGTTCGTCCGCCTGCCGGCCGAGCGTCAGCACCGGATCGTGCTCGAGCAACAGGAGGCGGTCACCGATCTCGCCAGCGGCGCGCTGGTCGACAAGCGCCTTCTGGAGCTCCCAGGCCTCGCGGTAGCCGATTCGGCCGAGCCAGTCGGCCGAGATCGGCGCAGGCTGGTTCATCACGTGACGATAGCAAAGGGCCCTTCGTGGACCGTTCTCCGCAGGGCCTTCTGAAGGAGCGGGCCTAGGACGCCGCGACCGCCTCGGCCATCGCGCGCAGGTGCGGCGGCGTGCTGCCGCAACAGGCGCCAATGACGTTCGCGCCGGCTTCGCGGTAGCGGCGCGCGAAGTCGGCCATCATCTCCGGCGTCGTCTCGTAGGCGACGGCCATTCCGACGAGCACGGGCTGGCCGACGTTGGCCTTGGCCACGAGCGTCGCGTCGGGAAAGGCGCGGCGCATCCGCTCGAGCACCGGGATCAGCTCATCGGGCCCGTTGCCGCAATTGCCGCCGACCGCGGCCGCGCCCGCCGCCAGCAGCGCCTCGGCGGCCTGCTCCGGTGAGACGCCCATCATCGTGTGGCCGCGGGTGTCGAAGCTCATCGTCGCGATCACCGGCTTGTCCGGCGCCGCGTCCCTGGCGCCCTCGATCGCGGCAACGGCCTCGCTGAGATCACTCATCGTCTCGACCCACATGACGTCGACGCCGGCGGCGGCGAGGCCGCGTGCCTGCTCGGCGAAGACTTCGCGCGCTCGCTCTGGGGTGAGCGTGCCCCCGATCGAGGCCATGATCTGCCCGGTCGGGCCGATGTCGCCGGCCACGATGGCCGGGTGGTCGGCCGCGCTGGCCTCGACGCGGGCGAGGACCGCCGCGGTCCGGTTCAGCTGGTCGACTCGATCCTCGCGGCCGTGGAGCTCGAGGCGCAGCCGGTTCCCACCGAACGTGTTGGTCAGGATGATCTGGGAGCCCGCGTCGAGGTAGCCGCGCTGGACGCGCCGGATGATCTCGGGGTGCTCGAGGTTCCAGACCTCGGGCGGATCACCGAACTCGAGCCCGTTCGCCATGAGCATCGTGCCCATGGCGCCGTCGGCGACGACCGTCGCCCCGTTGCCGATCAGCTCCTGCCAGCTCGCCATGGTCGAGGCATTGTGCCCGGATCGGCCACGCGCCGCCTCAGCCCGAGATCGGCGGCCCCCACCACACGGCCGCCGCGATGATCGCGTACAGGCCGAGGAGCATCGCGCCCTCGATCGCGTTGGCTTCGCCGTCGGCCACGATCACGAAGACCAGGATGACGGTGACCATCAGCGAGCCGAGCAGCAGCGGGCTGAGGACCAGGGTGAGCGGCACCGGCGCAACGAAAAAGCTGAGCAGGACGATCACCGGCACGAGGAAGAGGACGATCTGGAGGGCCGAGTTGAGGATCAGGCTCAGCGACAGGTCGGCCCGGTTCTTGGCGGCGGCGGTCACGCCCGCGAGGTGCTCGACCGCGTTGCCGGCCAGGGCGACCACGATGAGCCCCGCGAACGCCTCGCTCATCGCGAATGACGCCATGGCGGGCTCGAGCGCGTCGACGAACCAGTCGGCAACGAACGCAGCCGAGGCGGCGGACGCGCCGAGCAGGATGAGCGTCGACTGCAGCGTCGGCACGGTGGCATGCGGATCTCGTGCCTCGACCTCGAGGGCGACGCTGTCCGGCGTCGTGCCCGGCGTTGCCTCGGACATCCGCAGCGAGATCGGCACCGAGGCCGCAAAGACCAGGAGCAGGACGACCGAGACGACCGCCGAGAGCTCGTTCGCGTGGCCGAAGTCCGGCGCACCCGGCTGGGTCGCCAGGAACGGCACGATGAGCGCAGCCGCCCCGAGCAGCAGCTCGGTCGCATAGAGGCGGTTTGCGGCGGCCGAGAAGCGCAGCCGGCCGTGGCGGAGCCCGCCGACGACGAACGCCAGCCCAAGCACGAAGAGCGCGTTGCCGAGCACGGAGCCGATCAACGCGGCAGCCACGACCTGGTTGAGCCCTGCCTGCAGCGCGAAGATCGACAGGAAGAGCTCGGGCAGGTTGCCGAGCACCGACTGGACGACGCCGGTCGCGGCAGGGCTGAGCCGATGTGCGAGCCGCTCCGTGGCCTCGCCGACCGCCACGGCGCCGCCGGCGAGCGCGGTCACCGCGGCGCCGAAGCGCACGAGCGGGGGCAGGTCGAGGAGGACGGTCACGGCGACGAGCAGGAACGCGAGCGCGTAGCCGCCGAAGATGTTGCGGGTGCGTCGGTCGATGCGGCCGAGGAGGCTGGCGAGCATGTCGCGGCCATCATCGGGGATCGGGCAACCGCCGGCCGAGCGGCACGGTAGGGTTTGGTGCCGTGACCCAGCCCACTCCCCGAACCTCGACCCAGGCCCGCAACTGGACGCTGGTACAGGTCGATTCGGTGTTCATCGGGATCGTGACCGCGTCGGGCACATTCCTGCCGGTGTTCCTGCTCCGGCTCGGCGCATCGGCGAACGACGTCGGCCTGCTGACGGCCCTCCCGGCACTCACCGCGTTCGCCCTCGCGATCCCGTTCGGGCGCTGGCTGCAGGGCAGGCGGAACATCGTGCCCTGGTACAGCCGGATGCGACTCGTGGCCTGGCTCAGCTACGCCGTGATGGCGGCTGTCGCGGCGATCCTCCCGCGAGAGCAGGCAATCCCGGTGATGCTCGCGGTGTGGGGCCTGGCGTCGCTGCCCTCCACGGCGGGATTGGTCGCATTTCCGATCGTCATGGACGGCGCCGCCGGGCGCGACGGTCGGTTCGACCTGCTGGGCCGGCGCTGGGCGATCGCAGGCACCTCGACGGCGATCGCCGTGGCGCTCGGCGGGCAGTTCCTCAACGCCGTGCCATTCCCCACCAACTTCGAGCTGCTGTTCGCGTTGATCTCCGTCGCCGGCATCGGCAGCTTCCTCCAGTCGAGCCGCATCGTCATCCCAGACCAGGCGCCGGCGCGGGCCGTCGCCGCTGCACCGGCGCGCCAGCGTCTGTCGAACCTGTGGCGGCTCGTCCTGGCCAATCGATCGTTCGTCCGGTTCGAGCTGCGCTCGCTCGTCTACACGGCGAGCATCGGCCTGAGCATGCCGGTGCTGCCGCTGTTCTACGTCCACGAGGTGGCGGCGCCGGACGCGTGGATCGGCATCATCGGCGCGGCGGTTTCCGCGGGCGGCGTCCTCGGCTACGTGGCCGCGCGCCAGCTGGCGCGTCGGGGCGGCGCGACGATGACGCTGCTCCCATCGATGCTCGCAGGAGCACTGGCGCCGGCCATCCTGGCGGCGATCAACTGGCTGCCGGCCGTCGCCGCAATCGGCTTCGTCATCGGCTTGGCCGGGGCCGGCGTCCAGCTGGCGATGTTCGACCAGCTGATGCGCCGTGTGCCGATGGAGCACGGGGTCACGTTCACGTCGGTCGACCAGAGCGTGCAGAACGTCGCGCTCGTGCTTGCCCCGAACATCGCCGGCGTCATCGCGGTGGCCATCGGAGCCCGGGGGGCGTTGCTGATCACCGCGCTCGTCGGTGCCGTGGCGTTCGCGCTCTTCGTCTGGAACGCGCGGCCGGCGGTGGCGACAGCCCAGCAGCCGCCGGCCGAGCGCGAGCCCGACCATGCGGAGGCTGCCCCGTGAGCGAGCAGACCGACCGGAACGGCATGTTCTGTACGAGGGGTACCTCCGGGGAGTGTGCGCGCGGCGCGGTCCCTCCCAGCATCGCGCCGACATGTCGGGCCGAATCGCTGCATTCCTGCTCGTGCTCGCCGCTGCCCTCGCCGGGGTGGCGTGTTCGCCGGCCGCCGGCTGCTCCGCCCAGGACGACTGCCTCCGAGTCCTCTTCGTCGGCAACAGCTACACCCAGGTGAACGACCTACCGGGAACGTTTGCGGCGCTGGCGCGAGCCGGCGGTCATCGCGCCGAGGTCGGCATGGCCGCCGAGGGCGGGCAGACACTCGCCGGCCATGTCGCGTCGGCGAACACGCAGGGTCAGCTCACACCTGGTCGCTGGGACGTGGTCGTGCTCCAGGAGCAGAGCCAGCTCCCATCGGTCGCCTGGTCGCGCGACAGCGAGATGGCCCCGGCCGCGCGATCGCTCGTCGACGAGATTCGAGGCCTCGGTGCTCGCCCTGTCCTCTTCTCGACCTGGGCCCACCGTGACGGCTGGCCGGAGCATGGCCTGCAGACGGAGGCCGCCATGCAGTCGGCGATTGATGCCGCCTACCTCGGCTTGTCGCAACAGCTCGGAATCGGCGTCGTTCCGGTTGGCGAAGCCTGGACCACGCGGCGACGCGCGGCTACAGGCCGGACGTCGAGACGAGGCTGAGCTCCTCCTTCGGGCCCTTCACCGCGACCTCGCGGACCTCGCCGATCCCGCGGACGTAGAACTTGTGGTCGAGGACGTCCGGCTCCAGCGGCGTCCACTCCTTGGTCAGGAGGACGTTGGTGTACGACCCGGCGGGCACGGTCACCGACTCGGTCAGGCTCACGACCTCGAAGTGGTCTTCCGCCGAACCCTGCAGGTACTCCTGCTGGAAGGCATGCCCGACGACGGGGGCCGCCTCCATGAAGATCCCGGGCACCGCGCCGTCGACGCCGGCGCGCCAGCTGCCCTCGGTGCTGGTGATGTTCCCATTCGGGCCCAGCTCCTGGGTGTCCTCGCCGAAGTACCAGACGTTGCCCGCGATGTCCTGGACGTAATAGTCGAGGGTGGTCTCCTCGAGCCTGCCGTTCAGCCACAGCTTGTCGTCGACGACGATGCAGGTGACGCCGTTGACGACCTCGGTCCGGCTGGTCACGGTCGTGATGTCCCTGGCCCTCTTGCCGTCCTTCGTGCCCGTGTACCGCCAGACGCTGCCGGGTTTGAACGGCAGCCACGGGTTGTCGATCACGGCGACGAAATTGGCGGGGTCGCGCCAGGCGTCAGGTCCGAGCGTGCCGCCGGGAGCCGCGGCCGAGGGCGCCATGGTCGCCGCCGACAGGGAGGGGGCGTTGGCCGTTGGCGGAGCCGCTGTCACCCCCGAGGGCGGTGCTGCCGTCGCGGGCGGGTTGGTCGCGTTGCATCCGCCGACGAAGACGGCAGCGATCGCGATGGTCTGCCAGCTGCGACGGGACATGATCTGGGCCTCCTCGGCGACACTGCGTCAGGCGACCGCGAGATCCTCGCCGAGGTTTGATGAGAGATTGGTGAAAGCAGGATGAGGGCGGCGGATCCAGGTCTCGGGGCATAACGACACCGACTACGGCAACGGTCCGAGCCACACGAGTCCGGCGGGCGTCACCCCAGGAAGCGGCTTTCCGCCGATCAAGGTGTTCTTCGCTCCGATCGTCACCGCGACGAACTTGGCGGAGTCGGCACCGGGGAGCTGACCCACGTCATGCCAGGTCGTCCCATCGGCGGACATCCAGGCGTGACCGCCGGTCGTGTCGTTACCGACGATCGCGAGCCCACTGGAGGTCGCCGCGATATCGACGAGCGGCCGGCCCGCGAAGGCCTTCGCGTCGTCGACATGGGTCCACGTCATCCCGTCGGTCGACGTCCAGACCGCGCCGTTCGGCCCGATCGAGCCCGCGGCAACGAAGCCCGGCCCGCCGGCCACGACGGATGTCAACAGGGCACCCGCGAAGGAGGGATCGCCATTGGCCGGGGTCCATGCCCGGCCGTCGGCGGACGTCCAGGCAGCGCCGGTCCGGGTCGAGGCAGATTCAATGCTGCCGACGACGACGAACGCGCTCGCGCCGGCCGCGATGCCCCCAAGCCGGGTGCCGTACATGGCCTCGATCTCGGGCGCGGCCGCCCACGTGGTGCCGTCGGTGCTGATCAAGGCATGCCCCTCCTCGGCATTCGTCCCGGCGAGATCGACGATCTTGCCGCCCATGGCCACGAAGGTCGACCCGCGAGCGGCTACACCGATCGCAACGTCGTCATCGGTCCCGGCTGGCTTGCCCGGGCCCGACCAGGTCTGCCCGTCCGATGTGCTCCACAGGCGAAGCCCGAGGCACTCGCCTGAGCAATGCTCCCCCGCGGCAATCAACCCGGTGCCAGCAGCTGTCACGGTCTTGGCGTGGGCTCCGCTCAGATCCGCAGTCACGAGGTTCCAGGTGCTGCCATCGGCCGACGCCCAGATTCCGCCGGCCTGGGTCGACCCGACGTCGGGCCCGGCCCCGACGGCCACGAATCCGCCCGCGTAGGGGACGGCATCAGCCAGGGTGGCACCCGCCATGCTCGAGGGCGAAATCGCGGTCCAGCCGGAAGCGGCGCCGGGCCCCCCGCCCGTGCCACCTGAGGCACCTGGCCCCGAGCTGCAGGCTGCGAGCAACGCAGCCAGCGCAAGGATGAAGGCGCGGTCGTTCGTGTTGCTCATGTGCTCATCTCTCGGTTTGCCCGATCCACTCGCCGCGAGCCGCGGCAAGGAGCACAACGTACGGATCGAGCGTTCCGCGATCGTTCCGCGTGGGCGGCCTGGAAAGCTACGGCTGCGGGGTGGGCGCGGTTCGCGTCGAGCCCGCCGGAGCGAGTGCGAGGTTGCGCTGTGCCGCTTCGACCGCGGCCGGCCAGAGACCTCCTCGCCACATCTCGCTGATCCGCGCGGCCTCGCCCAGATGGCGGCGGGCGTTGGGCGCGTCACCGACGCGGGCATACGCGTTCGACGCCGCGATTCGGAAGCTCATGGAGCACTGTTCACACACGTCGCTGTCTGCGAGGACTCGCTCGCCCTGACGCGCAACGACCGCCGCGTCGTCGGCGCTGGCAGCCGCCTCGACCATGGCGCCGTGGATCTTCACGCGCAGATGCGAACCCAGCGCGTCGCGTACCGCAATGCGCATCGCCCGCCGCAAGAGCCTCCGGGCCTTCCAGCGTCGACCCCTCGCCAGCTCCACCTCTGCGAGTCGCTCGAGGGAGACCGCCTCTCCGGAGGTCGTGTGCGTCTGGCGATTGAGCTCGGCTGCGCGCCTGAGGATCGGCTCGGCCTCACTGAGCCGACCGGCCAGCAGCCTGGTTTCGCCGAGGACCAGGTCGGCGAGGGCGGCCGCTCGCTTCGAGCCGGTCGATTCCGCGGCCTCGCGCAGCTCGACCGCGAAGCGAGCCATCTCCTCGATCCCGTCGGGCAGGTACAGGCAGAACTCGGTGAAGCACAGGTTGGAGTCGAAGACGAACGGCGCGAGATCGGGAGTCCGGCGGACTGTCTCCACGAGTTCGTCGCGCAGGAAGGTTCGCCACAGCCCGCGGGTCAGCCCGATCTCGGCGAGCAGGATGCTGGCCTCGCCGACCTGTGCGCCGAGGCCCGCGTCGACCGCGAGCGCGCGAGCCTCCAGAGCCGTTCGCTCGGCCTCCTCGAGGTCGTTGCGCTTCCAATGGATCATTCCCCAGGCCAGCAGAGCCCGGGCCCGCTCGGCCGCAGTCGGCGCTACCAGCCCCTCACTGGCCAGGACCTGCTCGTACAGGGCGACCGACAGCGGGTCCGGACCGACGCCCAGATCTTCTCGAAGGATTTCCCGAAGCCGCGCGAACTGCCGAATGGCCGCCTGGCGATTCCCCGCTTCCAGGTAGCCGCGCATGAGCTCGCGATGTGCTTCCTCATCGGCCGGATCGACCTCGAGAATGCGGCCCCACATCCGGGCACCGCGCAGGACGGCCAGATGCGCATCGCGCAGGGCTCCTCGCCGGTTTTCGAGCCAGGCTTCATCAGCATCGTCGGGGAGGAGGTCATCGGGATAGAGCGCCGCCGCCTCACGAAAGGCCTCCACGTCGCGGAGCGAGGTCGCTCGGAGGCTTGCCTCCCTGAATCGTTCGACGTCGGTCGAGACCTCGCCCAGCGGCCACAGCTCGACCAGCCCGGCTCGGACGGCGATGGCCTCTTCGCGACCGAGCGCGCGGCGAGCGAAATGCACGGCCTTCCGCACGTTTGCCCCGCCGGCCTCGGGAGCGATGCCGGGCCACAGCGCCTCGATCGCGCGTTCGCGTGTCAGGCGATTCCGCGGCGAGAGCGCGAGGAGCTTGACCAGTGACGCCGCGCGACCCTGGCGCCACGCGGCAGCTGGGACCGGCTGGCCGTCGATCGCAGCCTGGAACTCCCCGAGAAGCCGCAGGTCCAGCCGCCCGCTCATGTTTCGCTGAGCCTAACCGTCTTCGGCTACGATGCATGACCTGCCGAGCGGGAGTAACTCAGCTGGCAGAGTGCTTGCTTCCCAAGCAAGATGTCGCGGGTTCGAATCCCGTCTCCCGCTCCAACCT
>Ga0070707_100003519_pt1 | contig 14783 bp, 7 predicted proteins | sample KBSK5502metaG_FD_65468 | JGI IMG/M metagenome (GOLD analysis project Ga0070707, IMG submission 65468) | Corn, switchgrass and miscanthus rhizosphere microbial communities from Kellogg Biological Station, Michigan, USA - KBS K5-50-2 metaG | ecosystem: Host-associated > Plants > Roots >... | reverse complement strand
CTGCGCACGGCTCAGCGGGCCAAGCTGGCGATGGCTCCCCTGCGGCAGAACTGGGTCGGTCTCGACACGGCCAAGAGCATGCTGGCGCTGTCCGATTTACGGGTGACGTGCGAGGAACATGCCCTGCTGGTCCCGGTCCCGATCCCACTGCTGGCCTCCGCCGCAAACCGTGTTCTGAGCGGGCGCCGGGCGTTCAAGTACTTCGACCTACTGAACGTGCTCGTCGCCGAAGCCGTGCCAGAACGACCGAAGCCAAAGGCACTGAAGTGCTCAGTGATCATTCCGTGCAGGAACGAGATCGGCAACATCGACGCGGCGGTCGAGCGCATGCCCGACCTTGGCCCTAAGACCGAGATCATCTTCGTCGACGGCGCTTCGACTGACGGGACCAAGGAGCGCATCGAGGAGGTCATCGGTCGCTACCGCGGGCTGAAGGACATCAAGCTCATCCTGCAGATGCCGGGGGCGGACTACGCCGGCCCCAAGGACCACCCTGACGCACCGACGGTGATGCTCAAGCTGGGGAAAGGCGACGCCGTCCGAAAGGGTTTCGAGGCGGCGAGCGGCGATGTCCTGATGATCCTGGACGCCGACCTGACCGTCCCACCGGAAGACCTGCCGCGATTCCTCTATCCCCTGGCCACCGGCAAGGGCCGTTTCGTGAACGGGACCCGCCTCGTCTATCCGATGGAAGAACGGGCGATGAAGTTCGTCAACTACGTGGGCAACTGGTTCTTCAGCAAGCTGTTCACGTGGCTGCTCGAGCAGCCGATTCGAGACACCCTGTGTGGGACCAAGGTCCTCCTCAAGTCCGACTACGAAAAGATCAAAGCCGGCCGTAAGCATTTCGGCGAGTTCGATCCTTTCGGCGATTTCGACCTGCTCTTCGGTGCCGCCCGGCTACGCCTGCCGATCGTCGAGGTTCCGGTTCGCTACAAGCGCCGGCTGGCCGGGGTTTCGAAGGTCCGCGTCAGCCAGCACGGATGGCTGCTGGTCGGGATGTCGTTGATCGCCTTTCGACGCCTCAAGCTCGCGAAGTGGACCGGGAAGCTGCCCCCGCCGTAAGGCACAGTCCGACCACCGCCCACGTCCCTGCGGCGCCCGCGGGATCGACCAGCAGAGACTCACCGGCCATCGCCACCACAGTCAGGAGTATCAGCGCGAGAGCCAGATCGTCCCCGGATCTTCGAGCGAACCAGGCGGCCCCTCCCAGCAAGATCAGCAGGCCGGCCAGGCCGGCGATGCCCCACTCCGATGCCGCCTGCAGAAATTCGTCGCGGGCGCTGAGGCCCGGACCGAAGGCTCCGCTGCTGGCATTGAGGGCGGTGCTCAGTCCAGTCAGGCCGAGTCCCAACGGGTTTCGCGCTGCGATCTTGAGCGTCTCGCCCCAGATCTGCCACGTCCGCGCCTGCTCACGCGCGGTGAGTGGCGCCCCGAACTCGCCAGGCAGCCCTGCTCCCATCGGCAGCTGCCAGAGGCCATGAACCATGGGCTCCGACAGGCCGCCAGGAGCCAGCGGCAGCGAGTTGTCACCGAGAACGATCAGGTAAGTGCCTGCCTGCGTGCCTGGACTGGACACGCCTGCGACGCGCGAGTAAACACCTCCGACATCGATGAACCGGTCAACTGGATTGGGCTTTCCGGTCGGGATGAGTCGCACATCGACCCGGTCGCCCTGGCTTGGAGTCGCCGGCAGCGGCACGTTGACCCAGGTCAGCTCGCCGGTTGTCATGTGCGAGTTGAGGTCGTCGGTGACGGCCGCGCCGTTGAGGTCCACGCGAACCGGGTAGTCGGTGAATGACGAGGCGCGGCTCCCATAAATCCAGATGTTGTTGTCTCCCGGGCGATCGACGGTGATGTGCTGCGTAATCGAAGCATCTGTGGAGGCGAGCCGGGTAGTCCAACCCACGTCCGCGGTCGGCGACGTGGCTGAAAGCGATGCCCCTCCGGTCAGCAGACCCAGCGCGACGATCGCAGCAGCGGCGGCGACTTTCCGAGGTCGAAGTCCGACGAGCCTTTGTGACCCAATGATGAGCCAGGCCAGAGCAACCAGGATGCCCAGCCAGGCGAAAAAAGGCTCGACGAGAATCACGATCAAAAGATTCGCGAGGGCGAGCGGCAACCCCCACCTCTCGCCGCTTAGGTAGAGCCACCAACCGGCGACCACGCCGAGTGTGGCCAGCGCCGCGGCCGGCGCCAAATTCGGTTCGAGCAGGAACGGTATCCCGGCTAATGGTCCGATCGCAGCCAGCCACCAGACCATCCTTGTACGAGATGCGGGCTCGCGGGCGACCACGGCGACCGTCGCGACCACGCAGACCATGGTCGCAGCCAGTACAAGGGCCGCCGAACTGAGTCGTCCCGCACCAATGGAAATCGCCAGCGCCAGCGGCGCGACGACAAGCAGCGGCAGCAAGCTCTGCACCGCCGGCCGCTGTCGGGCGAGGACCGCGACCAGCGCCACAGCCGCCGCTGCACCGGCCGATCCAGGGCTCGCGACCGAAACCACAAGCAGCAGGGCGATGGCTCCAACCGCCGGGCGGCGATATGCGAGCAAGCCGATCGCTACGGCGAGGACTACTTCGTCGGCGAACAGGAATCGAGGCGACAGCCTTGCTTGTACGAGGGCTAGTCCGACAGCGATAGGAAAGAGCGCAAGGTCGAAATTCGAGATGGCCAGCCTGTACATGAGAGCGTAGGCACGTGTCAGATGCAACCGCCTCATCACTATGCGGACGGCCGACTCAACAATCCAGGCCGCGGCGATGAACGCAAGCGGGATCGTCTGCCACGTGTGCCGGTATCGCTCGAGTAGAGAATGATCGAAGAGAAACGCGGTCAGGCCTAACCAGCTGAAAACCAAGACAGGGACGAGGGCCAGCCGTGGATGCCGCCACGCTCGGAGCAACATCCCCACCAAACCCAAAAGGACCAACCACCGAACCGCCAGGTCGATCCGGTGACCGACGCCGGCAAGCCAACCCAGCCGACCGGCTCCGAAAGTGCCGTCGATGGTCTCGAACATCTCCCGGGCGCCCGCCAGAGAATCCCGCGCGAACTCAGACGGCGAATGGATCACAAGGAAGTACTGGGTGGTGGAGATTTTCGGACCAAAATATGGCCCGTTTTGCTGGAATTCGGCAAGGGTCGGGAACAGCTCCGCATGAGGTAGTGGGCGGTGGTAGGCGAACTTCTCGATGTTGGCGTTCCAGCGCGTATATCTACCCGTGTCCCAAAACGCGTCATGGTGGTGCTCGTATAGACCGACGCGGTGCGCTGCAGCGGCGCCGGCCATGATGATCACTGCCAGCGCGGCCAAGCCGACCGCGCGCCGCAACGGCCTGTAGCGTGCAATGAAAGCGATCGCCACCGCCACGACGAAAACCGGGAGGTAGTACGTGCGCGTGAGAACCATCGCCGCCCCGAGGAGTCCGATGAGGACGGCATCCCGCAGCGGGTGTTTCGAGGGGCCGCGATCGAGTGCTATGTAGAGCAGGAGCAGAACCAGGATCTCGAGTTCGAAACGAAGACCTCGAACGCTCTCGCGGACGAGCGGCACACTGATGGCGAGCAGGAGGCCGATCGAAAGCGCAGATCCCCACGAAAGTCGACGTCGTGCCGCGATCACAGAAACGATGACGACGGCGATCGACAGGGTCGCGGACACGACGCGGAGATGAAAGTCCGATGAGCCCAACACCTGAAAGTAGGCGTGAACGACCATCAGGAACAGCGGCTCGCGTTCCGCAAAGTTGCCACTGAAAAGGCCGTTCTCGGCCAGCGGCCACCATTGGAAGCGGTCGGCGAAGATGCGATATCCAACCGCGTCCGGATCCATCGGACCTAACGTTGCGAACAGAAGCAACATTCGGTCGGCACAGGCGATTGCGACCACTACACCAATGCCCGCCGCGATGAGAACCGCGTGACGCCGCCCTCGGATCATCGCAAGGGTCAGCATTGCCGCCAGGCCACCCAATGCCAGGTACGCGTAGAAGGGCGGAGCTTTTGGCCGGGATCCCTGCAGAGCGGACGTGACGATCTGGTCTATGACCAGCACCTGCCCGCCAGTCGCGTTGCGGGCTGAAATCTCGATGTCGACGTTCGGCGCGGCGGCAAACCCGGGCGGCAGGTCGATCAGGTCACCGATGAGCGTTGTGTTGGTCGAGAGGACGGCGTCGGGCTGCCCCTCCGCTCGCCCAACAATCCTCACGCTGACGCCGGCCGGCGCGCTCACCCACAGGTTGAGGCCGACGGATGTACCCGGGTGGACAGGTATTCGATAGACGAGGCGGCCACTCGCTCCTGAATCGAGATACCAGCCCTGATCACCTGGTGTGAATCCGTCCACCGCAAGGAGTCGATCCGGCCGAGCGACATGTCCCGCATTGAAGTCTTCGGTGATTTCGTCCGAGCTGCTGGTTCCGGGTTGAGCAAGCGCCGCGAACAGCGGGAACGAAGCCACCAGAAATGCCAATGTTGCGAGGACCCACAGGCCCACTGCAAAAGGGCTGGAACCTCTCCGGAAGAGTGCTTGCCGGAGTCGCTGTGACATGTGATTGGAGCCGGCGGGTGGCGCCTCGCTCAACTGTGAGTTCGCGACATCGAGGCCCGTATTCTAGCCAGCGCTTCAGCCAACCCCACCACGGGGGTTGAGCGCCCGGCGCTGCGGTCGTTGCAAGTCGTTAACCTCTACGTATCGCTGCGCTGACGACGACGCTTACAAGCACGACACCAGCATGATGCCGTGATTCCTTCCCCACAAGACGACAGCGTCGCAGCGATGCCTTCCGATCAGAGCCTGCCCGCGCATTTCGGGCTGCGGACGTTCATAAGCTCTGCCGGTCTACTGAGCATCTCGTCTATCTCCAACCTCGTCCGCGCCATCATCACCGCGAAGCTCCTGGCGCTGACGCTGGGCCCGTCGATGACCGGTGTCCTTGCCCAGATCCTCAACTTCTCGGCGTTTCTCTTTCAGATCATCCCGCTGGGGTTGACCACCGGCGTCGCCAAGATGGTGGCCGAGTCCCCCGCGGAGCGCATCCGCGTCAGCGCGGTCGTGGGCACATCGTCAGCTTTGGCACTGGCCTCGGCGACCACCTGCACGATTCTGTTGCTCCCTTTCTCCGGCCAGATATCAGGACTGCTCACAGGTAGCGAGCGTTACACATTGCCGGTCGTTCTGATCCTCGTCAGCCTCCCTCTTTACAACCTCGCAGGCGTTCTCAGCTACGTCATCCAGGGTCTCTCCGACATCCGCGGCCTCACCGTCGCCAACGTTGCCACGGCTGTTGTCGCGACCGCGGTCCTGATCCCGTCCGTCATCCGTTTTGGGCTTGTCGGCGCCACAGCCGCGGTGGTGGCGGGCAGTCTGATCCAGACCGTTTTCTTCGGTGCCGCCATCGCCCGCGCTTACCGCACGCGAACATGGCCGCTGTCGTCTATCCACGTGTCAAGGGCCACTGCGGCGGCGCTCCTCCAATATGGCGGCGTCCTGCTGGTGGCGGGCGTTGGCGCATGGGGATCGTTGCTCCTGGTTCGGACGCTGGGGGTACGCACGCTCGGCGAGTTCCAGAACGGCATCTACCAGGTCGTCAATGGGGTCTCCTCACAGTACATGGCCGTGTTCATAGCCTGGATGGCCGCCTATGTCTTTCCGAGGGTCGTGGCTGAAGCCGACGGCAGACGCCTCCAAACACTGCTCAACTCAGCCCTTCGAGCCAACCTATTGATCATGGTTCCAGGGCTTGTGATCGTGCTGGCGCTGCGCGAGCTGGTGGTTCGCCTCCTGTACTCGTCGGCCTTTCTCGCCGCCGCGCCTGTGTTACCGATCCAGGTGCTGGGTGACTATGCCCGGATCATCGGTTGGTCGTTTGGCATCGCGTTGTTCGCTCATGGCAAGACACGAGCGTACTTGCTGGCAATGCTCTCTCAGAACCTGCTGTGGATCGTCATCAGCTCGACGACGCTTCGCACATTCGGCACGGCTGCGATCGCGATGGGATACGCGCTGTCGTCGCTGGCCTGGCCGGTGCTCATGTACCCAATGGTGCGGCGTTGGTTTGGGGTCCGGATCGATGCGGAAAGCGCACTCCTCTTAGTGGTCGGGTTGGTGGCGCTCATCGGAGCCGTGATCCTGCCGAGCCTCGCCGGGCTCCTGCTCGCCGCAGCCGTGCCGGTCACCATCTACCTTGTCAGGCGGCAGCGGAAACGCATCTCCACAGCGCATGACGGCTAGGCAAGACGTGCGGGTCCTGAGCGTGATTGGGAACCTCATGGTCGGGGGCACCGAGAGTTACGTTGCCCGCATGGCGCGCGAGATCAGAAAGCACGGCGTGGACATGGAGATCTGTGCCCTCGAGCTCGAGGGGCCGTTGCTCAAGTCGTTGGAGGACGGCGGAGTCCGCGTGCACGGAACGCCGTACGCGAGCCGAATGCAGCAGTCCAACACGTTGACACTCATCCGGACCGTCAGCGCGATACGGCGAATCGTGGCCGAAGGCCGATTCGACATCGTCCACACCTATCTGTTCTGGTCGGACGTGCTCGGGGTCAGCGGAGCCCGTCTGGCCGGCTGTCGCCGCGTGATCGAGAGCAGGAGGTCTCTGCACGGCTGGACGCATACGCCCAGCGCCTTCTTCCACGGCCTGGAGCAGGTCACCAACCTGTTCGCGCACGAGGTGATCGCCAACTCCAAGGTCGCCCTCCTCGACGCTGAAGTGCATGAGCCCTGGCTGCCCAGAAATCGCACCGTTCTTTACAACGGCGTCGACGTTGACGACTACCGGCCGGCCCAGACTCGGCTCGACGGCCCGCTTCGAATCGTCACAGTGGGTGTACTGGCTCCACGCAAGGGTCAGGAATTCGCCATCGAAGCTCTCGCGATTCTCATCCGCTCAGGCGTCGACGCCATCCTGGACCTCGTAGGTTCCGGTCCGGACGAGACGATGCTTCGACGCAAAGCCTCGGAAGCCGGCGTTGAGGATCGCGTCAACTTTGCCGGGGAGCAGCTCGACCCCAGGCCGTATCTTGCCGGTGCCGACCTTTTCCTTCTTCCTTCTCGACAAGAGGGTTTCTCCAACGCACTCCTGGAGGCCATGGCGACAGCGCTGCCAATCGTTGCCACCGACGTCGGCGGCAACGCGGAGGCATTCATCGATGGCGAGGGTGGCCGCCTCGTGCCGCCCCAGCAGCCCGCAGCGATGGCCGCGGCGATCGCCGAGCTGGCGAAAGACCGCTTGAAGCTGTCTGCAATGGGACGCTCCAACCACCGGCGAGTTGCTGAGCGTTTCAGCCTGGAAGCGTCAGCGCGAAACCTCGCGAACTGGTACCTGCGCCGCGGCACTGCCGCCAAGTCTTGAAGCCTCCGGCCGCGTGCCTTGCATCGACGAAGGAAAGCTCAAGGGCGTCAGGGAAACCAGGCCCTGGCGCTCAAACCACTCGCGTAACTCGGATTCACTGTGCTTCCACTGGTACGCCGGCGAGTACCAATCGAACGTGTCGAGGACGCGCCACTCAGGATCGGGATGAGAGCTGGTGGGTAGGAGTCTTCGAGTCACTGAACCGATGCCGGGCACCGCGTTTAGGTGGTGCCATGGAATCGCGATGTGACACAGCGCGTACAGAGCGCGTTTCGGCAAGCGAGTCGTGACGTGGCGGTAAAGATCCGATGCAAGGTAAGAGGCCCTCGTTTTTGTGTAGACCCAAATGGCGATGCGGCCGCCGGGCTTCAGGAGCCTGGGCAGCCGATCAAACGCGGCCCGGGTATCGGGAGTGTGGTGAAGCACGCCGATGCTAAAAATGAAATCAAACGTCTCGTCGCGGAACGGCAACTCGAATACATCTGCCTGAGCTAAATGCACGTTGTCGCGGCCACCGATGTTGGCATGCGCCGCGTCGACGGCCGATGTCAGGTCGATGCCCACCACCGTCGCCCCCCACCTTGAAGCGACGTCCGAAAAGCGTCCCATGCCGCAACCGACATCGAGGACGAGCTTGCCTTCGAAGTCGGTTGGCTTGAAGCCGGTCTTCTCAAGGAAGGCCTGTTCCGATTCACGCCGCGCCGCGGTGTCGAGCTGCGTGCGGTTGTGGAGATTCCACTCAAATCCGAAATTGGATGCATAGCCGTCTGACGAAACAAACCTCGGAATCCCGCGCACGATGGGATATGAGTGGCCTTGTTTGCAACGGAGAGTCCCTGTCTCGATGACCTGTGCGGACGATGTTGTCGGCTCCGACTTCAAGTCCCGCTTGCAATCCGGACACGCGAGAAGGGATGAAAAGCTGTGATGCATGGAGGAAACGCCGACCCGGTCGGCCAAGCAACTATAGTCGATGCCAACTCATGGCTCCGCGACCGAACCTGCGGCACTGCTGGCGGAAAGGTCGCGTCAACCGGCAGCGCGTCGCCGACCTTACACCCTGGAAGCGTCAGCTCGTAACTTGGCGGACTGGTACATCAACGGCCGCTCGGCGCCTGACGTTTGACGCGCCATCGCGCGACCCCTGCATGGACGTTGGGAAGTCCAGGGCTCTCAGATCGATCAGGCCTTGTCCCTCAAACCAATGGCGCAGCTCGTCGTTCGAGTGCTTCCACTGATATGCGGGGGAGTACCAATCGAACGTATTGAGCACGCGCCACTCGCGACTGGGGTGGGTGCTCACGGGCAGCAAAACTCCCGTGTAAATGCCTACGACCGGCAGATTGCGTAAGTGGTACCAGGGTATGGCGACGTGGCACAGCGCATACAGGACGCGTTTCGGTAGACGGGTAGTGAGGTGACGATAGATGTCCGAAGTCCAGCACCAACTCCGCATCTCGGTGCTGTAAACCCAAACCGCAATCTTGCCACCAGGCTTCAGGAGTCGGGGCAGCCGTTCGAAGGCTGCTTTCGTGTCGGGCGTGTGGTGCAGGACGCCAATACTGAAGATGTAGTCAAACGTGTTGTCGGCGAACGGCAGGTCGAAGATGTCAGCCTGCGCCAAGTTCACGTTGTCGCGGCTGCCGATGTTGCCCTGGGCAGCGTCGACCGCCGAGGTTAGGTCAACGCCAACAACCGTCGCTCCCCATCTCGAAACAACGTCTGAGTAACGGCCCATGCCGCACCCGACGTCCAACACAAGCTTGCCCCGGAGTTCGTCTGGAGTAAACCCAGTCTTCTGCGCGAAACTTTCCTCTGAATCGTGGCTCGTGGCGTTGTCCAGCTGGGTCTTGTTGTGGAGATTCCATTCAAATCCGAAGTTGGATGCATAGCCGTCTGACGAAACGAACCTCGGAATCCCGCGCACGATGGGATATGAGTGGCCTTGTTCGCAACGCAGAGTCCCCGTCTCGATGATCTGGGCCGAGGACGTTGTCGGCTCCGATTTCAGGTCCCGCTTGCAAACCGGACATTCGAGAAGGGATGAAAAGCTGTGATGCATGGAGGAAACGCCGACCCAGTCGGCCAAGCAACTATAGTCGATGCCAACTGATGGCTCAAGCGACCGAGCCCGCCGCACTGCGCAGTGTCCCGCTGGCATGTCCTAAATGCCACGGGGCGCTCCAGACCGGAGATGACGGGCTGCATTGTTCCAGCTGTCGGCGGGATTATCCGTTGGTCGAGAACAGGCCATTCTTTGTAACTCCGAAGGCATGGTCGCCTCCCGTTCCTGAATCGGGTGGCTGGTTTCGCAGGCATCTCGCCCGGCCCCCACATCCGGGTCGATTCGCGGGCGATCTACAAAACCGCGGCATAACCGGTGACCACCGTTACCTGCAGGAATTTCTCGCTGGCATCCCGGACGCGGCGAAGGTGTTGGACCTCGGCTCCGGCGAACGGCGCTTGAGAGCGGGAATCGTCAACCTCGACATCGCGGCCTCGCCTTCAGTAGACATCATCGCGGACGGTCACCAGCTGCCTTTTCCTGACGGGGTCTTCGACGCGGTCATCCTGCAGTCCGTCATGGAGCACGTTCTCGAGCCAGAAACGCTGTTGGCCGAGTGCTGTCGCGTGATCAAGCCAGGTGGACAGATCTGGGTTGAAGTTCCCTTTTACTATCCGATCCATGACACGGCCGACTATTACCGCTGGACGTTGAGCGGTCTTCGCTACGTGGTTTCCAAACACTTCGAGGTAGGTCGGAGCGGCGCCGTGATGGGGCCTTCATCAGCGTTCAACCTGGGTTGGAGGGTGTTTGTGAGCTGGAAGCTAAGACGGCTGCACTGGGGCTTCAGGAACACGGTTGCGTGGATGACAGCCTGGCTCAAAACGCTCGACGGCGACGAGGTCCTACCAGAGCCGCCCGCGATCTACGCACTGAGCTACGTCGTCGGCAACAAAGCCGCGTCTAACGCCTAAGCGCTGCTCGAACTGCCAGGAACGACCAGAAACCCACCCCTCCTGCGTTGGGAATAGGCGAGAGGATGCGGAATCGACTTGCTGTGGGCACTTTTGCCGGGCTGGTCGCGGCCACGGCGCTGACGTTGTCAGCCACACATGCGACCGCCACTGCTATCACACCCAATGGATCGTGGCCGACCTACCACCACGACGATGGGCACGCGGGGTTCGACAGCTCCCAGCCGGCAGCTACTACGGCCACCACCGGCTGGACGTCGCTCAGCCTCGACGAGACAGTCTATGGAGAGCCACTCGTCTACCAGGGAATCGTTTACGTCGCGACCCTGAACAACACCGTCTACGCGCTGAACCAGACTGACGGATCGCAAGTCTGGTCCACGCACCTTCGAGCCCCGCAGACTACCGGCTGGTCTTGCGGCAACGTCTCACCGCAAGGCATCCTCGGCACTCCGGTCATCGATCCAGGAACCAATCGCATCTACGCGGCAACGCTTGGCTCGGATGATATTTATCGCCTCGAGGGCTTGAACCTGACGACCGGTCTGGAAGAGCTCAACACCGTCATCACAACGCCCACTCCCGGATTTGACTGGCACATCCAGCAGGAGCGCGGCGCGCTCGCAGTTCGCAACGGCTACGTCTATGTTCCGATGGGCGGCCGAGCGGGCGATTGTGGTTCATACCATGGTTACGTTTTCGCCGTCCCCACAAACGGAGCCGCGGTCACGCATTTCTATCAGACACCTGGCGAGGGATCGGGATTCTGGACCGCCGGCGGCGTGGTCGTGGATGACTCGACAGGGAAGGTCTTCGAGACGAGCGGCAACGGAGTCGCGAGCGGATGCAACAGCAACCCCGACGGCACACCGGTTTTCGAGAACGACGCGGTCGTTCGCCTTTCGGCCACGCTCGCGCACGAGGACGCCTTCATACCGCTGGACTGGCAATCGAACTGGTGCAGCAACGACCAGGACCTGGGTTCGGCGTCGATGGTCCTGATCAGCCCGACGCTCGCATTCCAGGCGGGCAAATGGGGCAACGGCTTCCTTGTCAACCCACAGGCTCTCGGCGGCCTGGACGGGCAGCTGTACCCGACTCCCAAGCCGGCCGCCTACAGCCCGGCCGACGTATGCTTCGGCAACAACAGCGACGCCAACTTCGGCTCGTATGCGTACGCGGCCCCGTACGTCTATCTGTCGTGCGATGCGAACAGCGGAATCGGATTTACGGGGCGGCTTGTCGCACTCAGAGTAGACACCGCGACGCCATCCTTCAGCACATGTGGAAGCACATGCGGAGCGCCGTCGTGGGGCGCGGGCTCGACGACATTCGGACCGCCGATCGTGGCCGGAGGCACCGTCTGGGTGGTATCCACCGGCGGCGGTGGACTGTATGGATTCGACGCCGCCACTGGAACGCAGATCTATCACAGCAGCGGCTTCAGCGCGACTCACTTCACCACGCCAAGCGAGGCGGGCAGTCAGATCTTCGTCGGTTCGGGGAACGTCGTCCGCTCATTCAAGATGGTGAGCGGCTGCAGGTCCGTCACGGTCTCCGCCAACCCGCCATCCCCCGCCGGAACCGGAACGAGCGTGACGCTGACAGCCATTGCATCGGGTTGCCCCAACCCCGACTACCAGTTCTGGGTCCTTCCCCCCGGTGGGAGCGCCTACCAGTTGCTGCAGGCTTACTCGACGACGGCGACCTTCACCTGGAACACGACTGGCTTGGCGCCGGGCGACTATCGCTTCTCGATCTGGGCTCGCGACGCCAACAGCACGGGCGCTTACGGCAACCAGTTCGGGCGCTGGGACGCATACGACAACTCTCTCGTCTACGCCTTGGCCACACCCGCGTGCTCCGGACTCAGCGCATCCGCGGCCCCAGCGTCTCCGGCCGGAATCGGGACAGCCGTCACCGTCAGCGCCCAGGCCTCGGGCTGCCCTGACGCTAATCCGCTCTACCAGTTCTGGATCCTGCCTCCGGGCGGCAGCGCCTACCAGTTGCAGCAGGCGTACTCCACGAGCAGGATTTTCAGCTGGAACACTTCCGGCCTGGCGCCGGGCGACTATCGCTTCTCGATCTGGGCCCGCGACGCAAATAGCACCGGCGTGTACGGCAACCAGTTCGGGCGCTGGGATGCGTACAACAATTCCATCCTCTACACCCTTACCGGTCCCGCGTGCTCTGGACTGAGCGCATCCGCGGCTCCAACATCACCGGCCGGAATAGGCACCCCGGTTGCAATCAACGCACAGGCCACCGGCTGCACCGACCCCAACCCGCTCTACCAGTTCTGGGTCCTCCCCCCCGGCGGAACCGCCTATCAACTTGGCCAGGGGTACTCGACCAACTCGACGTTCAGCTGGAGCACATCTGGAATTGCCCCCGGGTCTTACCGCTTCTCGATCTGGGCCCGCGACGCCAACAGTACTGGCCTCAGCGGTAACCAGTTCGGGCGCTGGGACACCTACGACAACAACCTCGTCTACGCACTGACTTCTTGCTCGTCGATCAGTGCCACCGTCTTACCACCCTCCCCATCCGGAGTCGGCCGGACGATCACGGTCACCGCACAGTCGATGGGCTGTCCCACCCCAAATCCCCTCTACGAGTTCTGGGTCCTGCCCCCTGGCGGAACCGCCTATCAACTCGGCCAGGCGTTCTCGACCAACTCGACATTCAGCTGGAGCACGTCCGGGCTTGCGCCCGGGTCTTACCGCTTCTCCGTCTGGGCCCGCGACGCCAACAGCTCCGGCGCGTACGGCAACCAGTTCGGCAGCTGGGACGCATACAACAACGACACCCTCTACACGCTGACCTCGTGCTCGGGGCTCCAGGTAACGGTCTCGCCCGCTTCCCCGGCCGCATCGGGCACCACCGTGACCGTAACCGCCCAGGCCTCCGGTTGTCCTGACCCGAATCCGCAGTACCAGTTCTGGGTCCTGCCTCCGGGCGGCACCGCCTATCAACTCGTCCAGGCCTACTCGACGAGCTCGACCTTCACATGGAACACCACCGGCCTCGCCGCCGGCAGCTATCGCTTCTCGGTCTGGGTTCGCGACACGAACAGCGCGGGCGCCCAAAGCAATCAGTTCGGCAGCTGGGACGCCTACAACAACAACACGGTTTACTCGTTGACCTGAGGACTCCGCATTCGGCCTTACACGCAAGATGGCCGAACTCGGGGTCGTTGTGCTTAAAGTTGTCAGCCTTGTTCAGGCCGGTTTTCCGCCTCGCGGTCCCGCTGTTGAGCGCGCTCTGCCTCGTGGCTCTGCCCGCTATGCCGACGTCGCCTCCCGTTCAGCTCGCGACCTCGCCGGCGGCAAGCGGAGGATGGCTGACCCGGTTCAACACGTGGCGCGCCAATACTGGCCTTTCTCTGCTCACTGAGAACAGCACATGGAGCGTGGGCGACTACGACCATGCCGTGTACATGGTCAAGAACGACCTCGTCACCCACTACGAAACTCCGGGCACTCCCTACTACACGATCGACGGCGATACCGCAGCTAGAAACAGCAACATCTTCGTCAGCTCCAGCACAGGCACTACGGATGAACAGGCCATCGATTGGTGGATGCAGGCGCCCTTTCACGCCATGGGCATGATGGACCCTAGGCTGTCGCAAACTGGATTCGGCTCCTATCGGGAAGTCAAGCCCGGCTGGGACATGGGTGCTGCCGTCGATGTCGTCCGCGGCAACTCCTTCAGTGGAGGTCAGTACCCGGTCTACTTTCCGGGAAACGGCGCCACCGAGCCGCTGACGTCGTATGGAGGAGGCGAGTTTCCCGATCCCCTCCAGGCCTGTCCCGGGTACAGCGTGCCGACCGGACTGCCGGTCTTCATTCAAGTGGGCGGCAACGTGAGCACAGTTGCCGGCCCGGTCCACTCCTTTACCGGCAACGGCGTCCCCCTCAACCACTGCGTGATCGACTCGACCAACCCGGCCATCGGCAGCTACCTGGTGGCACGCGGCGGCGTGATCTTGATTCCACAAACGCCGTTGCAGACGGGCGTCAAATACGTAGTGGCTCTGACCGTCAACGGTCAGCCGTACACGTGGTCGTTCACGGTCGGCCCATTCGTCGGATGCCCCTTTGTGATTGCGTCCGGAGCACCGCCATCGCCGTCCTTGGCTGGGACGACGATCAACGTGGTCGCCAGCGCCACCGCGTGTGCCAACCCTCTTTACGAGTTCTGGATCCTACCTCCGGGCGGGAGCGCCTACCAGCTCGGCCAGGCCTACTCGACCAACGCAACTTTCAACTGGAACACCTCCGGCCTGGCGCCGGGCGGCTATCGCTTCTCGGTCTGGGCTCGCGACGCCAACAGCCCCGGCCTCAGCGGTAACCAGTTCGGGCGGTGGGACGCCTACGACAACTCGCTCCTCTACACCCTGACCACGCCATCCTGTACCGGATTGGGAGCATCCGCGAC
>Ga0070707_100003518_pt1 | contig 14785 bp, 21 predicted proteins | sample KBSK5502metaG_FD_65468 | JGI IMG/M metagenome (GOLD analysis project Ga0070707, IMG submission 65468) | Corn, switchgrass and miscanthus rhizosphere microbial communities from Kellogg Biological Station, Michigan, USA - KBS K5-50-2 metaG | ecosystem: Host-associated > Plants > Roots >... | reverse complement strand
GCAACAGGAGGCAGCGCTGGTGCTTGGTATGGGGCTGCCGAAAGTCCAGTTGCTTGATCAACGGGCACGGTTGCGCTTGCGTCGGATGCTGGAAGAGCAAGCGAGCTAGCTTGGTTATGGTGCTTCCAATGTTGCTGTAAGAGGTTCTCATCTGGTGTGGGTACCTCTTTTTATTAGACAACGAAGAGATGGAAAGGAGGCGAAGGAGGATGCGACAGACATGGTGTGTGTTGTTCTACCGTGTTGATGGCGTGGCTGAGTGTCTGACGGTAGTACGCACACGGCGACCGACGAAACTAGCGAAGGCGCTTCTGTGTGAGACACACACGCATTTTGAGATACGAAAGGTGAGCTAATGGCAGAGGCAAAGGTGGCGCATCATGAGCAACGTCGTGAAGGGATGTTGGGCTACAGCGAGGGATGCTACACGCTGCTCTGGCGTCCTCATCCAGAGATGTCCGTGGTGGTTCATCCCTTGCAGGTAGGTGATCGGTTTGAGGTACAGGTGGGGGGGCAGTGGCAGGCGGCGATACTTTGTAGCGGCGGATATCGGGGGTGGTACCTGCTGCTGCCTGGTGGACAGTGTGTACGACCTGCGCTATGCATGTGGGTGCGGATATTGGTCTAGTGACAAGCCATTGAGAGGAGAAGGGTTGTTTGTGCGGAGGAGGGAAACAGACATGGAGTTGTTGACGAAGCAGTTGCGGGAGCAGCTTCCCCCGCTGTACTCACAGGAACACGAGGCGGACCCGCTGGTGCTCTGTAAGTTTTTCACCCCTGATTCCCAGTGGACCTGGTATGCCATGGAGTTTGACGGGTCTGATGTGTTCTTTGGCTGGGTCGTTGGGTTCGAGCAGGAGTTGGGCTACTTCTCGCTCGCTGAGCTTGAGGCGGCTCGGGGTCCGCTGGGGTTGCCCATTGAGCGGGATCTGCATTTTCGTCCCACCAGGCTCTCGGAGGTGAAAATGCTTCATCCAAGGTAATGGAGAGCAGCGCAGTGGGTATGGTTTGGCTTTCCATGCGGAGAGCAGTGGGGAAAGGAGGAAGAGCAACGTGCGGAGGGGATGGTTGCGGTTCTGGTCGGTGGTCGCACTACTGTCTGGAATCGGTTGGATTCTGGTCTCGCATCCACCACTGCTCACGTCGGTAGCAGTGGTGGGGGTGTCGCTTGTCCTGGGCGCTTTGGCCTGGGCGGCGTGAGGGTGAGTCTGGTCTTGCCAGCAGATCGTTGAAAGGGCACGCGTCGCGCGTGCTAGCGGAGGTGTAAGGCGGTGACACGAGCAGAAAAACGGATAGCCCTGGCGTACTGTCAGCACAAGGTGGTGAGCCTGGTCCCGGGGTACTTTGTGTGCCAGTGCGGCTGCGGCTACGTTGGCGTGTGTCGTCATTGCGTGCCGCAGGCTCCATCGCGTCTTCCCTGGACCTTGTGCGAGGAGGCGAAGGCGCTGGTGCAGTCGGGTCGCGCCAGATGTGAGGAGGGGCAGGTGCATGCAGTCACAGATTGAGGCCCTAACCGAGGCGGTGAATGTCGAGCTCGAGGCGGGGAACTGGTCGGGGGTGGTGACGCTCACAGCGGAGTTGTATGGGTGTGTGGTTGTGGCGGGCGATGAGCAGTTGGCGGAATTGGTCCAGGATTTGCACTGGATCGCCAATGATGCGCTGGTGCATCCGCTGGAAGTGGGAGGGTTGCTTGCGCCATGAACTGGGGTGATCGTCAGGCGATGGTGCGGGAGTGGAATGCTGATCTGGCACATCAGCAGATGGCGGGTCTTGCGAGTTGGGCGGCATTTAGTGCGCGGTGGCGTGCCCGGCAGGGCTTACCGCTCTTACATCCGATGGATGTGCAATATCTGACTCCGCAAGATTTCCGCAATGGCAGAGGTGAGCCCTTCTCGCCAACGGTGCAGCGGCACATCTTTCGGGAGTATGTGCAGGCAGCAATCTGCACTGCGGTGATCAGGATGGTGGGTCATCGTCGTGGTGGGCTGCTCAGTGCAGATATTGCCTTGGTGCGCTCGGATGGGTTTGTGCGGCGGTTGGGGTTGCAGCATCAGGACTTCCAGTATGGGCGTGAAGATGTAGGGCCGTATGAGCCAAGGGCCTTGTCTCCTGTGCGTCCCTATGGGGTGCCGGTTGCCTCTGCGTCGTGTGTCTCCTATTGGTTGGATGGGGTGGTCGTTGGGAGTGCTGAAGGTGAGGATGTAGGGGATGACGCATGGATCGCGACATGGAGTGCCTCTGATGTACGTCCCTGAGCGCCTGCACACGTGGGTGGCGTGCGGTGGGGGTGTGCCCTGGTGGGGAGCGTCGTGTTCGGGTGCGGATGGGAAGTGCTGCTGCTCGCCAGGGGTTTTTTCAGGAAACCATGAAAATGGTTGGAGTAGGAATGAAGTAAAGGAGTGATGGAACATGCTTTTACAAGCCATGGTGTTGAGTGGCAAAGTGGCAGAGAGTACCTTTTATGATCAGGTCTCCGGTCTGCCCAAGCCAGGCTACACGGTCAATTTAACGGTGCTGGATATGGACACCGATGAGAAGTATGAGTGTCAGCTGACCGAGGGGTTTCCGACCCTGGAGCACCTGAAGGAGTTGAAGCGCCAGGGCCAGCCTACTGATATGCTGCGGCAGGTCGCGGTGCAATTGGAGGCGGAACTCCCCCCGAAGATGTCCACGTTGGCGCTGCATGTGCTGCGCATCAAGGGCAAGAGCGGCTTTCAAAAGCTGGTCTGCCGCCCGGCGACGGCTGCCTAGGAGTGATGTTAAAGGAAGGAGGATCAAGGGTTTGCAGTTCTTACGTGGACAAGACGTGTGGGTGCGCAGGGTCGAGCATATGGTCTTGCGCGTGGTGTCGCTCGCCTTTTCGCTGGCCTCGGCGCACGCCATCCGCTGGTTTTTTGCGCCCCTGGATGGCATTGATGCGCTTCAGCCGCTAATCACCTGGATGATCGCCGGTGGCTTTGGCATCCTGGGCTATATCGTAAGTCGGGGCCTGGCGCACCGCCTGATGAATAAAGAGCGTATCCGCGCTTACGCACCCATTTGTGCAGTCGTCGAGGTGGTGGAGATCTTCTGCAATTACGCGCTGGCGGCGGCGGTGATCCAGCGAGCGACGTGGTTGCAGGTGATCCCTTCCCAGCAACGCGCGCTGTTAACGGGCCTCACGTACCTGGTGCTGTCGATCATCCCGCTAGTCTCGCTGCTCTTAGCAGTCGTCGATATGGACCTGGAACGCTCCAAGCTGCGCGGGGCTGGTCCTGTTGGCGGTGGGATCGGTGTCGGGAGTCCTGTCCTGCATGGGAGTCGCAGTCCCGCGTATGTGCCACCGGTCATGCAGCCCTTTCGGGCACAAGCACAACCGCAGCCGAAAGAGGCAGGGTATGCCAATGGTCCCGTGATGGGTGCACCTGGGTTTCCTGCCTATACCGAGGGCTATGCGGGTGCGGGTCCGGGGATGGTGCCAGGTGCCGCGCCTGCTGCATCGCCACAAGCCCAGCAGGCAGGTGGTGTGCCGAAGCAGGGGGGGATCCTGAGCAATTTCCCTTTCCCGGGCAGGCGTCAGGCTCCAGTGTCAGTGCCTACGACGGTCTTACCCTCGACCCCGTAACGGGGGTGTTGATGGTCGCTCCTGCTGGTCGGCGACTGAGTAAACACGAGGCGGCGATGATCCGTGCTGCGCTGGCGCAAGGCCAACCGGTCCAGTTCGCCGATCGGCACCAGTGGCGACATTTTCAGGTGCGTTACCCCTCGGGGTGAGGCGGATGGTACTCCAGCAAGGTATGCAAAGCGTTGGTGTTGTGTGCTGGCTCGATGTATGCCTTGGTGGAGGGAAGGATGTGAGGTGGATGGTCTATGGGTATGGACGATGATGGTGTGCTCACCTATGAACAGATTAAGCAGTTAGCCAGAGAGACGGGGCAGCGCGTGACGGACCTCATTCCGCTGGCTCCACAAAATGACCCCTTTTATACTGGCACGCCTGGGGATTGGGCGCTGGCCCAGTGGTTTGCACAGTTGTGGCAAGCCTTTGGCTATACCACACGGGTGCATATTCGGCGTATCCATTACCAGATTGTGAGTCAGAAACCGCCGGTGGTGATGCCCAATGGCTTGCCGTATGAGAACACGGAGGGCTGTTGGAATGTGCTCAATCTGGCGTCCAAGGCGGCGCGCTACTTGCAACTGGTGGATCCTGGCGCGTTTGTGGATCGGCGGAACCCGGAAGCGGCGGTGTATGCGTCTCATCGGGTGCCGGAGCCGGAGGTCTGGACGAACAGCCGTCTGTGGGGATCGCACCTGCGCCTGCCGGACTTTCCAGATCTGCCGTCGTATCGGGTCGGTGGCTATGAGCCGGTGCAAGCGTTTCACCTGGAGCTCTGGTGTGAGAAATCGACGATGAATGATGTGTTGGAGCCGCTCTGCCAGCAGTACGGTATCAACCTGCAAACGGGCTTAGGAGAACTGTCGATCACGGCCACGCTGGCGCTGGTGCATCGACTGGAGCAAGCCGGTAGGCCGGCGCGGATTTTCTATGTCTCGGACTTTGATCCGGCGGGGCAAAGTATGCCGGTCTCGGTCTCGCGCAAAGTCGAGTACTTTGTGCGCAGGCTCGACCTGGCGGTGGATGTGCGCGTGTTCCCGGTGATCCTGACGGTCGAACAGGTGCAGTACTACCAGTTGCCTCGGACACCGATTAAGGAGACCGAGCGCAGGCGTGGAGGTTTTGAGGATCGCTATGGAGAGGGTGCAGTGGAATTGGATGCGCTAGAAGCCCTCTATCCCGGGGAGTTACACACGTTGCTCAGGCAGTGCATCGCGTACTACTACGATATCACGTTAGAGCAGCGCACCCAGGAGGTGCAAGCACAAGTAGAGCGCGATCTGGCGCTGATCTGGCAGCAGGTGACTGGTCGCTTTGCAGGCGATATCGAGGCGCTGCGTGCGGTGCATGCGCAACTCCAACAGGAGTTTGGTGCTCGTATGTCGGCTTACGGGGAGCACGTACAGCGCGTATGGCAAGCGATGAGACAGGAGCTTGACCAGTCGGTACCGGGTCTGGCGTCTTATCCGCTGCCCCAAGCACTGTTCTCCGGTGAGTTTGGGGAAGGACTCTACGACAGTGCACGGGATTACCTGGAACAAATTGAAGCCTATAAGCAGTTCCAGGGCAAGCTCATGACTTCGTGAGCAGCGCGGGAAAGGTAGACGGCTGTGGGTGTCGTGAGGCGGTTCGTGCTGGTGTTCAGCCTGCTCCTACTCTGGTACTGGTGGCAGTGCTACCTGTTGATGACATCTGGGAGTGGGCTGCTGGCGCAGTCATCTTCCCCGCAGGTTTCGGTGGTATTGCCCCTGGGATCGCGGTTTGCTGATCCCGCGGATACCGTGGTCGGGCCTCCGACGATTACAGCGGAGTTCATCGACCGTGTGCTGACTGCCTACGGTTCGCCAGCAGCGGGAACAGGTCAGGCCCTCTACGAGTTGGGGGTGCAAGATGGCATTGATCCGGTGTATGCGCTTGCATTCTTCCTGCACGAGGACAGTTTTGGGGAGACCGGGATTGGTGCGGCGAATCACAGTCTGGGCAATATCCGGTGTTCGGCTGGGTATGCCTGTCAGGATGGGTTCCGGTATTATGCGACGTGGGCGGAAGGCTATCAGGACTGGTACAACCTCATCCTTCACGGGTATGTGCAGGGTCAGGTGACGATCCCGATTGCGGGGCATGTGTGCTCCATGGTCGATGAGATTGTGCCGGTGTATGCGCCGTCGAGTGATCAGAACGATGTGGCGGCGTACATTGCTGCCCTTACACGAGCGGTGGACACCTGGCGCAGTGGGAGCATATGGGTCTAACGATTGGAAGCAAGGGATGGTGGGCACATGCTCCAGGTTATCCACAATTCCTCAATGGTTATGCACAAGTTCTCCACAGAGATACAAGTATAGACGCGGAATGATCGCCAAATGCTCGTGTTCGGATAGAGCTTTGCTGCAAAGGAGGGAAATGCGAAGAGGCCGTGTGGCGAGGGTCAAACGGCGTTTGATGCAGCGTTGTGGCGGTGGTGGCCCTCCTTGTTTCCTGCGTATATGGCCTACGTCGCTCTTGTGCTACAGTGGATGAGATGGTGCCGGTGTATGCGCCGTCAAGAGACTATAACGATGTGGCGGCGTACATTGCTGCAATGAAGCATGTGGTGGACGTATGGCGACATAGACAGCTATAGGCGTGCGTGTCTGGATGGTAAAGAAGGGAGGTGAGCGATGGATTGGGCGTTAGTACTGGATAGTGGCCTGTGGGTGCTGCTGTTCCTCTTTTGGGTGCAATACTTCTGGATTCGCTCGCTGCGGAAGCGGGTACGTGAGTTGCAGTGGTACAGGCAGTACTATTGGAATCAGCCCTATCAGACCCAGGGTCGGCAGAAGTGGCGGTGGTAGGGGCTGGTGCATAACGGCAAGTGATGGGTGGGAGAGGACTCGAACCTCTGGAGTCCGAAAAGACGAAGGTACTTTTGAGAGAAGGGAGGGAACGTCTGATGGAGTCAGGGGTACAGCACGTGTTTGAGGCGATTGTGGCGGAGATGGTGCAGCTCTGTCCTTGGATGACGGAGGAGGATGTGGGATGGTGGCGTGAGGTGCTGCTCTGTCATTTCAGGCTCGTGGCATTGGAGGAGGTAGACCTCTTGAGCATGGCGGGAGTACTTCTGGCGTTGGCGGAACATGCGCGTGCAGCAGGTGATGCCCGGCGAGCCTGGGCGTTTGAGCAGTGGCATGCCTGGGCGTGTGCGTCAATGCGGGGTGAGGAATACCATTGGCCTGAGCTTCCGCACGAGTTGGAGGCGATGACCTGACGCATTGAGGGTTGGTAGGGGAGTGAGAAGTCTCAAGGAGCGTTGTGTGGATGGGAGTGAAAAAGAGCGAGGTGGTTGCTCTCTAGGGTGCATGGGTGCATGCGCAATGGTGACAACTGAAGAAGGAACAAGCGGGCTGTGTGTGGGAGATGGTGGTGCGTGTGGTTGCTTGTGTCTTCGAGAGGATGCAGTGAGGGGGTGAGGAGATGCAAATACAGCGGTGTGATCGAGTGCCGGAGCGTGAGTGTGGAGAGGGCCAAACGGTGTTTGATGTAGCATTGTGGCGGTGGTGGCCCTCCTTGTTCCCTGCGTATACGGCCTATGTCGCTGCGCCGAATGCCTTTAGCGCTGTGACGTTTTTGATGCGGATCCATGGGGTGCAGCGGGTGGCTCGTGCTGCGGCGGATGCGGTCGATGGTTCCTTGCGCTATCGTGCGTGTGGAGTGATGTGTGGAGGGATGCATGATAGCACGTGTGGCTCCTGATCTCGTGGTGGCCTATGGGTCGCTCTTTGTACACTGTCCTGAGCACTATGCAGTCCAGCAGCGTGACGGTTCCTACTTCCGGGTAGCCCAAGGGCTGTCGTTCCCGCTGCTGGCTGGTCATCTGCTGGGACGATGGACACTTGGGACGTACCTTTTAGATCGGCAAAGTTGCTGCGCATTCGTGGTATTCGATGCTGATGGTGTGGATGGCCTGGAGCGCCTTGGGGAATTGGCGGAGGAGCTGCTTCGGCAAGGGGTGCCAACCGTGCTCGAGGCGAGTCGGCGTGGGGGCCATCTCTGGGTGCATCTGGTGGGCCCGACTCCTGCGCAGGTGGTGCGGGCCTGGCTCTTGCCCTGTGCGGTGGCCTATGGCGTGGAGTTGTATCCCAAACAAGACTGGCTGGCCCCTGGGGGGGTGGGATCGCTGATCCGGTTGCCGTTGGGGGTGCATCGGCAGAGTCGGGGCTGGTATCCCTTTGTCCAGCGGTCGGCCTGGGGGAAATGGGGGCCAGTCGGGGAGACGGTAGCGGAATGCTGTTTGTGGCTATGCCAGCATGTCAAGCGGGTCGCGGTGCCTGAAGTGGGAATGCTTGAGGTGCTGTCTGTCCCGAGCGACTCGCGGATGGAAGGTGCTATGGAGGATCCTGCGCCTATGGCAAGCCATTGGGAGTCTGGGAGTATTCGGGAGTGGTGTCGAGCTCAGGATATCCTGGTGGTGATCGGTCGGTATGTAGTGCTGGATGGTCGGGGGGTGGGTTCGTGTCCGTTCAAAGCGCATCACGCTCGGGGTGATCGGCATCCGAGCTTCCAGGTGTTTGGGGGGAGTGATCCCCATTGGTACTGTTATACCTGGCGGCGAGCGGGTGATCTCTTCGATTTCCTGTGTCTATACTACCAGGTGACGCCACAAGAGATGTGGCGGCGGTTGCAGCAAGGAGGGCTAGGGTGAATGGCAAGCCATGAGCGTCAGGAGGGGTTTCTTGACTATGGCTCCGGTCGGCACAAGCTGATCGGGCGTGCTGGTCGGGAGGATCACTACCTGCATGCGGGTGAATGGGTGGAGGTGTGGATTGGGACACGGTGGGTGTCTGTCCAGGTGCAAGCCGACGTGTGGGGGTGGTGGTACTTCCTGGATGCGGATGGAGTGCGGGTGGAGGTGCAGGTAGGCATGCGTGCCAGGGTGGGAAGCTAACGTCAAGCAAGGGTCATGAGAACAGAGGAAAGATGAGGCGATGCCATGGAACCTGGACAGCATGGGGCAAGACGTTCCTGCCGCATGTGCGGAGCCACTAATGTGCAGATGGCTCCTTTTCACTACTGTTATGCGTGTTTCAGCCGGTTTGGGTCGCTGACTCAAACGATGATGATGCTCCTGTGTTTCAACCCCTCTTTGAGTCGCGAGCGGGCGATTGAGGCGTTAGGTTCCTTTCGGGGGGTGCCTGCTAAGTTGATCGGAATGGAGTGGGATATCGTGCATCAGCTGGTCTGTGAGGAGATGCAGGGGAAGGAAGGGTAGGGCACGCTGGTCGGTGGCCTGGGGTCGTAGTGATGGGGGGTGATGCGCGAGGGCTTTTCCGTTGTTGGCTTAGGGAGAGTGGCAAGCAAGCCGTGAGGAATGCTCGCGAGCAGTGACCGGGGTACTCGGGGTGGAGGCGTGGAGGCGAGGCCTTATCTCTGGCCTTCCATCCATGCCCTTTCCCTCTCGTTTTGCGCTCGTATGCCCGGATGAATGGGTGGGGAGTGGCGGTGGCCGTTCTGGGGCGGTTAGTACGCGCGGCGGGGGTTGCCCCCTACGGGGTGCCGACGCCGTACTAACCGACCTGGGCGCGGGGCAAGTATATCGCGCCCATTAAAATACAAAAAGAGAGGAAACGCGGTAGCCAACGAAATACGGATATGAGGATCGTGCGATAGATGCAATTGATGCAAGATAAAGATGGGCAATGTATTTAATGATGTATTTTAACGTGGGCTGGCTTTCTTCCTCGTTCTATGCATGTATAGCATCGGGGGATACATATTGAGCATACCTTGTTCGGTAAGGAGATTTTAAGCCTCAACAATACTCGTTGTTGCTCCACAGGCCGTCTTATAGCTCTCTGTATTTGTGATCAAAATTGCTCCAATAGGAATTCAGTTCTCTGCTGAGTCAGTACTCAGGTAGCTGAGCAATTCATCCAACTGAAGGTTATTTTGTGAACCTTTTGACACATCCACTTTGATCTCTTTGCCATTCCTTTGTACGAAAATGGCAGAAAGTGGTTGGATTGAACTGGATGGTTGATTAAACACATCGATATAGTGCTTCAACCGGTCAGGTTCGGTAAGCCATTCTTCGAATTCAGGGTCATCTCCATGGGTCATCCGTAGGCGAATAGCCACAATTTTCGATTCTGAGGGGTGTTCTTGTGAGCTAGTACTGTTTGTGCTATGTTTTTTTGACCACCATCTCGCAACGGTAATTAGAGCCCCAGTGATGGTGACAATACTTGATGTAATGCTGATGATTTCTCCTTCTGGAGACGTCATAAAAGCATGAATTGTCTCGTCCAAACTTGGAGGTGGACTGCTTGGTTTTTTCTTTGGTGGAGGGGAAGAGCGTGAGATGGAGAGAATTACTCGCTCGGCCTCGCGCCATTCCTTAGCTCGTGCCAGAGCGCTTGCGAGGTCCCCTAAAGCACCGTCACGCACCCAGTTAACCTCAATCGAGTGTGCGACATGCTCGGCCTCGCGCCAGAGAGTTTGAGCATGGTCTCTTTCTCCAGCTTGAGCTAAAGCGCTTGCGAGGTCCTGTAAAGCAATGGTACGGCGCTGCTTGTCCTCAATCGAGCGTGCGACTTGCTCGGCCTCGCGCCATTCCTTAGCCTGTGTCAAAGCGCTTGCGTGTCTCTGTAAAGCAGCAGAGGCACCGTACTGCTTGTCCTCAATCGAGTGTGCGACTTGCTCGGCCTCGCGCCAGAGAGTTTGAGCATGCTCTCTTTCTCCGGCTTGGGCCCAAGCGCTTGCGAGGTCCTGTAAAGCAGAGGCACGGCGCTGCTTGTCCTCAATCGAGCGTGCGGTTCGCTCGGCCTCGCGCCATTCCTTAGCCTGTGCCAAAGCGCTGGCGAGGTTCTGTAAAGTAGAGGCACGGCGCTCATTGTCCTCAATCGGGCGTGCGGCTTGTTCGGCCTCGCGCCAGAGAGTTTGAGCATGCTCTCTTTCTCCGACTTGAGCTAAAGCGCTGGCGAGTTCCCGTAAAGCAATGGCATGCTCCTCATTGTCCTCAATCGAGCGTGCGACTTGTTCGGCCTCGCGCCATTCCTTAGCTCGTGCCAAAGCGCTGGCGAGTTCCTGTAAAGCAATGGCATGCTCCTCATTGTCCTCAATGGAGTGTGCGACTTGTTCGGCCTCGTGCCATTCCTTAGCCTGTGCCAAGGCACTTGCGAGTTCCTGTAAAGCAATGGCACGCCTCCGATCGTCCTCAATCGAGCGTGCGACTTGCTCGGCCTCGCGCCAGAGAGTTTGAGCATGCTCTCTTTCTCCGACTTGAGCTAAAGCGCTGGCGAGTTCCTGTAAAGCAATAGCATGCTCCTCATTGTCCTCAATCGAGCGTGCGACTCGTTCGGCCTCACGCCATTCCTTAGCCTGTGCCAAAGCGCTGGCGAGGTCCCGTAAAAAAGGGCTGATACTAAGTGAAAATGATGAAACTTTGGCTTTGGGCAAAGGCTGAATTGCTAGGGTGAACACGCTCATAGCTCCTGCCCTAAGAAGAAATTCTCGCCTTGATGCTGCTCTTAATTTTCCACTGTGGGATTGCTTTAAGAGGAAAGAAATGTAGTGAATTAGAATTATAGGAACAATTACTAGTATCCCTAATACTAGAGTGAGAAAAGCAATAAGCAGGCTGATGTTTTCCGATATTCCTATAACCGCCAAGACAACATAGAGAAGAGAGGAGAAGATAAAATCAATCCCTAGAAATATCCATAAGCGAGAAGTGCTTTGTAAGGTCTTTGGGATATATTTCTTCATGCGTATTTTTCCTCTTTAAGCACAAAAATGCTGAGGATGTATGCTTAGTGTTTGCATACATCTTTAGTATACGTTATTGCAAACCAATAGTGTTAGAGATTCCTATCTGGAAGTTATTTCGAAGTCTAGCAGGTGGTTTTTACTGTTAGTGTGTGCTTTATTGTTGTATAGCACGCTTTTTTGTTTTTTGGAAGATGGATAATGTATCCGTTCACAGTTGTTTTTTCATACGTGCTGGTGAGTAGAAAATAGGAGGTGGCCATGAGTGAAGTACGGGTGGTCAATCATGGTGTAGATACCCTGGTGGTAAACGTCTACTACACTGACCTGGGGCGTCCTATCAGGTGTGATATCGATACCACGCTTGCCGCACAGCTTGAGGAATGGAAACGCATGGCGCAAGAGCTTGGCGAGCCGTTCATCACACCCTGGGTCTTCAATAATGCATCCTTGCTGATGCAACCCAACGGGGCCGGTCACGGACAATGGCCCTGGATGCTCAAGACGCCCGATATTACGCTGTATGTCTCGCAAGGTAAGTGGAACGGCGTTAGCGCGGTGCGCCTAAGTTCGCAATACCTCTGGTCTTGTACGGGCCTCCACGATGCGCTGGTCTTGCTCAGTGCCTTCTTAACTGAAGTATTTGGGCAAGAGATGCGTCTGCAACCCTCAGAAGTCCATCTTTGTGCCGATATCGCTGGCTGGTCGGATATTACCACACTTGACCGGCGCATTAACTTCGTCTCTCGCTCGCGCAAGCGGGCTACTCACTACGTCCCTGATTGGGATATCGACCTGCATGTCAGTGAGCATTCCTTTGGCCTCAAAGAAACGGGCTTCGATTTCTCCAAACGAGGTGCGCTCTCCTGCACAATTTACGATAAGACGCGAGAGATGAAGCAGTCCGGCAAAGAGTGGTTTACTGACATCTGGCGGCTGCACGGCTGGGACGAGGCTAAGGACGGAGCGGTGTGGCGTGTCGAGTTCAAGTTCAAACGGGAAGCTCTTCATGAGTTACAGCAGGGTCATGAGTTTTGGGGAATTGAGGACGCCTTTGATTTGCCTGAGCGCTTGTCTGTGCTGTGGGTGTATGCAGCAGGTCAAGGAGCTGGTGTGCCTGATGGGCTGCCTGATGGCTGGCTGCGCTGTGTGGTGCCCAGTGCCGACAAGAACCGCTCGCGCTGGCCGACGCATCCCGTGTGGCAACTGATTCAGACGGCATTTATAGACCCGCTGGAAGCGCCGCCCCAATTTGGGAAGATCGTGCGCAAGCGGTGGGAAGAACACAACATCAATAAAGGGATTGAGGCCGTGATGGGGTACCTGACCTCCTTAGCAGCCTGGGTTGGTGGTGACCTGGCGGAAGATGGGGTTGACCTCTCGGTGGTGCTGCATTGGCTGGTTGGCAAAGGGAGTGATTATCTGGAACGGGTGGACCGTGATTTCAGTGTGGAAGTCCAGCGGAAACGAATCAAGTTTGGCTTACAAGCCCAGTAAATGGCAAGCTGTGAGGGGTTTTGTCTGACTCTCTGAAGGAGAAATCACACAAGTATCTATCGTCGGTTGGTTGCTCATAGAAAGTGAGGTGGTTGGTATGGCAGAGAGATATGGGAAGTGGCCTGGAGTCGTTGCGATTGTGGGAGATGCAGATAGGTATTGTATACCGTGTGCTAAACAGGCGTATGGTGAGGTGCCTATACAAGCAGTGATCGACGGTGAGAGGGGGTACGAGCAGTATACTGACCAAGGCTGTAATCCCCTAGGGATCGTGCTCTATGGCAGCGAAGATATACATGGGGTGTATTGTGGAGGATGCGGTACTCCGCTCTGTGATGATGATTGCATCTGCTATCATCCTGGGCAAGCTGAGCACTGGAGCCAGTACGGGACGTTTTTCAACGAGGGTGAAAGTGAGGTGGAGATATGAGTAGGTTTCAACAGGGAAAACCGATAATAGTCTGTCTCTGCGGTTCGATACGGTTTCGTGAAGCATTTCAGCGTGTGAACCGGCAAGAGACGCTTGCGGAGAAGATTGTGCTTGCTCCTGGTTGTTTCCAGGGCGATGACGGTCTTGATTGGTTGCCAGAGGTGAAGCAGCGGCTTGACGAGCTGCACTTACGGAAGATCGACCTAGCTGACGAAATCCTGGTGGTGAATGTGGGCGGCTATATCGGTCAATCGACCAGGCAGGAGATTGCCTATGCTCGGAGGCATGGCAAGCGTGTACGCTGGTTAGAGTCTGGTGCCTGTGGTGATGAGAATAGGGAGTGAGGTGGATGATGGAAGAGACACCGCACTTCTCTAAGGGTTGGCCTTGATTCAGGCGGGTGATCAGCATTTGAGCCTATCAACGTATCTTGCGCAAGGAAGGGTGACGCTGGTGCAAGTTGGAAAGGGGTAGTGGGCAATGGATGATTTCCTGAATTGTGAGTACAACGGCTGGGAGAACAGATTTACTTGGTTGGTGCATCTCCATCTCACTGACGAACAGGTGGTGTCCCTTGAGATCGCGCAGGTGGTGTCGGGTGAATCGAACGATGGACCTGCTGGCCGCCTGGTTGAGATATGGGTCAAGTCGTCGATCAGCAATTGGATGAATCGCTTTCCTGGGCGCAACACGTATCATGATCATGCCATGTACTTGCTGGTGTGGGACTTGCTCGGCTCGGCACTGTCCTCTACGGAGTGGGATGCTCTGGTCGCATTGCTTACCAGTGGGGAAGTGGTCTGCAATGTGTTCACGATGACGCTCAGCCAGTGTATTCAGCGGTCGCAATGCTTGCAAGCTTACATGAGCAGATTGTTGCGGGACACACCCAATGTCTACGCGGCGGCTGATGCCATGAGAGAGGGGTTTGAGGCGCTGTTAGCAGATTGGATAGACAGGATGGTGATCCGACGCCAGATAAGCGCCTCGATGTCGCAGGTTTTTGGTGAGTTGCTTCAGAACACCTACCGATTGGTTGCTTGGGAACATGTGGCAAGGGCGTTTCGGCCTGGGTACTGAGTGAGGAAACGGCAAGGGATATGCTGGTGTGAGGCAAGCTGATAGCGAGGCAGTTTTAGAGGGCCAGAAGCAAAGACAAGATTGCTTCTGGCTTTCTTGTTTCGACTCTACCATTATCGAGTTGGGAGCCTGGCAAAAGCAAACAGAGTGCGACCTGCATTGCTTCAAGTGGTGGCTTGAAGAAAGGCCAGATAGCGGCGTGTAGGGAAGCAGTGACTGATTATTCTGTGAGCATAGTTTTCTGCTCTCTTCCTATGCTTGTAGCAGAGATGGGTTTTTAATGGCTTAGCTATTAGCGCAACTGTGGGAAACAACGTCCGTAGCAATGTTGGGTAAGCCGTTGGAGGCTTGGGAAGGAAGGTGCGTATGGCAGGCAGAAAAAGAGCTTCGGTAGTACAGCCTTTGATGCTGAGCGTAGCTGAGGTGGCTGTACATCT
>Ga0070707_100003516_pt1 | contig 14789 bp, 17 predicted proteins | sample KBSK5502metaG_FD_65468 | JGI IMG/M metagenome (GOLD analysis project Ga0070707, IMG submission 65468) | Corn, switchgrass and miscanthus rhizosphere microbial communities from Kellogg Biological Station, Michigan, USA - KBS K5-50-2 metaG | ecosystem: Host-associated > Plants > Roots >... | reverse complement strand
GAGCCACCTGAGACTTTACTGGTCTCCGTTGCGGACAAACTGTACAACGCTCGTGCAATTTTGAAGGAGTACAGACAAGTCGGTTCGGAGGTCTGGAGTCGGTTCAAGCGAGGACGCAAGCAGCAGCTGTGGTATTTCGACGAACTCATCAAGGTTTACGAAGAGAGATGCTCGACCTGGCAGATAGTGCAAGAACTCAAACGAGCTGTCAAAGAACTCGCCCAGATTTCCGCAGCAGAGAGAATTTCGGAACCTGGACAAACCGCTTAGAATTTGGTGACGCCCTCAATCCGTTGCTGCTAGACCTGCTCCTGTGGAATCGAAAAACGTCGCGAGCGTTGCAAGGAATGTTCAAGTCGCATGATTCCGTGGGCGGAGCTAGGGGGCAGGTCACCCCGTACTGAAGCCGTGAAATACCGTCAAAACTTTCCTTATGATCGCTGGTGTCGTCTCCCAGATCAAGAACAGGAAGATTAGGGACAGGCAGATTGAAATAATCCGTTGGATTCTGGTTCCGTCTTTCCGTCTCAACCATGAATCTCTTATGGAGACGATCAGAAAGGGGACTACAAAACAGAGAAATAACACAAACAAGACGACTTCGCTCAGTGGCAGGCCTATGTCAGACCAGGCAGCGTTGATGGCAACATGTCTCCGTTTGAGGATGGCGAGGCTGAATTGATATGCGCCAGTCGTGCCAACCACGAACAGGAATATACGCCCGAACCATGTAATTTTCTGGGGTTTACCGCCGAGCTTATGCCCATAGACGATGGTTTTCGAGACGAAAGAAGCAACTATCAGTATGAGGAAAAGTAGGATTGTGATTCCGTTTAAAAATGTCTCGAAGTCCATTATTGGTCCTTAACAATTCTTCGCAGCGCTGCTAAATGTCAAGTAGGCGCCACCCCCGCCACCCCACAAGGCAGGAATAGGGCCGAGCTTGCCGTGGCCCAAGCTGCCAACCCAAAGTCCCAAAGTCCAATGGAAATGCCACTATTATTCAAAAAGCCATTCTGTGGACTGGCAGCAACAACGGGACTGTATGAAATGCCCCCAGACTTCAACCAAATTGGTGGAATCGAGAGTCGCGAGCGCTTGCAAGAAATGTTCGAATCGCACCAGCCTTCGGCCTGGTACTTGGGGCATTTTCATATCAATCGGGAATTCTTGATCGGCGGGACGAAGTTCCGTTGCTTGGCGGGGATGGCATCCTGCCCAATGCGGCGCCTATCGGTAAAGACTGCAAGCGAAGGTGAACACCTCAGCGCTGCGAATTGTCGTACGCGAAAGAGTCTCGGCGCCTTCCAAACGAGCGAAACGAGGCGTGTTCGATGTGTGTTCGAGGGCTGACAAAATAAATGACGCATTCTCTAAAATCGTTTTTGCGACTCGTGGCGATTCTTATATCAGAGTGATCAATCGTCGCGACAAGCATCCTCCACTTAGCGCTGCCCCCTACCAAGAATGACCAGGAAAAGCAATTGCTCGCAGTTGAAAAGTGATTTCCATATCAGATATTCAGCAGGGATGCGTCATACCAAACGTCTAAATATTCGCCCGCCAACAAGAAACGGTAGCCTGGGGGCAACCCAAGCAGTTTTCTCAGCTGGGGATAGTCGTCGTATACGTGCTTCGCGTGAATAGGCGAAAAGAAGTCCGGAGCGTCTGAAAAATCCTCACCGCACCAAAGGTACCAACCGCAGGTCTCTCCACAAACGGGATGCCGTAAGCCGTTGATTGGCTGTTTGCCTTTTGTTTTCAGTGCGAAGCCCAGCTTCGACTCTGGGGCTACGTATACAAGTTGTGTTCCTCGCTCAGCGCAGAATGCCATTTGAGCTTGTTCAATCTCTTTATATTGATCATTCATCTTATCGATCATATGTTGGAGCAGCTCTGGCATTGCGGCTGCACCGCGTCAGGACTGCGCATCTTGTCCTTGTCGACTTTGCCGGTTCGATAGTGTTCCTCAACAAGGGGTTCTTTGTGGTCGGCATTGTTTTTCTGGCCTGTCGCACCGCAAGTGGCGCAAGGTTTTCCCTGAACAGAGTCTCGCTGTTCCTTCGTCGTAGCGTTGTTCGGTCTCTTGTAGGGCCCGTCCGGACCTCCATCAGGAGTACTAGCATTCCCTTGCTGTTCGTTCTGAGGAGGCGAGTTAGAGGTGGACTGTTGTTTGAGTGAATTTCTGTATTGGGATGAAAAAACGGAGTTTCCCTTGTCGTCAGTCATGCCGCCCGGGACGTAACTAGCAGGTTCTCTACCTTGTCCCGCCAGCGCAATCGAAATCACAGCTCCTCCAGCTGCAACGAAGCCGTACGGATTTGAAATCCCGACGTCAATCAAAATTGGCGCAGCAGGAGCTAGAACGTCAGTGATGCCGTCGTGGCCGTCTGGGTCGCCGGATGTCGTGGGATTGTTTTTGACATAACTGTAGAGATTGAGGCTTTGTGGATTCCCGAAATCCGCGTATGGCACTGCCGTGGCGTTGTCCGCCCAGTCGGGAATGGTGAAGCGGCCGATGGCTGATGAGTAGTAGCGGGCACCGAATTCGTCGAGGCCGGATTCGGAGTCGCGTTCTTTGCCAGTGAATTTGTAGTGGTTCACGCTGAGTTGGCTGTTCCATTCCTGACCGAAGGGCAGAAATGTGGAGGATGAAGTAGGATAGCCCCAGTAGCTTAGGATCATACGAGCTGAACCCAGATGGTCGGAACTGTAATAGTTCGTGGTTGTGTTTGGATTCCATCCGATATTGCTCAAGTGGCGGTCGGAATACGTCACATTTGACGTTCCCGCAGGGTTGCTGCTCCAAATCGAAAATGCGGGGAGCGTAGACTGGCCGTTATAAACTGGCCGGACGGTTCCATCCAGACTGAGAAGAGCGATATCACCATAGATGACCTGCCACGTTCCCGCACCGGTGTTGCTATCAGTTAAAAGGGACAAGACGGAGATGGTTTTGCCTGCCCACTGACTCATGTCCACACGGCGGTAGTGCCATCCACTCGTGATATTGTCACTGTTGATTTGTTGACCGTCCTGGTCGTAGGTCACCCAATTGGCGACGGAACGGTAGAGAGGAGTGATGACGCTGCTGGCAACCTGCTGATTGAGTGGCTGGAAACGCTTGTTGTACGTCGATGTCTCCGTCAGGCCGTTGCCTAGCACCATGGTGGCGGGAGCGCCGTTTGGAGCGTAAGTGGCGCTGCTTAGATAGTTGTAGCCGATGTTAGTTCCATTCATGCTGTCCAGAGTAGCCCCCGTTGGGCGACTCGCGCCATCCACGGCGAAAGTTACCTTGCGGCCGCTGGGATAAGTAAGCGACGTTAAGTCGCCCGCTAGATCGTAGGTTGCAGAAATTGTTACGTTATAGCTGCAATCGCTGGGAATGCAATGGCTCTGACTGATAACCCGTCCCATTGCGTCGTAGGTTGGGTCATATGCAGCGTTAACATCATTGGAAGCGTGTGTCAGATGACCGACTGAATAGCCGTGATTGGCTCCGTCATAGTAATACTCATTGGGAATCGCGCCATTCGAATATGATTTCAATGTAAGGCGATTAAGGACGTCGTAGGTGTAAGTCGTGGTAATTCCTCGGGCGTCAGTTTTTGTATGGACGTTACCGTTATTGTCGTAGGCGTATGTGACGATGCCGGATTCAGGATTCGTCGCGCTCGTTAAGCGGGAAAGCGAGTCGTAAGCGAAGGTGCGTTGGCGAGAACCTGCCTGGACAACACTCGTTAGGTCGTTGAGGGCGCCATATTGGTAATCGGTCTCGTAGTTGACACCCGTGGGGTCTTCAAAGACTTGTGTGAGCCGACCTAGGGCGTCGGAACATGATTTGCGAGCCTTGCCAGCCTGATCGGTGACGGTCGCGCAATTCCCCGAGTAAGAAGTGGAGACATTGTTCGCAGATGTTGTGCCATCGGGCGGAATCAGTTTGGTGACACGGCTGAGGTTGTCGTATTGGGTTGTGCTGATTCCGTAAGTCGGATCGGAAGTTGAGCGGTAGGGATTCGAGACCGTAGCCGTGCGGCCAACGGCATCGTAGGTAACGTCTGTCTTAATGCTGGCGGCGCACGCAGAGGTGCCGTCTTCGCAGAGTTCGCTTTGAACAACGCGACCCAATTGATCGTAGTGCTGGCGAGTGTAGACCGATGCTCCAGCCGTGATTCGACGGCTCGAAGTCACAAGCAACTGGTTGTCGTCGTAGGTGCTATTCGACTGGCCGGTGTCCGGATAAGTGATATTTAACAGGCGACTAAAGAGGTCGTAGGTCTTCGTTGTGGTCTGGGAGTTTGGGTCCGTGATCGTGGCCACTGTGCCGGTGCAGGAATTGTGCGTGTATCTGGTAGTTTGCCCAAGCGCGTTCGTGACCGTTTTGACGAATCTGCGATCCTGGCCGCTGGAAGGAGCGCATGTGGCATTGCTCCACGCATCGGTGAAGTCGAAAGACGTCGTATGGTTGAGCGGATCGGTGGTTGAGACAACGTTGCCCACATCATCGTACTGGTTACGCGTTGTCAACCAGACACCGTCCGTATTGCGCCAACGTTTGGTCGCCGTGACGTTGCCGCGAGTGACGTAGGATTGGCTGAATGCAGCGTCGTGACTATTCGCGCCTGTTACAAGAATGGGCTGTGTGTAGTTGTCAAACTCGTATTGCGTTTGCGACGCCAGGGCACCGGATGATCCATCGTAAACAATAGTGCTGTTGACGCGGTCCGTTATATTGAGATTCTGATAGGTCGTATTGTTGGTATGAAGAAAGGTGTTTACGGTGCGGCGGACCAAGGGACCTGCGGCAGACGAGCCATATGCATATTCACGGCGTTCCAGGGGATTGAGGCGAGTGTACGTGTAGTTGTATTGGGCGCCGGAAAACTGCGAGGTTTCGTAGTCAGTCTCTACTTTGCTGACCAGATTGTTGTCGAGGGTCGTTGTTTCGCGAATTGCACGCACATTGATCGCACCATAGCTATAGCCGTTCCAGTCCGTTGGTCCGCCTTCTGCCGCGTAGTCCTTATTGATCGTACGCAGAAGAGTGCCAGAAGTGCTTGAACCCTGATAAGAGCGGACCTGGGTTTCGTACGTGCCCCCGCGGCTTATCAGCGTACCAATGTTGTTCACGAAAACATGGACTTCGTCGTTGCCATCCGGATCGGTGACAACTCCCGCAGTTGTATACGTCCAGGTTTTTGAAACTCCGCCGACAGAGACGGTTCTGGTGGCGACTCTTCTCCTTGCATACTTCAAGAGCGTCGCACCCGAGCAAGACCGCGAGTTACAACTGCCGCCGTTTGTGTCACCAGAACTCATAGCTTGGTAGGCTTGGCTGGTGTAGGTATACGAAATTGAACCGCCCGTTGGAAGGTCGACGCGCAAGAGGTCGGCGGTTCCATTCTGCGACCAAGTGAATTGATAGAATTTCTGGTTCGGCAGAGTGAGTTTGGTCGGCAAATACCAAGTGGCGGTGTATTCGCTGCAACCTTCGTATATGGGAGTGGCAAAACTGCAAAGGCTTGTCTGAACAGGCACGGCAGAATAGGTGGTGGTGAACGTCTGTTGGACGCCGTTAGATTGGAAGTCGCAATCTTGTGCTCGCGACTCAGGCACCAAGCTCCAAAAAACAAAAAGGGAAATCGATACCGCCAAAATCGTATGTTTGTTCATGGCTAACCGATTCAGGCTAGCATTCCTTACCCTGTCAGGAACCGGGTGTTCAGAATACTTTGCGTCTAAGCCGTCAACTCCTGGTCGCGTTACCGTACATCTGGATTTGTCCGTCCAATGCCGCTTGTTAGAAATCCTCGGTGATTAGGCCGTGGGAAACTATGAATTGTGACAACCCTTCCGCAGAGTCGATACCGCACGGCTTCTCAGTGCTGACACGCACCAATTCTCGGCCAGTCGCGTCTTTGAATGTTTCCAACACTTCGCATGGAATTTTTCCGGTTGTCGGATACTTACTGTCAGCGTCCAACAGTTCAACAGTGAAAATCGGGACTTTGTCTCTTAGGACGTGGAGGCGGCCCTCAGCATCTGCGAACTCACACTCCACCCAACCTGGCTGGTGACCGTCGACAAACCGAACGATATTAGCGGAAATGAATTTCATGGCAGATGTATCACACTACAAAAGGCAATCGCCCGCAATGTCTCCGTCGAGGCCAACTCCTGTGTAGTCGCATTACCGGAAACTTGAAAAATCCACTTCTCCGGTAACCGCGTTTGGGCCCTGAGTCCGATTGGGAATCCTTGTCGCGTGTTTTCGGCATATAATTCTCGAAAAGACGCTTGGCCCGAAGGTGATTCGTCCAATGTTTCTCCTCGAAGGCGACAAGTTATTACGGCTCGAATTGTTTGGTGAAGATACGTGTGAACTTCTGCAGACAATCGAGGCTTCCTTCGGGGTTAAGTTCACCGAGGACGATGTTGTCTGTGCGGTTGACATTCGAGCGCTGGCGAGCTCTGTCTACAAGAAATTGACGCACCCTATGTCGGAAAAGTGCCTCAGCGCCGCTACTTTCTACCGACTCCGCTGCGCATTCATGAGTTTGTTTAGCGTCCAGCGTGCAGACATCACCCCACAAACATCTCTCGCCACGCTTCTACCGTGGAAGGTTCGGAAAGAACGCTGGCGCAGATTACAGGACCACTTGCGTTACGCGCTTCCCACGTTGGGAATGCCTTACTGGGAGTTGGCTTTATCTATCGTTCTCGTCGCGGTTTTCTTTACCTTACCCGCGTTCGGATGGCAAAGATTGGCGTCGTATGCTGGTTCGATGTCTGGACTTTTCACCTTTTTCGCCGCGCTCTGTCTTTGGGTCGTCGTGTTAGTGCTTCTGTCACCACTCGCCCGAGAATCTCCAAGAGGATGCGAGACTTTAGGCGACCTCACAAGACTCACATTAGCGCGTAATTACGGAAGGATTTCTTCTGAATATGGTGTGTCATCGGACCAAGAGGTTCTTGACCTACTGTGCCACTTGATTGCCGCCGAGGAAGGATTGGACATCCGCAAGGTCACCCCTGAAACTCGGTTTCCCGAGGGCTTGAATATTTATTAGCTGCAGGTTGTCAACTCCTGATTTGTCGCGTAATCGGAAACTTGACCCCTGAGTGCCGCAGAATTTTAGTGCGCTCTCGCGCCGAATCCGTTTACTTCGAGCCTTGCGTGCTTCACAGGCTGCTCCGGGCAGTCTCAGCCTTGCTTGAATTTTTCTTGAAATGCCTGTTTAAGAATCTGCCTGACTTGAAGCACGTCTTCATCCGACATGCAATGTTTGGGCAAGATAGTCGCGAAATTGCTCTGTGGATAAATTAGAAAATTGGTTCGGGTCTCCCGGGCTTGCCTATAGGCACTCCAACGAAAATCACCATGTCCGTTCAGACCGGCATATGAAAAACCTTCGATTGAGAAAGTGCAGTCCGTCGGACCAAGAGTGTGAGAATTTTTCCGCACGAAAGCGCGAGCAATAATAGACGGGCCGAATATCAGCAGGAACACGTACAAAGCCAAGACGGCAATCAATCCTGTGACCCAAATTCGTCCCTGGTTAGGATTTTGAATATATAGTTGACCTGCTAGATACATCAGAAAGCAGATCGAGATGGCGAAGCAAATTGTGCCAAACAAACCAAATTTGCCTTTCATTAAAGTACGCATCGCAGACGCGTAGTCGGCCCTCGTAAGCGTTACTGTGATTTTGACAGGTTGCAAAAACTCTCCAAGAAGCTGCGACCGCTCTTTATGTTCTGGGCGCGGTACGAGATTCTAACGTAACCAGACTAATTTGTCTGAGTTTATCCGAGAACTGTCCCGAGAACGGGTACAAAAGTGTACAAAGGGGGACTACGAAGCGTGGTGCCGCGAAAATTTCGAAAAGCCGGAATCCTCTGCCGCGCCCCATCAAACGTGACCACATTTATCTCAACATGCCTGGTAAGTCGGGTAACCGGAGATGTGGAATCTTGGGTCGTTACTTCTCCGCGTTAACCAGGCATGTGAATTGCAATTAGGTGGAACAACCTTCCAAAGGAGTTCCCGACTATACCTGTGCCTCGAATGTTGGCAAGTGCAGTTGCGATGCGAGCCTCTGCTTGGACCACCATTCCTTCCATGGGTTTGTTGCACGATGGCCGGCCTTTGGCTCTTTGCCGAAGGTCTGTCCCGTAATCATCTCTAGAAGACGGACCGCCTCATCAGAAACGTACACTTCTTGCTCCCGCGCCGGGTCTGTCATTGTGAGCTTCATGCAGATGGCCTTATCGTCTAGCTTTCTTACCAGCACCGGCAGGGCAACGTGGGAATTGAGTTCCGTTAAGGATTGAAGAGCGAGGCAGCGAAACTTCGGAGTTGAGTCATCTACCAGTTGAATCAATGCACGCTCAGATGTCGTGACCTTGAAAGTGGCAAGAAGAGCAATCGCCCTTGACCTTCGGATGTCCGGCTCGCCGTTCGACTCAGCGATGCTAGCGAGTAGAGGCACTGGATTAGCCGTGATTTTCAAGACCGCGACGCGAGTGTTATTGCGGCTAGCCCAAGAATCCAGCGCGGCATCAACCTTCGAAGCAATCGTCGTTTGTCCAGCAACCATTTTGTGGGGGCAGCTTATTAAGCAAAGGGCCGTAATCAGCCGGAGCCTCATTTCGATTTCTCTCGCTTCTTCTCAGTTGGCACAGAGAGTACAAAGTCTATACCATTCATCGGCTAAGTCGCATTACCGGAGATGTGCCAAGGCCACCAATTTCACTTGTGCGGTTTCCGCGCTAATCAGGGGTTTGCCCAGCTATACTGCCACTGGTGTCTAAATATTCATGAGACAAACGACGTTCGCTGCTCTCGTGCTTTTGCTTTTGTACTCGTGGGAAGCCGAGACCCAGCAAAAGAGCGTACCGCCAGAATGCGCGAAAGTGAGTCGCGTGCGCGGGTCGTTCCCAACCGGACCATTCAGAAGACTGCCAGGCGAAGCCTACAAGCGTTCGCCGGAAGTCAGATTTTTGATTCAGGAGGATGGATCAGTTTCCGAGATTACAATTACGCGCTCTTCGGGCGTAGCCGACATCGACAAGAAAGTCTTGGCGTCAGTTTCACAATGGAAGTATAAAGCTCGCGGAGCCGGATGTGGGGCCATCGAGAATCAAATGACTGTCATAATCCACTCGGATGAATCTCATTGAACTAGCCGGGGAACTTTACCGGTTTCGGCGTTAATCAGGCGGTGAGGAGATTTAGCTCATCGCGAATGATCGAGTGACCCCAGCACAATTGCTATGCGAGCAGTATCTTCGCTGCTCCCATTTCGGTAGTGAACACGCAACTCCGCTGGCTCCTTGAAGGTCTTATAGACGGCATCATCGAGCCGAAACAAAACCGTAAAATTGTGCGCTTGCTTCGCTAAAACCTCTTCGGGGAAATCCGGCGGTCGTGGAGAACTGTTGCTATAGATTTTTTGTTTTGTTGCCAACTCTATTCCCGTGACTAACACCGGTGCTTCCGACGTATTTGTAACGGTCACCTGAGGGACATACCTAGTGTCTCCTATGAAATGGCGAGCCGATTTGACGCGGAGAATCACGCTACTGCGTTTCCCGACATCTTTGGGCGAATCGGCTTCACGAATGGTCACTCCGGGGTCACACGCGACAATAAGCAGGGGCAGTGGTAAGACAAAGGCCACGAACACGCTTCGCATACCGCGAGTTGTCATTTCGGAAATCTTCATCCGTAGAGTCTACCAGCGCGGAATCGCTTTAGTCCCTGGTTAGTCGTAACCGGACATCTTCGACCAGAACCCGACTGTCAAAATAGACTAGAATCCGTTTGCGGATTGCCGTCCTGTAGGTGACAAGTGTCCGTTGAGCAGCCAGACCTCGTCGACGTGATAAGTACGGATAAGCAGACCGGCCATGTCGTCCTCACTATTAGTGACCATCTTGATTGGTCCGATGCGACAATCATCAGACTATTCTGCAAGCAAAGCTGAATAGGTATCTTGCCTTTGTCGAAAGTGGCGAAATCTTCGCCCGCTATCGCGATGCGAAGGGTAGACCCGTCGCCATCAAGGTCTTGTTCAAATTCAGACCTGACCAAGATGGGTGGAATTTTCTTGCGAAGGCCAAAGTCGTAATCGAATCGGCTGGCGTTAGCCTTCGCCACGAAATTTTCGCAGAGTCATACGACAATTGAGATAAATTCGGTCCTTCCATTCGTCAACTCCTGATTTGTCGGGTAACCGGAGAAGTCCAGTTCCAGGACTCCACATGGACGATTTGCGCGTTTACCAGGCGATAGCCCGTTGGGTTTTGCTCGCCATGAAGCCCTTCCTTGCAACTCAAGTAATTGCTAGGCAGAATGCGTGCCGTAGTCGAGGAGAGCGCTTTGGACGCCAGGTCGCGAATGCAAACGGAACTTTGGATAGGTTACGGCGGTTTCATCGTCGCCTGGTCCTGGTTCTTTTTTATGATTCAGATGATGAAGCCTGCTCGGCGCCATGTTTCTTCGCTTCTTTTCGTCGCCTTCGCTGCTGGTGCCGTTTACGCAATTACGGTAGGTTTCGTGATGCGGAAGAAGTTGTTTGCTAATTCAGCTAAAGCCTTTCCTGCCGACCCTAAAAAGGCTCTCGGCCGATGGAGGGCGGCCAACATCATCGGTTTCAGCTGTGCCATGAATCCGACAATTCTTGGTGTGGTGCTGAAGTTTCTTGGCGCCAGCTGGTCGGTGCCGGGATTTTTTTTGCCGTAAGCTTGGTGTTTCTTGTGCTGTGGAGACCGCGCTCGAACTTTGGCTTTTCTACGACTGCTGGGACTGTCTGAAATGCACTCTTCCGGTTAGCGCGTTTACCAGCCAAGTACAGCCCATGATTCACGCGTCTGTTTCCAAATAAAATTAGAACGAACGAATTTCGATGAGGTCATCTGATATGCGCGTTGGCTGGGGGTTCCTTTGTCTGACGCTTGTTCTTGCGAGTGGTCACGCCGACGCACAGACGCCGCCCGCCACTTGGCTCAAACTAGACGCAGGCTCATTTTCGATTCTGGCTCCGCCGGGGTGGGAGTTTCACGAGCTCGCAGGCGTTGATTCGTATGTTGGTGAGTTTGTGGGTGGCGGCATGACGCTCACTTTTGATTTTGGCGGATACTCAGACGGCTACCTGAGACAGGCCAAGAAACCGAAATACGTTATCGCTCACCAGTCAATCGGTGGGTTCCGCGCAAAACTAGTTAGTCCCAGGACGCCAGGCCATGGGATTACCGCCGTGTTTTTTCGCAATCTTGGTCGCTCGACTGGTCTCTGTCTTTTTGGGAAAGACCTCACGTCGGCGCAACAAAAACTGGCGCTGGAAATATTCGAGACACTTCGATTCGGAGGCCCGGTTCCCCGGTATGTTCTTCCGCCGCCACCGCCCGCCGCTCAGCACTTGTTTCAGATGCCTGAGTAGTCGCGTTACCGGACATCATGTGGGCACGTCCGTTTCGATTCTACTTGCCCAGGACGCTTCTAAGATGCCAAACGCCGACGCCCACCAAGCAGCAGGCCGCGAGGAACAAAACCAGTTTGAGCCGGAAAGACCTTATTGGAGTCGACTTCTTTCCTCCGCCCCGCCCAACCGAAACAAATTGTCCAGTAATCGATGCGGCGAAGAGGTCGCTGGCCAACACGAAACCCATAACGTCCACCCAATAACTCATTGAAAATTCGACCTCCTAGTTTTGCATTGTAACGTGTGTCCTGGACGAGTGGACATCAGATTTCTATCCGCCCTCCCAATCAGCATTCCCAGTGCCTGTGTAGTCGCATAATCGGAAAAGTGAAAATCCACTTGTACGGTTTGGGCGTTACTCAGGAAGAGAAGCCCTCAGGGATGTCTGACTGGGTAGTCGCGTCCCGCCGCGTGAACCAGTCGGACTTTTTCAACCGGCAAACCAGCCACTCGCGCTATTTGTGCAGTCGGGGCCATGTCGGACTGCAATCCTGTCATGGTGACCCAGAACTCTTGAAGGTCTTTAGATACGCAATAATAGACCACGCCTGGCCGTTGTGAGAGGTTCACCATCCGAGGGCCGTCTGCGTTCGTCGCAACCACGATTTCGTAGGGCAGCAGTTTTCCTCGCTGCTTGTATCTGCTCGTCGGGGCCGGTCCAACGCGGCCCTGCCAAGCCGCTGGACCCTTCCCTAGTGCGTCTCTGAACTCGGCTTCGTTAGCGGGGAATCGGTGATTGTTTTCGTACCAGACAGGGAAGAACGCGTTGACATCGGAAAAATAATTGGAATCAGCCATAATGCTGTTCCCACGCGGTAGAATGTCGGGAATCGTCTCCATCGCAACTAACGCTAAGAATACTGGGAGTACGAACAGTGTGCCGTAGAAACTCCGCCGCCATGCTCCGTGTGCGGTGGCCCAAAGACTGAGTAGCCCAAGTCCGACCCAAGCTAGAGCGGCGGTCGCATACCAATAATCGGCATAGTAGACATCTGATGTGTGGATTCGGAACCAGCAAACAAATAGATAACCTCCGAAGCCGAGCGGGGGAACCGAGAAGAAACCAAATAACACGGACGCCAGCACTTTCATTGCAATTCGGACTGACCGTTGCATTTGGCTCCCTCCATCGAATTGCTAAGCATCTCTTACATGAATATCACCTGCCTGCATAAAATGCGCGGTTTTTGGACGTAATGATTACTCAGTGGATGTGTAGTCGCCAAACCGGTAAAGTTCCCCGCGCCAAAATCAACTTCGTCGGTTTCGGCGTTTACCAGAAGCTGGCGCTCATATGTCGCCACGTCTTCGGCAAGAATGAAGCTAGTTAGTCTTAAGAAGCACATCTTTCCAGTCACTCCGAAGGTATCTACAAAGATGGTATCTTTTTAATCGCTGCGAATCATACGACAAACTCGCAAGCTCCCAAGCTCCCACAAACAACTATGGTGATGAAGAAATTCACGGAAGTTATGGAGATTAGCGGAGTGCCCGTGTACGCCCACTGGTCCCTACTTCTGATCGGAGCCTTGATCCTCATCGGAGCTATCGAACGTCCGGCGGAGACCATCGCCGCGTGGGCTTCATTCTTCGGCGTAATCCTCATCCATGAGTGCGGCCACATGGTTGTGGCGCAGCGCAAAGGCTATCAAGTCCTGTCCATCAAACTCTATCCCATCCTCGGTTTCGTCTGTTTTCAAGAACCATGGTCGAGGCTTGACAGCGCACTAATCGCCTGGGGAGGCGTTGTGGCGCAGGCTGTCGTTGCAGTGCCACTGATAGTGTTCGTCACGATATTCGGGTTCACGCGTTACGACCCGGTGAACGTGGCTATCGGTGTCCTCGGCTACTACAGCCTGATCGTTGCCGCGTTCAATCTGATCCCTGTGCCACCGCTCGACGGTGCCAAGACGTGGTACCTGATTCCAGAACTCATAACGCGCATCAGGAGAAAACCGACAACTCCCGCACGCAAAGTAGGTTGGCGCGGCTGGTAAACGTGGCGATTCCTATCTTTTTTGCTAAGTGCCTGTAACAAAACCTCCCCTTGTACAATCCTAGTGTCTGGCCTCTCTGCTCGGAGGAATTGTTATGGCCGCTGAGCTTGTTCCCGATGCGCTATGGAGTTTAATCCGACCGCTTCTCCCAGCTCCAATGCCGAAGCCGCAAGGTGGTCGACCACGTGTATCCGACCGAGCTTGCCTCACAGGTATTCTGTTCGTACTCCGAAGTGGCATTCCCTGGCGGATGCTGCCGAAACAATTGGGTTGCGGTTCTGGCATGACTTGTTGGCGGCGTTTACGCGATTGGCAGCATGCCGGAATTTGGGACCTGACGCACTTCGTGTTGCTGAATTGGCTTTCTCGTGATGGCCAGATCGACTGGTCCCATGCGGTGGTTGATAGTTGTTCGGTGCGGGCAGTTTTTGGGGGCCGCAAACTGGGGCGAATCCGACCGATCGAGCTAAACGGGGCAGCAAGCGCCACTTGATCTGTGATGGGCGTGGCATTCCATTGGCGATCGAACTGACCGGCGCGAATTGCCACGACTCAACCCAGGCGTTGCCGCTGCTCGATGCCATTCCCCCGCTGCAAGGCCTGCGCGGTCGGCCGCGCTGTCGCCCCGATTGCCTACTGGGAGATCGGGCCTACGACGCAGAGAAAATCCGCCGTGCTCTGCGTGCACGTCATATCACGCCGCTACTCGCAATGCGCAATACGGAAAACGGCAGCGGTTTGGGACGTTGGCGCTGGGTCATAGAACGTACCTTCGCGTGGTTGAACCAGTTCCGTCGTCTTCGTCTGCGGTATGAGAAAAGGGCAGATATGCACAAGGCGCTTCTATCGCTCGCGTGCGCTCTGATCTGCTGGAATTTCCTACAGGGTCACTTCCCGTGATCCGCGCCTTCCAACCTGACAAACCGCAAATGAGAAAATTGAGGAGCGTTTCCTTTCATGGTCGATTAATGTCGTGGTGGTCGCGCTTTTGCCTCGACGTTGTTTCACAGGAGATCTCTTTTTTCTGTTCTAGAAGTCTCGCCACCCGATCGGCATTCCCTTCGTTCGCGTCGTTGCAGAGCGCATGACCAAGTTCGTGGCGGACCGCGAGATCGAGAAGGTCCCTCCTATTCATGTCCCACTTCAATAGCAATTCGCGGGCTCGTACAGGTACTTGTGTCACTAGCGCTTCTTCGATGAACGTCTCGCGCTTTGGATAGAACGTAAACGCTGGGCTGTCATCGAGTCCCCTGGAGAGTAGAATGGCCTTCCAATCCTCGGAACGCACCAATATCCAGGTCCAATT
>Ga0070707_100003515_pt1 | contig 14789 bp, 16 predicted proteins | sample KBSK5502metaG_FD_65468 | JGI IMG/M metagenome (GOLD analysis project Ga0070707, IMG submission 65468) | Corn, switchgrass and miscanthus rhizosphere microbial communities from Kellogg Biological Station, Michigan, USA - KBS K5-50-2 metaG | ecosystem: Host-associated > Plants > Roots >... | reverse complement strand
CGCAGTCGGCACCCTGGGCTCTGGGACTGGAGGCTTGGCGACGAATAAGGCGGGCATACTTGATGGGGTGATCCAAGCCATACTTGACCACCGGGTCGTCCCAATCGATGAGGGCGCCAACCGCTAGGCTGATCGTCCAACCATCGCGTTTACCCCCCTTGCTGTCAGGTCAGTGAACATCCTTCATTTCATGGTGGCGGTGACCCTGATTGGATGGGGGTTAATGGACGTATCCCTGAATTCCCTGGAGTCCCTTCAGACAGGCAATCTCGCCACCATGTGAATATGCGTGTCCCACGACCACATCGGACAAAATCCATTGGATGGTTGGCGTACCCAAGCCAATTCCGGAAAGATCTACCGCCTGGAGCAACTGCTCATCCGCCAGGGTGGCAAGATACTCATCTGAAGCAGCATAGGTAGCTTGTGCATATGCCCGAAGCGCGTTCAGGTCAATGTGCACGTGTGTCGACCATTCTTGCCAGGATGGCAGTCCTGGGGTTTCAGGTGTCGGCAGTGGCGGAAGGGTACTCATCCCTGTTTTGCCAGCCCACGTTGAGGTAAAAAAACGGTGCGCCACCTTTCAGAATCGCATTGATCACAAGATCTTCAGCTAAAATGATATGCGCGTAGTTGCCGCCTAATGAATTGATGACCGTACCTGCTGGATGCCAATGTGCCTGTTCAGGAGTGACATTGGCCATGATCTGTTCTACATACTGGTGAACCTCTTTGAGTTGCTCACGAAGCAGTTCTGTTGCCTGCATAGACTTTCTCCTTCCTGCGTCACACTTCCGAGAAAGGAAGCATGACATGCTACACGCGCCAGATGACCTGGGGCAGCCTTTCTTCCCTGACTGGAATGGCCGATGCTCAACTCCAGCTACTATGAAAACGATGTGAAGCCACTTTTTCAGCTACGACTTGCAGGGCTGTACTATCCAGGCCGTCCTGGCGGAGGGACAAAGCCGAGTTGCTGCCGCGGGCCACGCCTGGCTTGTTGGTCTCGGTGTTCTACCCCCTCATACTCCGCGCTTGCCACCTGTCTAGAGCATACCTGAGCAGGTGTTCCCGTGTCATGAGACGCATTCCCAATTGGCTGGGAAGTTGTCCCCGATCCCGTCGGGATTGCCTGCTTGCTCTGCTGGGTGCAGAGACGCTGCTTGGCCTTAGGCGCGCATGCCCTCCACCACACTCATCAGCGACTGGGCTGGGACCACCCGCGTCAGCTTGAGGCCAGCCGCTTCCAAGAGCGTACGATACTCCGCTGCGGTGCGCTCGCGGCCACCGCCCACTGCCAGCATGTTGAGATCGGACATCACCCCATGAAACAGCGTTTCGCTGGCCGCTTGAACGCCGGGTGGCGGCATCACCTGCTGGATGATCAGGACCCGGCTGCGCGACGTCATGGCACAGCGACAGCTGTGCAGGATACGCACACTGTGTTCATCGTCAAAGCCGTGCAGGATGCGCTGCAGCAGGTAGGCGTCAGCGCCCTGGGGCACGGACACGAAGAAGTCCCCGGCCACCAGCTCACAGCGGCCCGTCAGCCCAGCCACCTCGATGAACGGCCTGGCCCGCTCGATGACGGGTGCTAACTCGAATAGAACTCCGCGCGCCTGCGGATAGCGCGAGAGAATCGTGGTCAGCAGCACTCCCTGTCCGCCGCCGCCGTCCACGATCTGGTGGAACGGCGAGAAGTCGTAATCTGCCGCCACCGCCTCGGTGGACAGCGCTGCGAACTCGGCCATCGCCGCGGAGAAGAGACGAGCCGTGTCGGGGTGCTGCATCAGGTACTGATAGAACCCCAGGCCAAGGTGTGGTCGAACGTGACCCCGCCCGTCTGCACGGACCAGAGCAGGTCCGCATACAGGCGTTGGCAAAACGCTTCGCCTTCCAGGAGCGCATCCCATTGGGGGCATCGGTCCGCAAGCAGTCCCCCCAGGGGCGTGAGGGCAAAACAGCCCGACTCGACCTCGGCGAACACGCCGACGCTGGCCAGGGCGCGCAGCAGGCGGTAGAGCGTCGGCGCATCTGCCTGGACAAGCGCCGCCAGCTCGTCAGCCCGTTTTGGTCCAGCTGCGAGGTGGTCAGCCAGACCGAGTTGCGCAGCAATCGTGATCATCCGCGTGACGCGATGGCCAAAGATCAGCCGACGCAGGGCCAGCACGGGTGGAACAGCAACCGCCTGCTGAACATGGTCTTGAGGTCCTTCCACACCATGTGTCATCGCCCATCTCCTTTACATGCGTTCTCGTAGGCACACCTTCAATCACATACGAGTAAGGAGGCGTTGGGATCGTTCGCGTCAGCTTGAAACCTGCTGCTTCGAACAATGCGCGAAATTCGGCCTCAGTGCGTTCCCGGCCCCCAGTATTGATTGTCCTCCTTGTCTGTCGATATTTCCCTGCTGTCCTTATGCGGTGGGCTTGATGTTTTGATTCATGCGGAAGAGGTTGGTCGGGTCATACGTGTTCTTGAGGGTCACCAACCGCGCGTAGTTGGCCCCGTACGAAGCTCGGATCCACCCTTCCCCTTCGTGGCCCAAGTAGTTGACATAGACCCCCCCTGGTCGCAAACGGTTCCACCGCGGTCCAGAATGTGCGGGCCCATTCGATATGTGTGTGTGCTTCGCCCTTGTCCCAGAGCGCGATGATGTCCATGACATAGGACTCCTCCCGCTGCACAAAGGCGGTCTCGGTCGGACCGACACGGCTGGCGGCACCGTGGATATGCTGAATCACCACCCTTGAAAAGGGCGAGGTGAAGGCTGCGCCATAGTCGGCAATGGTCTCGATGGCTTCGTCACTGAGTTCTTTGAGCCTGCTCGCTTTCTCATAACAGCAGCGTCCGGCTGGAAACGCAGCATCCACCATCGAGTTGAGGTTGCAGTAGGCCATCGGCCCGATCAGATCGGCCAGCGGTGAGCCAAACTTGCGCACAGGCTCAACGAGTCGTTCCCCCTCCTCCAGAGGGCCACAGTAGCACAGAGCGATGGCAATGGCTGGAAGCCCCTCTGGGGTGGTCACCAAGGCTGCAAAAGCGGTCAATTCGTCGGGAGTCGCCCGGCTGTACTCGCGGTAAAAGCGCAGCACCTCCTGCGCTCTGCTCAGCGGGTGAACGACCATCCCCGCCAGCAACGGACCGACCGGGTGCAGCTGGAACTGGAAAGCGGTGACAATGCCGAAGTTGCCTCCCCCTCCCCGCACTCCCCAGAACAGGTCTGGATGCTCGCTGGCGCTGGCTCTGATCGGCTGCCCATCAGCAGTCACGAGGTCAACCGCCAGCAGGTTGTCAATAGCGAGTCCATATTTGCCCATCAACCAGCCCAGGCCGCCCCCGAGGGTGAGGCCTGACAGACCGGTCGTGGAGACGACACCGACCGTGGTCCCCAACCCAAACGCCTGGGTCTCTCGCACGAATTCGCCGAGCGTGAGGCCAGCTTCGGCCCAATCCGTGCGCTTGACGGGATCAACCCGGATGCCTTTCATGCGGGAGAGATCGATGACGATGCCTCCATCGCAGACAGCATTGCCGGGGACGTTGTGGCCCCCACCGCGCACGGCCACCAGCAGGTGGTGGGCCCGGGCAAAATTGACGGCGGTGATGATATCGGCCACGCCCGCACAGCGGACGATGAGGACCGGCTTGCGGTCGATCATGCCATTCCAGATCCTGCGGGCACTATCGTAGCCATCGTTGTCGAGCAGCAAGAGTTCTCCTCGCAGGCTTGCTTTCAAGGTTTCGATATCCGACTTCTCGAGAACAGCGCTTGTGCTGCTGCTACTAGGCTGACCTGTGTGCGCTTCTTCTAGCATGGAAGGTGTTCCTTTCTGTACGGTGCTTTCTTTCTCGGATGCGCGTGTGAACCTGAGAAAGATGTGATCTCAGATCCAGTGAATCGCTTTTGAACCGTCGGGACAAAATGTACGTCCTGTGAGCAGGAGTCTAGGCTTACGCATCACGCTCATTAGGACGCACCTATTGTCCCAACGGAAATTTTTTGCACCAGTTGTTCATGAGCTTGTAGTTCACCATATGGTTCTGGCGGTGACATGTCTCTGATCCTCTCGATCAGGCGGTCCTGATCTTTGCCACCTCCTCCAACCCCAACGTCTTGATAGCCTGCTCGCGCAGCACAAACTTCTGCACCTTGCCACTGGCTGTCAAGGGATAGCTCTCGACAAACTGGAAGTAGCGCGGGATCTTCTGGTGACTGATCCGTCCCTCGCAGTACTCGCGGAGCTCCTGTTCGGTCAACTGCTCTCCCGCTTTCGGGATCACCACCGCCAGCAATTCTTCGCCGAAGAAGGCATCCGGCACGCCCACGACCTGCACGTCAGCCACCTTGGGATGGCGGATCAGGACCTCTTCGATCTCGCGGGGGAAGAGGTTCTCGCCGCCACGAATGAACATGTCTTTGATGCGCCCCACAATGTTGATATAGCCCTGCGCGTTCATCGTGGCAAGATCACCCGAATGCAGCCAGCCGTGGGCGTCGATCGCCTCGGCAGTCTGCTCCGGCATCTTGTAGTAGCCTGCCATCGCCACAAAGCCGCGATAGCACAGTTCACCGCGCTCTCCGACTGGAACCAGCTGGCCCGTTGCCGGATCGATGATTTTGACATTGATATGGGGCAGCGGTTTGCCCACGGTCGCCGCTTTCAGCTCGAACGAATCATCCGCTAAAGTCGCTGTAATCGCACCGCCTTCGGTTTGACCGAAGATGATGAAGACATCTGCTGCCATGCGTGCTTTCACCTGTTCCATCAGAAGGACGGGAACCGGGGCACCACCAGCCCCTACAACCTTGAGCGACGAGAGATCATACTGCTCAAAGTCAGGATGCTGGAGCATCGCCAGTACCATGGTCGGAGCACCACCAGAGCTATGACAGCGTTCGCGGCTAATTACCTGCATCGCTTTGACGGGATCAAAGGCCAGCAGAGGATAGATCGTATAGCCCAAGTAGAGCGGGGTGAGAAGACCGATCACGATGCCTGCAATATGAAAGAACGGAAACGTCACATTGCTGTGAAGGTCCTTCACTTCCAATCCTTCACGCTGTGCGAAAGGTTCCAAACGCTTTCCATTGACCACAGCGTTGTTCACCAAGCTATAATGTGTCAGCACTGCCCCTTTCGGAAAGCCTGTCGTGCCGGAGGTATACATCAGGATGGCCGGGTCGGATGGTGTGACCGAAGCTTGCCGCTCGGCAAACGCGGCATCGCTCGCCGGTGTGCCAGCCGCGATCACCTCGCGCAAAAGTGTGGGTCGCCAGCCCTCCTGCTCTAGCAAGCCGGCAGGGGGCAAGCCCATCAGGCTCACATAGCGCAGCAGGGGAAGCCGCTCGCTCATCACCTCGCCGTTCTTTGTGCCAGGAGTAGTGAGGGCGCGAATGGTGGCCAGGTGGTCATAGTCGCGCACCCGTGCCATGCAGAACAGCGCCCGCACATCCCCCTGCTTGAGGATATACTCGACTTCCGCCGCACGCAGCACCGGGTTAATCGTCACCAGCACCAGCCCGGCTTTGGCAGCGCCCAGCATGAGCAGCGGCCACTCGGGCAGATTGGCCGCCAAGACGGCAAGGTGATCCCCCTTGTGCAGCCCCAGGGCCAGCAGTCCTTTGGCAACCGCATTGGCCCGGTCCCGATACTCCTGGTAGGTCCAGCGAAGGTTCAGCGCGTCGCCGAACTCTGGATAACAGGAATAGACAACCGCTTCTTGTGCTGGCAATTCGTCAGCGCGACGATCTAAGAGATCGCCAATCGTCAGGTCGAGGAGGTCGATCCCCTCGCTTTCGGCCTGCCAGCGGGACAGGCCATCGGTGGTCATGCCCATTGTTTCCCTCCTGTAGGTAGAAGACTTCAGTTGATTGCTTGCTCCTCGATAGCATTACCGGCGGCAGCCATGATCCGCTGGATATTCCCGGGCGAGAAAAACTCCGAGAAGGACGTCGTCCCCTCGGCGAGGCCAAAGAAGCGGTTCGTCTGCTCCTGATTCCCTTGCAGGGCCGCAAAGAGTTGCTGCATTTCCGGCGGGGGAGCCTCCATGGAGGCACGCTGAGTATCGTACTCATAGAGGGGCAGCGCTCTCTCGTTGCGTTGCCGTTCGTAGCCGGCCAGTGCTTCTTCCAGGGATCGTCGTCCAGACAACCCTGCATCAATGGCCTCGGCGACCAGTGCCCAGCCAGGTCCATATGGCTTGCGGAAGAAATTGGGTAGGTCAGCCGTGCCCACAAAGCGTCCCTCTTGCTTGCCCTGGCGGACGTGCTCGGCAAACTGGGGGGCGAGGTCGAGGGTCTGGAGGAAGTTTCCTGCAATGTCGGCACGGACGGTATGAAACTCGGAGTGAGGCCAGGCAACGTAGATGCACGCAAGCTGCTCGTTTGTGGGAAAGGTGATGACCATGCGGCGCGGGCGCATGTAGATTTCCGCCCCTGCGAGAGGCACGCTGCTCCAGTAGCCATAGTAGGCGCAGGAAAGCGCGGGTTTCGCCTGGTAGGTTGGGGCTTGCACGCTGCGGGCGACGAGCGAACGCATGCCATCGGCCCCAATCACGAGACGTGCGTGCTCTTTCACGCTTCGACCGCCTGGACGCCGCCCCTGGATGCCCGTCACACGGTCACCGTCCCTCAGAATCTCCTCAACGAAGAAGCCTTCGCGCAGTTCGGCACCCGCTGCCACAGCAGCATCAACGAGTATCTTATCAAGGACGGTACGCCGTGGAGCATACATCGTGGTGACATCCTCTACAGGAGGCGGTGTGCCGGCAAGAGCGAATGGACCGAGATCAATGGTAAATGTGGCAATGGGTGGACACTGCGAGGCGATGATCTTGTCCAGTACGCCCCAGTGCTTCAGCCGCGCAACACCGGGCAGGCGGATGAAGTGGCTGGACATGGTGTCACTGGGGAACGTCGCTTTGTCGGCCAGCAACACCCGGTAGCCTTTGCGGGCGAGTAACATAGCGGTCGGCGAACCGGCACAGCGGGCACCGACGACGATGGCATCGTACATAGCAAATCTCCTTCCTCTCTCAGCCCAAAGGCGTCAAGTCCTTCAAGAACTCGAGAAGAGCTGCATTGACCTCCGCAGGGCGCCCCTGCTGGGTCCAGTGACCACATCCTGGCAGCAGCAGCGTCTCCTTGAGCTGGGGAACGAAGGCAAGCAGGTTCGCTATCAACTCCCCCATGCCAGGAAAGTTGACGACCAGGTCGCGCTCACCAGCAATATAGAGGGCTGGGGGGTGCACCAGGGCTCCCGTCCATGCCGCCATCAGTTCCCAGCTCCTATCAATCGTACGATACCAGTTGAGGCCACCGCTGAAGCCCGTTCGCTCGAATTCGCTGGTAGTAGTCAATGTCCTGCTCTGTCAGCCAGGTGGGCAGTGTCTCAGGGGCGAGCAAGATGTCGAGGATGCCCCCGCCCTGTGGCACCACTGGCTGTGACGCTCTTCTGTCTGCCGGGGCATCACCTGAGGCTGAATACAGGAGCATGCGCATGGTCGTGCGCACGTCGCGCTCAAGCTCGGCCTCTGCGACACCGGGCTGCTGGAAGTAGGCCATATAGAAGCCCTCGCCCAGCAGTGAACGCATAGCGGTGAGGAGGCTGACCGGTCCGCGTGGGAAGTACGGGACGCTGAGTCCGACCACGCCTCGGATCCTGTCGGGCCGCATGAGCGCAGCATCCCAGGCTATCGGTGCTCCCCAATCATGACCTACAACCACCGCCTGCTCCTCTTGCAGCGCATCTAAGAGGCCGATGATGCCGCCAACCAGGTGGAGCTGCGTGTACTTTTCGATCTCTGCAGGCCGGTCAGTTTGCCCATAGCCGCGCTGGTCGGGAGCGATGGCGTGGTAGCCGGCCTGCGCCAGGGCGGCCAGTTGGTGCCGCCACGAATACCACGACTCGGGAAAGCCATGCAGCAGGACCAGTGGCCCTTGTCCTGCTTCTACGACATGCATACGAATGCCGCTCGTTTCAATGAACCGATGGGTAATATCTGTCATCTGTTTTCTCCTCCTCAAGGAGCCATGTTGCACGGTTGCTACATGGTTGTCCTCTGGTTGCTCTGTTTTGCTTGCTTTTCATAAATGGTTCCTCCTGTGTTCATTGTTATAATGATTAAGCTATTCTTTTTTCTCTGTCGCCAATGTAGTTCTCATACCACCTCTGCGGCAGGCTCTCTGATACCAAATCCGATTAATCACTGATAAAACGACGAGGGTCTGAATTTGTGGGAGACAGGATTCCTTGCAACATAGATGTACATCGTTCTCACCAGTAGGGCAAGAGCGGAAGCAACTGACCACACTGGCACTTTCCCTCATCCTGGTCATAATCGGACATGCGCCCGCACGCGGTGCAACGAACCCACAGAGCGTTGAGGTGATGGGGTATCCACACGCTCGTCATGCCCCCTTCAGCGAACTCGGAGCCGAAGAACACCTTTATGGCTTTGCGGTGCGCACCTGCCCGCAGCATCTTGCTTGCGCTCTCGGCATCCTCCCAAGCGGTAATCGTGTATCCACAATTGTTAGCGAAGAGCGCTGTGTTACTGATAAAGCCGGGCATCCGCGCCAGCTCTGCCAGGATGGGCATGGAATACTCGCTCAATTGTTGCACCTCGTCTGATCGCACCCGGATAGAAGTGAGGCTGAAGGCCCCAGGTTTCGTATGTTTGCCCACCTGCATGGTAGCCCCTGTGCCATTGTGAAGCTCCCTCTTGGAAATGTCGACCGGTTTGTCAATTGATAAGCTCGGGAGGCTCTCCATCCTTCCTGGGGCAATCCCCTTCCCGTGGGAGTGAGGGTGGTGAGGAGTGGCGGAGTGGGCCTTGATGAACGCAATCCGGGGGACGGTGTGGCCCGCCGTCCCCCTTATGCCACCCTCACTTACCAGGTCAGGCAAGGTAGTAAGGCGGAGCGATCAACATTATGCCAGTATGAGCGGAATGTGCTCCAACACTGCCGCCGAGTATCAGGAGAACACCTACCAGGAGCGCAGTACTCAGGATGGTTACAAGAGTCCTTACAACTATGATGTGCTGGATCATTATGCTGTTCATCTCGTCCTCCTTACTCAGCCCTATGCGCCTTCCTTGACCTCGATGATCTCATCTGCAACCAACCCACGGGCCTCGCGATGCACCGCTTCAGCGGTTGCTTTGCTCGGAGCCTCGCAGAGGCAAAAACCGTGCTGGTGCCTTCATCATACCAGTACCGCAGGTACTTGACCCCGTACTTCGCCTGAACGTCGAGGTCTCGTGCATGAGCCTCAGCGGCTGCTTCTCTCGTCAACCCTTCCACCTGACGGTGAATGTCCATGTAGAGTGCCATAATGTTCGCCTCCTTTGTGGTTATTGCTTCCTTGTTCGTGGAACGAGCCGAACGAAACGAGAAATGCTATTTAAGTGGGAGATGTTCCTCCTGTTTCACCATCAATTCGATCTACTACGAAAACGATGCAGGTCTCCATTTTTTAGCTCCGATGTGCAGGGCAAGGTTCTATCCAGCCTGCGCAGGCGCAGGGATCACGCCGAGTTGTTGCATCTCGCCCAAGTTATCCCCCTGGTTCCAGACTTCGAGGGCCTTCCCTCCAGCAAAGCGGCCGATGGAGATTCCCGTCACGGTGACCTGCTTGCCAGTTGCGGGGAGAGGCATCGGCGTCACGAGATCACCGGTGTTGGTCCCACGAAATGTCCAGCGCATCACTACCTGGTCTCCTTCAGCGACCAGGTCTTCAATCGTAAAATGAAGGTCGGGGAAGGCGGTGCGGATCTCAGCGGCAAATCGTTTGTAGCCTTCGAGGGTGCGAACGTCGGGGATGCCAGGATCATGGTAGATGAAGTTGGGGGCACATAGCTCATCAAAGACAGCTACATTCCCGTGATTCCAACCCTCCTCAATGGCACGACGCACGATTGCCTTGTTCTCTTCGGTTGACATAGAAAATGCTCCTTTCTTTGGATGTTCACTCAGGGCAAGCAGTCCTTGCCCTGTATCGTTCTCATCTCCAGCCACCCTGAAGACGATGCGAGACTACATTTTTCAGCTACCGATTGCTCGCCTGGATAGGCAACTATTCCGGCTCGTTCAGGAACCCGGCAGCAGCTCGCCGCCGAGTTCCTCATCCAGCATGGAAGCGGGCTTGAGAGAGCACTCAGTGGCCTACCCCATCGCAGGAACAAGACCCAGCTGCTGCAGCATGGTCGTCAGATCGTAGTAGCTGTGGAGACTGACGATTTTCCCGGACTTGATCCGGTACACACCACAGAACCGCAGTTCAGAATACCGACCCGTCGCTGGAATATCTCCCGTGGGCAGATGCAGTGGCCCAGTGTTGGTCCCCCGACCAGTAAACTCAATGACGACCTGGTCCTCTGTGGCAAAGGCATTAGTCAGCTCTACACTACTCCCAGGGAAGGCCTCTGCGAAAAACTCAACTAACTGCTTGTAGCCGTCTGGACCACGAAGCGTTCTACCGGAAGGAATATCGATGAGCTCGCAGTCCTCTGTGATAGAAGCCACACTCTTATCGAGCCAGGCGGGGTCTGACTGGTGGCTATTGTACAGATCAAGCACCGACTGAACCAGAACGACATTATCCCGTGCCGTCATGGTATCACCATCCTTTCTGAATAGGTGCGATGTGGTTTGATCTATTCGAAACAATCTAATGAAACGCGCTACACTCGATTGTTTTTCATTCCCATCCCTCCGCTATCTCATGTTGAGCGAAGTCTCACCGCAGGGAGATAGCGGAGGCTCCCACCTCCCTGCGATCTGCCCTCAGCAGGCCACCACCAATCTCGCCCCACGCCGCCCTGGAGGGGATGCGAGACCCATTTCGGTGTTCCTTACCTTGACGCCTATGGGACGATCCTTGCGATCGCCCTGAGAATTGCCTTCACCCTTTTGTTTCGCGAACCTGCTTTTCGCCTTGATAGCCCAATACTATGGTGACTGCCTGTTCCAGCAGCCCTCGTTCGAGGATCACTGCTCACGATGAGCAGGGACACCCGATCTGGACGAAGTCGCCCTCCCTGTCCGGCAGCCGACCTGCGTGCGCTCGGCTCTCATGACTAGGTGGTGATCTTCCCGATCTTGTTCGCACCGAACTCGGTGAACCAGAGGTTGCCATCGGGCCCAGCGGTGATGGCATCGGGCTCGCTGGCAGACGTGGAGACAGGGAACTCCTTGATGGTGCCGACTTTGGCCCAGGCAGTGGCGCTGCTCAGACTCAGCAGGCAGACACAAGCAATACAGGCTGTTACGAGTGCGGCCAGACGCGGCCGCAAACCAGAACTCTTCATGGTCTCTTCTCCTTGTGCAACTGATGCACGTATGGGCAGGCATTTCAGCAACCGAACGCCTGCTACGAATAATGTCCACATTAATGAGCTTAGAACCATCCGCTAGGGAGACGATGGAGGTCTCCATTTTTTCGCTACAATTGCTCGCACTACACCAGTAATCCCAGTTGGCGACCCATCGTCGCCGTATCGTAGTACAGGCGCACCAGCTGAATCTGGCCCTGCGCTACCGCGTAGTAGGCGCACATCGGCACGGCGACGACCTTGTCGGTAGGCGCGGCCCCTCCAAGCGAACCCGCGTTCTTGCCATGGAACACAAACTCGATGACCACACCGTTCTCTTCGGCGACCACGTTGCGTACCTCGGCATAGGCATCAGAGAACGCTTCATAGTAGAACAGGTGCAGAAATCCCCCAACGGCCTGGCGGCCATGCAAGGGTTGCGCCGCAGACATGTCGTAGAACTCCACGGTCTCGGCCAGGTAGCGCGAGTCGTGGTTCTGGAAATAGGCCTGGACGACCTGGACATGTTCCTGTGCAGGCATCGCGAACTCCTTTCTTTCGCTATGTTCCAGGCTGCATCACAACCAGGGTACACTTGGGCCTATCCCCGTGATGGCACCACGCCCAGTTGTTGCAGCATCCCAAGAGCGTCGTAATTGAACCAGGATTCTTCGATCTTGCCACCCGCGATGCGGCTGATGCTCATTCCCGTGATCGTCACGTGCTTGCCAGTCGAGGGAATGCCCTGAAATGAGCCCTAATGCGTGCCCGTCCCCGTCCAACGCTCCACGACTTTCTCACCCTCAGCAATCAGGTCCTCAATGGCGAGTTTTAACCATTAACGCCAAACGTGACGTGAGCTGGATGGTCAAGCCTTCGTTGTTCGTGACGAGACCCCAACGTCTGGGTGCGCATCATCTATCGCATGTGGGTGAACAAGACCAGCTATCAGACCGCGACTTTTGAAGCGGCCAAACGGGCGCATGAGCCCCGGCAAATCGTGTTTCCGTTCTGATAGGTGTTTGCCTCCAACGAAGGAGAGACGAGCCATGGCAAAACGAACTGCCCAGCGTTCTGAGATCAAAGCCGTTCCTCAGTTCCTGAATGAATCCTTGTATGTCGGCATAGACATAGGCAAAGGGAAGCACCTGGCGGGTTTCCTCTCGAAGACGCTCCTTGAGCGCCATGAACGCTTTGAAGCATGTCCAGCCCTCGTGTTCGAGAATTCGCGTGAGGGGTTCCGCCTGCTCATCGAGCGGATACGCAGCCTGACCCCACTGGAACATGTTTTTATCCTCATGGAGCGCACTGGTCACTATCACCGCGCACTTGCACAATACCTGCAGGAACTGGATCTTCCCGTGTATGTGATGCATGTGCAAAGCCGACCGGGAGGAATGCTCAAAACGGATAAACGGGATGCTCTGACCCTGGCAAACCAGCTCTACAGTCAGCTCGAATTGGGGGTCCAGGTTGCGAACAAATTGCAACTCATCCGGCGTGTCATGCCTCCGACAGAAGCAGCGGCGCAGCTGAAAGGATTGATCCGCCACCGCTACGAACTGATCCAGGAGAGTACCCAGCGCAAGAACAAGCTCACCGCGCTCTGCGACGAGCTCTTTCCGGAGTTGACGCGCATCGTGAAAGACCCCAATGCGTTGGTGGCACTCGCACTGCGCGAGAAATTTCCGACTCCCCAGTCCCTGGCGACGGCCAGTCTGACGGTCCTGCAGGAGATACGAGGTGGTGCCCGCTCCCTTTCCGATGCCAAACTGCTGGAACTGCAGCGCCTGGCGGCGCAAAGCATCGGCGTCAAAGAGATCGCGCGAAAGCCGGGTCTGGTGCTGGGGCAGACCCAACTGATTAAAGAGCTTCGCCTCTTGCGCGAGCATGTTGATCAGCTGGAAAGCGAAATCGTGAGCATCGTCGAGCGCGCACGCGAGGGACAAATCCTCCTGTCGTTTCCAGGGATCGGGCCGGTGATGGCTGCCACGATCATCGCGGCAGTCGGCTCGATCCACAACTTCCCGTCGGCGTCCGCGCTCAAAGCCTACTTCGGCTGGGCTCCCGTAGTCGTTCAATCCGGGAGCACGCTGGATCACTCCCGATTGACGCGCGGAGGGACCAGGACCATGAAGCAGATGCTGTTTCTCGCCGTCTTCCAGGCCGTCCGGCTGCGGGACAATGAATGGGCGCGCCTGTATGAGCGGCTGGTCAAAGCCAAGTGCCCCTATGACGAGCGATATGTTATTCAGAATAGGCCATATTTCCCACCGATATCGTGTTTTTACCACTTTCCCCCTGCTTCCTTTAGATCCTGAGGAGAAAATGGTTTTGAGCGTCTCCATATAAAAGTGGGCAGCATCAAGCCGACACTTTTGAATGGCCCCATCCCCACTGGTGTATTCCAGGTTTGAGAGAAATCATTGACATACTTGTGGCCTGAAGGACGTATCCAGATGAACGTTCGTCCATCTCTGATACCACCTCCGGATGATGACTGATCAAAAAACACCACTTGTTTGTTCGCAGGCGTGCGTGCTACACTCATCTGAGTTGGAGACACCAGAGGAGAAAGCACGTATGGCTGAGAATCTTGAGCAAACACGGAAGAGCTACGACTTGGTCGCCGAGGAATATGTGAGGCGTCTCTACCACGAACTGGAGAACATGCCGCTGGACTGTGAGGTGTTGGAGTGTTTCGCCGCAGCGGTGCGCGACCAGGGGCTTGTTTGCGAGATCGGCTGTGGCCCCGGCCAAGTCGCGCGCTATCTGCATGAGCGGGGTGTTGCTGCTGTGGGGTTCGACCTTTCGCCGCGCATGGTCGAGCTGGCGCGCCAACTCCACCCTGGCATCGAGTTCCAGGAGGGGATATGGCGAAGCTGGAAGCTCAGGACGCGTCCTGGGCCGGGATCGTCGCCTTCTATTCGATCATTCGCATTCCCCGTTCAGAGGTCGTCGCTGTCCTGAGTGAATGGCGGCGTGTGCTTCAGCCAGGTGGCCTGACGCTGCTCTCGTTTCACCGAGGGCAGCAGGAGCACCACGTAGACACGTTATGGGGCAAGCAGATCTCGCTCGATTTTACCTTCTTTGAGTGCGCTGAGATGGAAGGCTATCTGCGCAAGGCGGGCTATGTGGTCCAGGAGCGTCGAGAGCGCGGCCCCTACCCAGGTATCGAGGTCGAGACGCAGCGCTGCTATGTGCTGGCGCGTAAGTCAGCCTGAGGCGGCTTCGGGTTCAGGTCTGCTTTGCGTGACCTGAGAGAGGCCACCAGTGGAAAAGCGTGTGCCGACGAAGACGGAGTGGATCGGACAGCAAGAACGACACACCGCTCGGCTTGCACCCGCGACGCAACTCGTCAAGCGACTCGAAGCGACGATTGGCGATGACTTCGTTTGTGAGCGGCCAGAGATGTTCGCAGGGCTGCAACTCCGGCGAGTAGGGTGGCAGAAAGAGGAGATGGATGCCCT
>Ga0070707_100003514_pt1 | contig 14789 bp, 13 predicted proteins | sample KBSK5502metaG_FD_65468 | JGI IMG/M metagenome (GOLD analysis project Ga0070707, IMG submission 65468) | Corn, switchgrass and miscanthus rhizosphere microbial communities from Kellogg Biological Station, Michigan, USA - KBS K5-50-2 metaG | ecosystem: Host-associated > Plants > Roots >... | reverse complement strand
GGCACGCCCGGCGTGACCAGCATGAGGTAGGCGCCCATGTCGGCCAGCAGGTCGACCTTCAGGCCGCGGATCCTGCCGTCGTTGTCGGCCGCGATGGCGATCTGCTGCCACTGGTCGCGCCCGTGGTGCACGGTCATGTTGCCCTCGCTGCGCGACTCGGTCCACTTGACCGGCCGGCCAAGCTTGCGCGAGACGAGTAGGGCGAGCACCTCTTCGGCGGTGACTTGGAGCTTGGAGCCGAAGCCGCCGCCCACGTCCGGAGCGATGACCCGGATTGCCTGCTCCGGAGTGCCGGTGGTCAGTGCCAGCATCACGCGGAGAACATGCGGGATCTGCGTAGCGGACCAGATGGTGACCTCGCTGTCGACCGAGGAACAGACCACGGCGCGCGGTTCCATGGCACACGGGATCAGGCGCTGCTGGCGGTAGTTGCGCTCGATCACTACGGGCGCACCCGAGAACGCGGCGTCGATATCGCCGGCAGCCAGCGACCACTCGTAGCTCTTGTTGCCAGCCTCGTGCACCTTGGGCGAGTTCTCGTCCAGCGCTGTCCTGATGTCGAGCACCGGCTCAAGCGGCTCGTAGCTGACGTCGATCGACGCCAGCGCGTCGGCGGCGGTATACCGGTCGCGGGCGACCACCACGGCGACGGCCTCCCCGACGTAGCGGACCTCGTCGGTTGCCATCGGCGGGTGCGGCGGGATCACGATGTCGGGCGTGACCGGCCAGGCGCACGGCAGGCTGCCCTGCTCCTCGGCGAAGTCTGCGCCGGAGAACGCGGCGACCACGCCAGGCAGGTTCTTCGCGGCGCTGACGTCGACTGAGGTGATCTTGGCGTGCGCGTACGGGCTGCGCAGGAAAGCCATGTGCAGCATGCCCGGCAGCACGAGGTTGTCGGTCCACGTGGTCTGGCCGGTGACGAGCCTGGCATCCTCCTTGCGGGTGCGGGCCCTGCCGAGTTCGGCAGCCGGTGATTCGGCGGTCGCGGTCACTGGCCTGCTCCTGCCTGTGCGGCGCGCCGGACGGCGCGGACGATGTTCTCATAGCCGGTGCACCGGCAGAGATTGCCCTCGAGCCCGTCGCGGATCTGCTCGTCGGTCGGGTTCGGGTTGTCCCTGAGCAGGTCCGCCGAGGCCAGGATCATTCCTGGAGTGCAGTAGCCGCACTGCAGCGCGTGCTCGGCGTTGAATGCCTTTTGCAGCGGATGCCATTCGCCGTTGGCGAGACCTTCGATTGTCGTGATGTCCGAGCCGTCGGCCTGGACGGCCAGGACTGAGCAGCTCTTAACGGAGACACCGTCCATCAGCACGGTGCACGCACCGCAGTTGGAGGTATCGCAGCCAATGGGGGTGCCGGTCTTACCGAGCACATCACGTAGGTAGTGGACGAGCAAAAGCCTGGGCTCTACATCGTCGGCATAGCTGACGCCGTCGACTGTGATTTTGATAGCGGTCATGCGCGGGCTCCTCGGGGACGGCTGGTGCGCCTGATGCCAAACTTAGGACTGCCGGACGCGGTGCACCAGTCCCCATTCGCCGATTGCACGGCCCGAATACTCCCTTATCGGGCACGCGCCTGAGCCCGCTTGTGCGGGCCTGTGCTAGCCGAACCGGCCGTTCACGTAATCGGCCGTCCGCGGGTCGTTCGGAGCCCCGAACATCTGATCCGTCCAGCCAGCCTCGACGATATGGCCCGGGGTCTTGTCGGTTGCCAGGAAGAACGCGCATTTCTGCGAGACGCGGGCGGCCTGCTGCATGTTGTGGGTAACGATCACGATCGTCACCTGGTCGCGCAGTTCGGCGATCGTGTCCTCGATCCGCCTCGTCGAGGTCGGGTCGAGCGCCGAGCACGGCTCGTCCATGAGCAGCACGTCGGGTGTTACGGCCAGCGCCCTGGCGATGCACAGCCGCTGCTGCTGGCCGCCGGAGAGTCCGCCGCCAGGCGCCCTGAGCCGCCTGTGCACCTCGTTCCACAACCCGGCCCGGCGGAGGCTGCTTTCGACCAGGTCGTCCCTATCGGCGACGTTGATGCCGGCTAGCTTCAGGCCGCTCGCCACGTTGTCGTAGATCGACATCGCGGGGAACGGGTTCGGCTTCTGGAACACCATCCCGATCCGCCGCCTGACCTCCGTCGGGCGCTGTGCGGGATTGTAGATGTCAACGTCATCGAGCAGAACCTGGCCGGCCAGCGCGGCGCCGCGCACCATCTCGTGCATCCGGTTCAGGATCCGCAGGAAGGTCGACTTCCCGCAGCCTGATGGCCCGATCAGCGCGGTGACCGTGCCGGCATCCATGGTCAGCGACACCCGGTCGAGCACCTTGTGATCGCCGAACCAGGCGGAGATGCTCTGCGCGCTCAGCCCGGACAGCGGCCTGCTCGGCGGCGCCACGGGTTCGCCGGGCCGCTCCGGCCGCTCTCGCTGCTCCGGCCCGTCCGGCCGCTCCGGCCCGTCCTGCTCGGGCATCTCCATCTCGCGGGTCTCGGTTAGCTCAGCGGAGACATCGTCCCAGCTCGTGGCTGCGGCCCTGGACGGGCCTTGCACCTCGGTGCTGACCTCCGGCTCAAGCGAGTCGGGCATCATCGGGGTTCGCTCCCTGGGATCGGATCGGGAAATGCGCATGGATTGCGTTGGTCAGTACACATTGGGCAGCAACGCGGCCAGGCTCTGGTACAGGTTCCACAGCACGGCCAGCGCCAGCGGCGCCGCCGCCAGGTAGGCAAGCCGCGGCGACCACCGGGCGGCCGCGACCGTTCCGGCAACCGAGATGATCACCAGGGCAAGGCCCCAGACCATGGTCAGCACCAGGACGCCGGTGTCACCGCTCAGCGGGGTCTCTGCAGTGGTGATCGCCGGCCTGCCGCCAGGATCCTGCTGCGGCGCCGAGGTAAGTTCCGCGTCGAGGTAGCAGTAGGACGTCGGGATGACCGGCGAGCACGCCGTGAAGAGCAGCAGCCGGTCTGGGGCCGGGTCAACGACCAGGTGGCGGCTGTCACCCCTGGCCAGGATGGTGTAGGACGCCTTTCCCTGACCAGTAATCACCGTGAGCTTGTCGCCGCGTTTGAGTTCCATCAGCCGGCCGAACGGCGCGCCGAAGGTCGCCCGCCGTCCGAAGATCTCCGCGACCCCGTTCTGGCCTGGCAGCGGCGTACTGCGGACGTGACCAGGACCGAGTTCGAGATTCTCCGCCGAGGTGCCCTCGACGACGATCATGTTCTTGATTCCGATCGCGGGAATGGTCAGGATCGCCACGGGGACGCCTGGCGTGGTCGCGCCAAGCGGAGCTACCTGCTGGGAGAGCTGCCCCCTGAGGGTCGCGTAGCTGGTCGACTGCGCACGCGCTTCCTCGATCGCCGAGATGCCGTACAGATAACCGAGGAACCCGAGTAGGAAAACTCCCAGCAGGATCAGGCCGACGCCGATTCCGCGCGCGGTGCTGGGCTCGACTTGCCACCGCCGCGCCGTGGCCGGCGTCGGCGCCGGCGGTGATGGTGGCGGCACCTCGGGCGGGGGAGGGACACTGGGGCTGATGGTCTGGGTCACGACTAGCTACCCCGACTCCTGGCGCCTGCGACGGCGCAGCCAGCCGCCGAGAGCCGGCGGCGCCGCGACGGCCAGGACAATCGCGACGGCGGTCAGCACGCTCAGCATCAGCTTGTTCGGGCCATTGGCAGAGACGTTGACGACTTGGCCGGTAACCGCGATCGGCCCGGTGCTGCCCACGGTGGGGCTGGCAGCGCTGGACGGCACGACGCTCCCCGGCGCCGTCGATGCGGAGGTCCCTGGCGACGGCGAACCCGAGCCTGAACCTGGCGTGGTCGCCTTGCCGTTCACCACCACGCAGTTGAGGGGCTCGCCCACCTTGTCGCAGGGGGAGGGCTGGGGCGCGTTCAGCAGCAGGGTCAGCTTGCCGTTGGTGAAGGTCGGGTTCTTGCAGCCCGCAAGGGTGGTGCGGTTGGGGCCGGGAATCGCGCCGGGGACCTTGGAGTTCTGGAGCAGCCCGCCCTGGACCAGGTTCAGCGGCAGCGGCGAATAACCGAGCGCGGCCACCTCCCTCTGGCCGGCGCAGAGGAAGTAGTCGACGAAGGTGCTCAGCGACTTTCCTTTGGCCGGAGAGAAGTTCGTTGGCTGCTGCGTGCCCGCGCGCGGCACGATCAGGTAGCTGTAGCTGGACAGCGGATACGACCGCGGATCGGTGAACGTATAGACCGAGTCCAGGTCCTGCTGCAGGAAGTTCGGGCTGCGCGGATTCTCGTCGATGATCGCCTTGGTGAGGGCGACGGCCACGTTCGGGGCGGTCGGCAGGACGTAGTACCCAGCCGGGTTGAGCACTTTGACGACCGGGTAATGCGAATTCAGCGCATACGCGTACTCGTCGTAGCCGATCGAGCCGTTGCCGTAGCTCGCCGTCACATAGGTCGCGACGTTGTTAGAGCCGTTCTCGGACTTCGCGCCGCGGAAGAGCGGGTAGAACTCAGTCTGCCCGCACGGCACATGGATTCTAGGCTTGACCTTCTTGCAGAATGCGTTCCATTGCGAAGGGAACACCTGGGACATCCAGCGGGTGAAGAAGAAGGTCGCTCCCGAGCCGTCTGACCTGATCACCGGCGTGATCGGCAGGTTGGGCAGCTGAGCGCCGTAATCCTTGGTGATCGCCTTGTCGTCCCAGTTGGTGATGGCCCCGGTGAAGATCTTCATGATCGTCAGGCCGGACAGGCGCAGGTTCGTGACGAGCTTCCCGCCCACCTCGATGTGGTACATGAACGCGGTGCCGCCGGCGGTGTCCGGGATATAGGAGTAACCCTGGTTCGGGCGCTCCGCTCCGGTACCGCCGAGTTGATCGTGCCCGTTGCGGAACGGCGGGTCGGACCCCGCGAAGTCGTCCTGGTTCGCCATGTAGTCGTTCCGGCCGGCCGCCGAGCCGTCCGGGTTGTAGTTGACCACTAGCCCGCTGGGGCGCAGATCCTGCTGCCACTGGTCGAGCGCGACCGCGCTCCACGACGATCCCGAGCCGCTGATCGCCACATAGTGCGCGGCGCTCGCCGGAAGGGGTGCCGCGACGACGGCAACCACGGCGAGAGCCGCGGCGGCCCGCGCCGACGCGCGCAGGAAACGGGGCGTCACTGCCTAATCCTCCTGACCAGGCGGAGCCGGCGGAGCCGGCGCATGCGCTCCTCGATGGCGGCTGCGTTTCCGAGCGTTAGCGACGACGCCCCGCCGAGAGTGGCGGCGCCGCCGACGATGAGCAAGACCGGCAGGGCATACCTGATGGCGCCGGCGGTCTGCGCGCTCTGCGCGACCGTCACCACGCCTTGCCCGAGCCGCATGCGTGACGGGCTCGGGCTCGAAGTCGCGACTGGGCTGCTCGGCGGGCTTGGGCTGGTGCTCGGCTTCGGGTTCAGGCTGTTGCCCTTCTGGTTCCGCACCAGCGTGGCGGCCTTGAGGGTCTCGGCCCTGAGCTTGGCGGGCAACGGAAGGTAACCGGGCGGAAGATCGCCCGGCCGGACTCCGGGCGTCTGGCCTGGGCCCGCGACGTAGTCGAGGAACCGGGCAATCGCGTCGGCCTTCGCGGGCTTGACATGACTGGTCGGGACCATCGCGTAGATCACCATGGTCAGCGGGTAGGCGCCTTTTGTCTGCTTCTTGTAGCCGACGTGCTGGGTGATGTGATTGTCGCCGGTCCCGATCATGGAGCGCAGCGCGGCTTGCATCGATCGGGCCGACGGTGCGACGTAGTGGCCTGAGTGATTGCGGATCCTGGCGACAGGAAAGCGGAACGCGGCGGCATCCCCGTCATCCAGGACCGCGAACAGCGCCCGTTCACCAGGTACCTCAATGGGATCACGTGGGAAGTTGCCGAACTGGTCTTTCTGCCAGGCCGTGCCTGGCTCCCAGTTCTGCGCCTGATAGCTGGCCACCAGGCTGAGCGGGAACACGGGGCTGAACTTGTGGGCGATAAGAGGATAGGAGTCCTGCCCGGTGAACGAGTCAACGGGGTATTTCAGGCCCAGGTAGTTGGTGTTGACATGCATTCCCCACTGATCGAACTGACCCTGCATGAAGCCCTGGCCAGCCGGATTGTTCGCGATCCATCTCGTCACCTCCCAGGTCATGTCGCTGTGACCGGACTCCACGGTCGGCACCTGGAAGGACGAGCCCGCACCGATCGGTGACTGCACTCGGGGGTTGAGCCGCTTGAACTCGGGGTCTGCGAAAAGGGAGAACGGGTTGTTATCAACTGCGCCGTCACATCCGATAATTGGTGGCGGCTTCCCGTGACCGCAGCCGGAATTGTCGAAGTTGTAGGACTGGGTGAGCAGCTTCGCGACCAGACGGGGATCGAGCGCCAGATTCCTGACCGGCTGACCGTTACTCGGCCTGTCGACCCAGTAGGCGATTGCGACGGAGGATATGGCTACCGGCGCGTACGCGTAGGTCTTGTTGGTGACCAGCTTGGACGGGCTTGGCCTGGTAGTCAGCGCGATGTCACCGAGGCCGCTGGGCAGATCGGCGATGGCTTCAGGCTCGGTGATCGCGGAATTGAACGTGAGGGCCAGCGGGTTGGTTCCAGCACAGAGTCCCGCACGCCACTGATCCATCGCACGGAGCAGCATCGGCGAGCCGATCGCGCTGAAGTTAGCGTTCTTGATCGGGCAGTTCGTTGGTGCCGGGACGAACCTGAGCGGCACGATGATCCGCTGCCGCCATGAGCACGCGCCGGTCTGGCTGCTGAACGCGAACTGGCCGAGGTCCGTCCCGGCCGTGTCGATGCTGTGGTCGTGGCAGTTTGGGGGGGAGGCCAGGGTATCGCCGCCCTGGGCGGGCACGATCACAAGCGAGCATCTGTGGTGCACCCCGCAGCCGAGGAACTGGTTCTCGGCTGTGGTCAGGATCTGGATGTCAAGCTGGCCGGTGCCGTTCCTGGCCGTTGTTGCATACGCCGTGTTCATCGGGCCAAACGGGCCAAACGCGCCCTGCACGCCACCGTTGTCCGCTCCGTAACACTGCTTAAGGAAGCGCGGGCGGGCCGAGTTACATTCCGCCACCATGACTGGGTATTCGGTCGAGGTCTGGTCATAGAGCACATCGCTGCTCGGCGTAAACCCGGTCCAGGAGACATGCACCATTTCATTGGTCAGATTGGCCGTCTGGCTGACCGTCACCGTGCTGGCGTGCGTGAACTTGCGGCCGTGGGCCGGGTCGTACATTCTCGGTCCCTTGACCGTCGTGCCGTGGAGCCTTTTATGCGGTTTCCTGTGCCTGCTGTGACTCGGGCTGGGCGCCGGGGTGGGCGTATGCGACGCCGGCCGGCTCGAGCTCGGGCTCGGGCTCGGGCTCGGGCTATCGCTGGGGCTCGGAGACTGGCTCGGGCTAGGCGACGCAGCTCCGCTCGCCGCGAGCGAACCCTGAGCGGCGGGAAGAAGAACGAAGCCGGCTGTCATGGCCGTGATGCCGAGGAGGGCGGTCAGCAGCCGTGATCTACGGGGGTGACTCATGACTCCGCAGCCTCTCTGGCTAGCTTGCGGCGCTGACGCTTGGTGAGCTCACCCGGCGCGGCGCCGCCGATCCGCCGCGCGATCGTGAACAGCGCGAGCACCACGACGACCAGCACGAAACCCGCTCCGAAGCCGCGCTCGACATAAGCGCTGGTGCCGAGGACGTGCACTGCGTTGTAGATAAACAGCGGCAGGCTGGCTTGCGGACCGCTAAACGGATCGGCATTCAGTTCCTTCGTGTAGCCGGCGACCAGCAGGACTGGAGCGGTTTCGCCAATACCGCGGGCCATGGCCAGCACGACAGCGGTGGCGAGTCCCGAGCGCGCGGTGGGAAGCACGACGTTCCACACGGTGCGCCACTGGCTCGAGCCGAGCGCGTAGGACGCCTCGCGCAGTGCGCCCGGCACGATCCGCAGCACCACCTCGGAGGCTCGGGCGACGATCGGCATCATGGTCACGCCGATCGCGATCGCCGCGCACAGGCCGCTCTTTTCGAGCCCGAGGCTAAGGATCAGGGTGACGTAGACGAACAGCCCGGCCACCAGGTCCGGCAGCGCGGTCATTGCCTCGACGATGGTCCGTACCACCCTGGCCAGGCCGCCTCCAATCTCGGCCAGGAACAGCGCAGCTGTGACGCCGAGAGGCACGGAGACGAGCGTGGCCAGCCCGAGTTGCTCGACCGAGCCAACGATGGCCTGCAGCACGCCGCCGACAGTCATCGGGCTGTCGGGGCCCGCGAACGCCAGCGACTTGGTCCAGAAATTGCTGTGCGTGACCGCGGCCGAGCCTTTGACGAGCGTGTAGCCGACCTGCTCGATGACGACCAGGACGACGAGAACTCCGCCGGTGCCGAGCGCGACGGCCGCGAGGCGGTTCCTGGCCTCCAGCCGGTCCCACTGCAGCCGGGCCATCACCAGGTAGAGCGCCAGGAAGAGCACGTACCAGGTGACCCAGAAGCCAAGTACGCCGCTGAACGGCAGCACCCGCTCATAGATGACCCATACCAAGCCGAGGGATGCGCCCGCCGCCCCGATGAAGTTCGCGCTTCCAGTCGAGGAGGTCCTGTTGAAGCGGACTCTGGGCTCGACCCTGCGCTCGGGACTCGGATCCGCCGAAGGTGCAGCGGCTGGTGGTGGCGCGTCCACCCGGCGACCTTCCGAACCCTGGGGCGCTGAAGGCTCGGCTGTGCTGGGGGCACGGGCTGCCCTGGGCCGTGGGACTCGAGTCTCGGTGCTCTCGGTCATCCGGTCAGTCCGCTTCGGTCAGTGCGCCAGAACGTGACCGGCTGACCACGATAGATGCGAGCGAGTTGACGATCAGGGTCGCCACGAAAAGGACGAGGCCACAGGCGAGCAGTGCGGCCACGCCTTTGTTGTCGTACTGGGTGTAGTAATTGGCGATCTCCGCCGTGATGGAATTGCCGCCTCCTTCGAGCACATGAATGCTGAAGGTCCAGGTCAGCGGGGTCAGGATGAAGGTGACGGCGATCGTCTCGCCAAGCGCGCGGCCTAGGCCCAGCATGCTAGCACCGATGATTCCAGCGCGCCCGAACGGGAGCACGACGGTGCGGATCATGCCCCAGCGGGTCGAACCGAGTGCGTAGGCAGCCTCCCGTTCACCCTGTGGTGCCTGCGAGAAGACCTGGCGGGACAGAGACGTGACGATCGGGATCACCATCAGCGAGACGACGAGGCCCGCGATGAACGTCGCGCCCACGTAGCTGCCGATGGTGTCGGACTTGGTGAAGTGGAAGAACGGGATGAAGCCGAGGTGGTGGGCCAACCACTGGTCCGTCCCCAGGATTCTCGGCATCAGGAAGAAAAGGCCCCACAGGGCGTAGACGATGCTCGGGATGGCGGCCATCAGGTCGATTACCGCGATGAGCGGGCGGCGCAGCACGTGCGGCGCGTATTCGGAGATATAGATCGCCGTGGCCACGCCGACTGGGACGGCCACGAGCAGCGCGATGGCGGCGATCAGCGCCGAGTCTGGCAGTAGCGCCGCGATCCCGAACTGGTTGCTGGTCTCGGGGAAGAAGGCCTGCGTGGTGAAGAAGGCGAGTCCGGAGCGCTGGAACGCGCTGAATGACCGCAGGATCAAGAAGACCAGGATCAGCACGGTGATCAGCAGGACCACGATCCCGGCGCTGCGCAGGATCCCCCTGAAGACCCGGTCGCTACTCGAAGGCCTGGCGACGATGATCCGAGGCGGATCTTCTTCCGCCAGGGCATGCGGGGAGCCCGGCGTCAGAGCGACAGCCATGACAGTGCTCCTCCCCGTCTTCCGGCCTATTCTGGATGTGCCGCGTGCGGCGCTTGGCCCCGGTCCGCACAATGCTGGCGGATAGATCTGAAGTTCCACCGCTATATACGTGAACGGAACGTTAAGAGAAGGCGTCGCCGTGGTGACCAATCTCGTTGCGATGTCAAACGGAAGGGCCGCCGCCCCGGTCACGCCGGGACCGGCGGCACTTCCCATTGATGGGGAATCGGCTGCCTCCGTTAGCTAACGGTGACGTCGAAGGTAGTTGTGAAGGCGCCGATATTGGTGCCCCTGATGAAGACTGTAGTGTTCAGATCGGTATTCAGTGCCTTGGCTGCCTTGCCTGACAGGTGGAGCTCATCACAGCTGAATGTCTCGGTCGCTGGAGGGCCGGGGTCACTGCTCGCCGACATGTTGCCGCCGGTGTAAGCCAGCGCGGTCTGTGTGGTGCCACCCGGGAGGACGCCGGTGAGGGCGCCAGTGAAGAAGTTCAGCTTCAGGCTGGTAATGGTGACGGTCTTGCCGGCCTTAGAGTTGATGATGATCAGTCTGCCGCCGAAGTTCACCGTGCCGAAGAAGTTGCCGACTTCGCCATTGCCGCCGGTGACCGGGAGGGTGACGGTATCGGCGCCCTTCGCGTAGCTGGAACTAGCCGGGTTGCCTGGCAGCATGATGATAGTTGACTTGGCCAGGCCGACGACGATGGCGCGGGGGGTGCTGATAGCAGCGGTGCCGCCGGTATCGGCGGTATCGGCGAGTGCTGGTCCGGATGCCGAGACGGCGACAGCGGCTGCGGTGATCAGGCCGGCGCCCAGCGCCGTGAGGCGGGATTTGCGGCCGAAGGTGATGTGCATCTACTGCACTCCTTTGTAGCGATGAAAATGTTGGTAGTGCGTCGCAATTGGTCACTTATGGTGCGGTGATGTGGCGCCAGGAGAAGCCCTGGCGCCACATCACCGGTCGTGCAGGCGGTCGGTCAGGAACCGGTACCGCAGAAGGGTGTTGGCAGGAATCCGTAGTTGATCAGGTCCTGGTGGGCGGTTGCGTTCGAGCAAGTCCAGCCGGAAACAACGCCCGCCGTGGTGCTCTTGGGGGCGAAGAAATGCTGAAGGTACTTCGGAATGTGGTTCGCAGTGCTTGCCCATCGCACCACGATGAAGACGGTGCGGACGAACTTCGCTGAGAAGTGCGCGTTGATAACCGTCTTCAATCCGGTGCCCGTCGTCGGCTTCGTGCCGTTGATGGAACGCAGGACCATATTGCCGTGGGTGTCACAGCCGAACCTGTTCTGGGTCTTGGTCGGGTGGCACGCCGGGCTGCCCGTGCAGGTGGCGTTGACGCACTTGGCCGAGTGGAACTTCTCGGCGATGAACTTGCCGATCGAATACGGGAAGATCGTGTTCGCGCCTTTCAGAACGGTGTTGATCCCCTCGTTCTCCTCAGCCGTGCTGCCTACGCAACCACCTGGCCCTGAAACGTCCAGGCCGATCGCCTTCAGGAAGAACGCCCTAGTGCCCGAGCTCGCCTGCGGCAGTTGGGCATTGATGTGGCCGCTCTTGCCGCCTACCTGGCTCCAGTTGGTGACGGTGCAGTTGTAGATGTTGTGCAGCTGCGTGGTGGTGAGGTTAGCGGGGGCGTTCGTCGTCGCGTTGGTCGCATAAGTTACGGCGTCCTTGCCCAGCGCCACGAAGACAATTCCGCCAGGTCCCTTGGACGGGTCGCCGGTTGCCCGGCCGCGCGATGACCGGGCATAGTCGACGCAGAAGTGCTTCTTATCCCCCGTCTTCGTGTTCGCGGCGAGCGCTGCGACGCCCGCCGACGAGCCGTTCGGCCGCGCCGTGATCGCGCACCCAGCCTTCTCCCTGATGTTGTCGGTCAGGCCAGTCTTCGGGTTGAGGGCGTCCCAGCTGTACAGCCGCCGACCCGTCTTGTGGGACTTGTTGTAGTCGAACGAGAACTGGTCAAGCAGGAACTGGAGGGTGTCCGATCCGACGCCAACGACGTCGGCCTCCTTCGGCGTCACCGGGTTGCCGCTGCCGTTGATCGGGTCGGCCAGGGCCGGACCCACGGCCATCGCTGTCGCGGACGCCACTACAGCGCCGACCGCGATCAGCTTCTTGAGCGTGCGCATGATTAATGCTCCTCCTGCGAACGTGATGGGCGCGCCTACTAAGCCCGCACTTCTCCGGCCGGTTGGCCGACGGCCATAGCCTCGCGATAGGGCAGCTTTGCGACAAGGGAACAGCTACAGGCGGCTATGTGATTTCTTGGTTAACAGAACGCATCAGGCACATGAAGCAGCAGGCCAGAGCCTTTGCAGTACGAGTGTCAGATCCCCTCTTAACAGCGCAGCGTCTCGAAGGGTGCGGCTATGGCTTATGGCATTAGTCGCTTACGCCTGGCTGGCTAGACGCCCGACGTTCATCCCAGCAAGAGGTGTTTAGCGGCTGCTCACCAGCGATCCAGCGCTTCGCGACCATTGGGCATTTGGCGGGTACCACGGCTAGGCCAAAGTGCGCGGGTTGTTGGTGCGGTCGTGCGGGACGGCGCTAGCTAGCGCGCGGTCGGCTGATCTGGTTGACCGATCGGGCCGGGAGCCGATCAGGGTTCCTAGGCTCGCCAGCGCCTCGGTGCGGGCCCGGTAGTAGACCCACACCCCGCGCTTGTCTCGGTCCAGCAGTCCGGCCTCGTACAGGACCTTGAGGTGGTGGCTGATCGTGGGCTGGGACAGGTCGAACGCGCCGGTCAGGTCGCAGACGCAAGCTTCGCCGCCTGGATGGCTGGCGACCAGCGACATAAGTCGCAGTCGCACGGGGTCGGCGAGTGCCTTGAGCAGGGGCGCGACCTGCCTGGCTTGCTCAGCGGACAGCGGCTCCTGGGCCAGCGGCGGGCAGCAGACTGCTGTGCCCGCCTGCTCCAGCGGCTGCGAAGATTTTGGCATGCATCTATATTGACGCACGTCGATGTCTGTGGCAAGCTGGGCACCGGAGAGATAGACACTCATCAATGTCCTGGAGGTTCTCATGTCCCGCATCCAGCTCGCCCTGAACGTCGATGACCTGGCGGAATCGGTCGCGTTCTACCGCAAGCTGTTCGGCGCCGAGCCCGCCAAGCTCCGCCCTGGCTACGCGAACTTCGCGATCGCTGAGCCACCGCTCAAGCTCATCCTGATGGAGAACCCGGGCCAGGGCGGCAGCGTCAATCACCTGGGCGTCGAGGTGGCTGACACCGGCGCGGTCGATGCTGAGCGGGCCCGCTTGGCCGCTGCCGGGCTTGCCTCGGATGAGGAACGCGAGACGACCTGCTGCTACGCCAGGCAGAACAAGTTCTGGGTGGAGGGCGCCCCTAACGGCGAAATGTGGGAGGTCTACACCGTGCTCGAGGACAGCCCGACCTTCTACGGCGACGACACCGAAGCGGCGGCCAGGTGGGGCCAAACCGTCGGCCTTCACGGCACCGGGGCCACGGCGGGCACCGGGGGCACCGGAGGCACCGAGGGCACCGGGGGCACTGGGGGCACCCAGGAGCCTGCCACTGCATCACGATGCTGCTAGAACCATCTGGCCCCGGGCGCGCGAAGACCTACAACGGGCAGCGAGCTAGCCGGGAGGCACGGTGAGCAAGGCGGCTGTCCGCTCGAGGGCGGCGGGCACGAGCCGGTAGTAGACCCAGGTGCCGCGGCGCTCGCTGTCGATGATCCCGGCCTGGCGCAGCACCTTCAGATGGTGGCTAATGGTGGGCTGGGTGAGGTCGAACGCGGTGGTCAGGTCGCAGACGCAGACCTCGCCGCCTTGGTGCGCGCCGATCAGGGACACCAGCCGCAGCCGGACCGGGTCGCCGAGCGCCTTGAACACCTGGGCCAGTCCAGCCGCCGCGGCCTCGTCCAGCGGCTCGCCGGTCAGCGGCGGGCTGCTGCATGACTGCGTCCCTGCACCCGGGCCGGTGACGTCGGATATCGCCAGTTCTTCCCGGTCGGCCTGAGTCAACATTCCTCTATGTTGACGACATTCTATGCAGCCTGGCAAGCTGTGCCTGTATCGATTGTCATCTATGCAGACTGAGATGAGGGCCAAGGTGGGCGAGGTCGTGCTGTGGCGGCGGCTGACCGCGGAGTTCGCGGGCAGTGCCTTCCTGGCCGCGGCGGTGATCGGGTCAGGGATCGCGGCGGCTAACCTGTCGCCAGGCGAGACGGGTCTCGAGCTGCTCGAGAACGCCGCAGCCACGGCGGCGGGCATGTTCGCGATCATCCTGATGTTCGGGCCGGTCTCAGGCGGCCATTTCAACCCCGTTGTGTCGTTCGCCGACGCGGCCTTCGGCGGGCTGCAGTGGCGGGACGCCGCCGCTTACCTGCCCGCCCAGATCGCCGGGTGCATCGCCGGAGCGGTGACGGCGAACCTGATGTTCGCCAGCGCACCGGTCAGCATCTCCGCTAACAACCGGGCGACCGCACCCCATTTCCTGTCCGAGATCGTCGCCACTGTTGGCCTCGTCCTGGTGATCTTCGCGCTGGCCCGCTCGGGTCGGTCCCGGTCCACGCCGGCCGCCGTCGGCGCCTACATCGGCGCAGCGTACTTCTTCACATCCTCGACCAGCTTCGCTAACCCTGCGATCACCATCGGCCGGATGTTCTCCGACACCTTCGCCGGGATCGCGCCGGCTTCGGCCCCGGTGTTCATAGCCGCCCAGGTCATCGGCGGCGCGCTCGCCGTCGTCCTGATCAAGGCGCTCTACCCGGGAGTCAGGCCCGCCGAGGCAGAACGCATCCTCGTCCCGCACACCGGCACCGGTTCCGGCGCCGGGCGAACCGGCCAGGCCGCGTCCGACGGCGCAACCGCTGACCGGTCCGGCGGGCTCGGCATGTCAAGTAACAACCCGCCAGCCTGAACGGGAGCCACCGAATGCACCTGCTCATGATCGGAGGCAGCGATGCGGGAATCAGCGCTGCGCTGCGCGCTCGCGAGCTCGATCCGTCTGCTGACGTCACCGTAGTTCTGGCCGACGCCTACCCCAACTTCTCCATCTGCGGCATCCCG
>Ga0070707_100003510_pt1 | contig 14800 bp, 14 predicted proteins | sample KBSK5502metaG_FD_65468 | JGI IMG/M metagenome (GOLD analysis project Ga0070707, IMG submission 65468) | Corn, switchgrass and miscanthus rhizosphere microbial communities from Kellogg Biological Station, Michigan, USA - KBS K5-50-2 metaG | ecosystem: Host-associated > Plants > Roots >... | reverse complement strand
GCCGGGTTCGCCGTAGCCCTCTTGCTCTTCGGATCGCTTGGGTGGCCGGAGGCGCTCGTCCTGGCGATCGTGCTCGCCCCGACCGATGCGGCGCTCGGCCAGTCCGTCGTGACGCTGCCGAGCCTCCCTTCGCTCATTCGGCAGGGGCTGAACGTGGAGAGCGGGCTCAACGACGGTCTGTGCGTGCCGCTCTTCGGAATCGCAATAGCGATCGCCTCGACCGAAGCCGGGCTCACCGGCGTGCATCACGCCGTTGTGCTGGTGGCCGAGGAGATCGGCTACGGCGTGCTCGTCGGTGTCGGCGTCGGTGCCATGGCCGCGGCCGTTGTCGTCTTCGCCGGCGGACGCGGGCTCGTCGAGCCACTCTGGCTCCAGGTCGTCCCGGCGGCCGCGGCCGCGCTCGCGTACACGACTGCCGTCGCCGTCCATGGCTCCGGGTTCATCGCGGCGTTCGTCGCCGGCCTGGTTTTCGGAGCGCTCCGCCACCGCGTAGGCGGCGAGGTCGGCCACCTGGTGGAGGAACTAGGGGCGCTGCTCGGAGCGGCGACGTTCGTCGTCTTCGGTGCGGCGTTTCTCGAGCCGGCGCTCAGCGGGATCACCTGGGCCGTCGCCGGGTGCGCGATCCTCAGCCTCACGGTCGTGAGGATGATTCCGGTGGTGATCGCGATGCTCGGCACCAAGGCTCGAAGACCGACGCTCGCGTTTCTCGGCTGGTTCGGTCCCCGCGGGCTCGCCTCGATCGTGTTTGCCGTGCTGGTAGTGGAAGAGAGCGGGACGCTGCCGCACGAAGGGCTGCTTCTGACGACGATCTACGCAACGGTCGGTCTCTCCGTCCTGCTGCACGGCCTGACTGCCGCGCCACTCGCACGCCGCTACGCGAACTGGTACTCCTCCCACCGCGCCTCAGGTGTCCAGGCGGAGTCGGCCCACGAAGTTCGCTGGCGTACGAATCTTGCGTCGCCTCCGCGGTCTCAGGCCGGCGCCGGCGCGCCTTCCTGAGGCGGAGGCTCGGGGTCGCCCGGCGCGGCGGCGGAGTCTTCGGCCGCGTACTGAGTGAGGAGCTCTTGCTCGCGCTCGACCTTGGGGAAGAAGAAGAAGACGAGCCCGGCGCCGAGCAGGACGGCGACGATCCCGGCCGTGTACGCCCACTGATCGCCCTGCAGGAACGCGGTCTTCGCACCCGCGATGATGTTGTCCTGAACCGAGGTCGGGTAGCGGCTGGCGGTGTCGGCGGCGCTGGAGAACGACTTCGTCAGCTCGGCCTGGACACTGCTGTTGACGCTCTTGCCGGAGGCGGCGACAGCCGCTCCGGCTGCTGCTGCGTAGCCGGCGGTCAGCAGCGCACCGAAGATCGATTGCATGATCGCGCCGCCGAGGTCGCGTTGCAGATCGGCGGTGCCCGACGCCATGCCCACGCGCTTGACGGGCACCGAGCCGGTGAGCGAGTGCGAGGCCGGGGTACCGGCAAGGCCGACACCGATCCCGACGAACGCATAGCCCAGAGCGACCTTCCAGTAGGAGATGTTCTCCTTCCACAGGAGCAGCATGGTCAAAAAGCCGAGCAGCACGAAGACGTAGCCGAATAACAGCGTGAACCTCGCGCCGCGGAACTCGACCAGCTTGGCCGAGCGCGGAGCAACCACGACCATGCACGCTGCCGCCGGCAGAATCGCCAGTCCCGCGTCGACGGTCGAGTAGCCGAGCACGTTCTGCAGGAACTGCTGGCCGATGAACATCGCTCCCATCAGCGAGCCGAAGACGATGATCCCGGCGACGGCTGCCACCCAGAACGTCGGGCGGGCGGCGACATGCAGGTCGTAGAGCGGGTTCTCGGCCCGACGCTGGCGGATGACGAACGCGACGAGGGCAGCCGCGGCAACGATGAACAGGCCGAGAATCAGCGTCGTCTCGTTCGGGACCGCGGCAAAGTTGATCCCCAGGATCAGCGCGCCGACGAGGAAGATGGAGAGCACACCGCCCGGGTGGTCGACCGGCTCCGTGCTCTCGTTTATGTGACTCGGCACGAGCTTGACGGCCATCGCGAGTGCGATCAGTGCAAGCGGCAGCGTGATCAGGAACACCGATCCCCACCAGTAGTGCTCGAGCAGGATCCCCGCGCAGAGCGGGCCGAGAGCGGCGATCGCGCCACCGGTCGCCGCCCAGAGCGCGATCGACTTCGTCCGCGCCGGCCCAGACCACAGAGCTGTGATCAACGCCAGCGTCGTCGGATACGCCATTCCCGCGGCGAGTCCCCCGATGACCCGTGCCAGGAACAGAACATCGATCGACGGCGCCCAGGCGGCGAGGCAGTCCGCCGGGACCGTCAGCACCATGCCGAGGACGAGCAGCAGCTTCCGGCCGTACCGGTCGCCGACGGCCCCGAAGTACAGCACCGACGCCGCCAGACCGAGCGAGTAGCCGACCGCCACCAGGTTGAGCGCCGTCTGAGACGCGTCGAAGTGCTGGCCGATCGACGGCAGAGCGACGTTGGCGACCGCGAGCCCGAGGTTCGCGACCGCGGCGACCGCGATCAGGGAACCGAGAACGAGGCCTGCGCGCTGCGGCGCGTCCGAGCGTGGCTGATCTGTGGCGGTCGCCATCGTTACCTCCTAGTGCGCGAACGCGGTCGCGCTCGCCGCGTCGTGGGTCGGCGCCGGCTGCTGCTCGAGCCGCTGCAGCTGGCGCTTCACGTCTGCAATGAGCAGGTCGGCCATGTCGTGGGTGAAGCCCCGCCGCACCACGACGCGCAGGACGGCGAGGTCCGTGCGGTTCTCGGGGAAGGTGTATGCGGGCACCTGCCAGCCCCGCTCGCGCAGGGCAAGCGACAGGTCGAACACGCTGTAGTTGTCGATCTCCGGCTTCAGTGCGAATGCGAACACGGGCAGTTCGTCGCCGCGAGTGATAAGCCAGAACGGCCCGAGGTCCTCGAGCTGTGACGCCAGGCCGGTCGCCACGTCCCGCGCGTACTGCTGCACGCGCCGGTAGCCCTCGAAGCCAAGCCGCAGGAAGTTGTAGTACTGCGCCACGACCTGGGCGCCCGGGCGCGAGAAGTTGAGCGCGAAGGTCGGCATCGTGTCGCCGAGGTAGTTGACGCGGAAGATCAGCTCGTCCGGGAGCGCGTTCACGTCACGCCAGACGATCCAGCCGACGCCCGGATAGACGAGCCCGTACTTGTGACCCGAGGTGTTGATCGACGCCACGCGCGGCAGGCGGAAGTCCCAGACGAGATCCGGGTCGACGAACGGTGCGAACATCCCGCCCGAGGCCCCGTCGACGTGCAGAGGCACATCGATCCCGCTCTCGTTCTCGAACGCGTCGAGCGCCGCCGCGATGTCTGCGACCGGCTCGTACGAGCCGTCGAACGTCGAGCCGAGGACGGCGACGACGCCGATCGTGTTCTCGTCGCAATGCGCCACTGCCCCCTCGGGCTCCAGGTGGAAGCGGTCTCCCTCCATCGGTACGAGGCGCATCTCGACGTCCCAGTAGTTGGCGAACTTCTCCCAGCAGACCTGGACGTTCGCTCCCATCACGATGTTCGGCTTGTCGGCCGGCATTCCGTCGGCCTGCCGCCGCCTCTGCCAGCGCCGCTTCAGCGCGAGCCCGGCGAGCATCGCGGCCTCGCTCGAACCGGTCGTCGAGCAGCCCGTCGCCTCGTCCTGGTCCGGCGCGTGCCAGAGGTTGGCGAGGATGTTGACGCAGCGCGTCTCGAGGGCAGCCGTCTGCGGGTACTCGTCCTTGTCGATCATGTTCTTGTCGAGGCACTCGGCCATCAGCTTCTCGGCCTGCGGCTCCATCCACGTCGATACGAACGTCGCGACATTCAGGCGCGCGTTGCCGTCGAGCATCAGCTCGTCGTGGACGATCTGGTAGGCGACGTCCGGCGGCATCTCGTTCTCGGTCAGCGTGTGCCGCGGGATGCGATCGGCCTCCAGCGAGTAGAGCGGTGCGACCAGGAGGTCCTCCGCCTGCCGCAACGCCTTCACATCATGTTTCAGAGCCATCGATCTCACTCTCCTTTTCGCTTGCGAGCTTTCTTCGTCCCGGCCTCAACCGTGTGACGATGACCGCCACCACAGTGACGAGGTAGAGCTGGCCGATCAGCGCCTCGAGCACGGCGAGAGCGCGACCGAGGTTCCCGGCCGGCGTGTAGTCGCCGTAGCCGAGCGTGGCGAGCGTGACAAAACTGAAGTAGAGACGCACCGAACGCGTCCCGTCGGTTCCCTGGGCGAAGAACGGAGCCTTTCCGAGTGCGGCCAGGACGCTGAACAGCCACATGAACAGCATCCCGAACAGCAGGTAGACACAGATCGCGCCCGCAACCGAACGCGAGTTCACCTCGTTCTGCCCCACTGCGCCCTTGGCGATGACGACCGCGATCGTGATCGTGAGGACTCCGGCGAGGATCCCGAGCGTGGCCGTCAGCGCCTTGTCCTGCCAGACGATGTTGACAGCCGCGGCCGCCCCGGCGGCCGCGGCGAGCGCGAACGGGGCGGTCCGCTCGGTCAGCCCCCAGCCGGCAGTCCAGATCGCGACGAGCAGGGTTGCGCACTGGACGAGGGCAATGAGGCTCGAAGCCCACGGATCGTCGGGCAAGAGCGCTGCGAGGAAGAAGAGGACGAAGATCGCTCCCAGCACGGCCCAGTAGCTGTGCTTCGCCCGTATTCGCTCGAGACGTTGAAGGCGGGCCGGGCGGGCCGGGGCTAGTTCGGTCATGGCCCCACGTTCGGCGTCGCGGCCTTGCGGCGCATCGTCCTGGGCGGGTGAAGCGCCGGGATGTTTTCATCCGTCCGGTATGAAGCGAGCAACCCGATCCTGGTCGAGGCTGAGGCGGTCGAACGAGAGGAGACGCTAAGGATGCGCTGGCGGAAGTCAAGCGAACCGGCCGCGACCGCCGCCGAGGTCACGACCGCGCCCGACTACGCGGAGCCGTTGTGCGCGTGGAGGCTGTGGGAGGTCGAGGATGTCGACACAACCCCTCGCCTGCGTAGCCTCTACCGCATGTCCTTCTGGCCCGTCGGCGCTCCGTTCGAGGCTCGCTGCGAAGCGCAGAGGCTTCGGCTGTCCCGCCGGCCGCGACACGCAGCCCCGACGGAGACGTGCACCTGTGGCATCTACGCCGCGCCGTTCGAAGTCATTCGCAGGAAGCTTGCTATCGAGGGCTGTTTGCCGCCAGGATTCCTCTTCGTGATCGGAACGGTCTCACTGTGGGGCGACGTGCTCGAGTGTGAGCGAGGCTGGCGCGCCGCGCTCGCGTATCCCAGCCGCCTGTTCGTGCCGCTGGGCTTGCCGGGCGCGGCCGAGCGCTCTGTCGGTCTCCGGGACTACGGCGTGCCCGTCGAGCTGCTCGAGACGCGGAATCTCACCGACGCACTGGATCACGTCGAGGAGCTCGCTGCATGACCGTCGCCGTGCAGGACGCACCGACTCCCACCAAGCAGCCGCGGCCGTTGTGGTGGCGGATCGTCATGTGGGCGCTGATCATCGTGGTGATCGGCGCCGTCGCGAATCTCCTCGGTTGGAACATCAGAGGCTGGTTCCACGATCTCTGGAAGACGATCACGACGATCTCGGCCGGGTCGCTGATCGCTGCGATCGCTCTGATGGCGGTGCAGACGACCGCGACGGCGTACGCCTGGTACTCGATCCTCCACTTCGCCTATCCCGAGCGGACGAAATGGCGTGACATCCTCGCCGGCTACGCCGTCTCGGTTGCTCTGAACGCGATCCTCCCGGCCAATCTCGGCACGCTCGTCTTCCTGATCATGGTCACGGGCTTCCTCTCGATCAGCTTTGCCGCCGTTCTCGGCGGATACGCCGTCGAGAAGATCTTCTTCACGCTCGCCGGCGCCTTCACGTACCTCTATCTCTTCATCTCGGTCGGCGGCTCGTTCGACATCTCATTCAGCTGGGTGCATGACCACTGGCCCGCAACGATCATCGTTTTCGGCGGCGGGATCCTGCTCATCGTCCTGCTCGTGCGCCGCTACTGGCCGCACGTGGTCGCCTGGTGGCAGCACGCGAAGGAGGGAGGCGCGATCCTCGCGCGCCCCGGCGCCTACTTCGGACGGGTGTTCCTGCCGTCGTTCGTGAGCTGGGCGGCGGGGCTCGCCGTGGTCGGCGTGTTCCTCAATGCGTACGGAATTCCGGTCAGCTTCGACACGCTGATGCACGTCGCCGGCGGCAACTCGCTCGCCAACGTCACTTCCTTCACGCCGGGCGGCGTGGGGGTGACGCAGGCCTGGAACGTCGCTTCGCTCAAGGGCGTCGCCTCCGCGACGGACGCCACGGCGTACTCCGTGGCGCAGCAGCTCGTGAGCACGGCGTGGTGTATCACCTTCGCGCTGATCCTCATGATCTGGGCCTGGGGTTGGGGTGGCGGCAAGCAGCTCGTCTCCGACTCGTACGCCGAGGCGAAGCGCCGTCAGGAGGAGGAGACGGAGAAGCGCCGCGCCAAGAAGGCGGCCAAGAAGGCGGCCAAGGCGGCGGACGCGGACCAGGCCACCCCGTGAGCGCGGCGTACGGCGAGGCGCCGGGCTGGACGCCCGAGCGGCCTCGCTTGCACGCAGGAGAGCTGCTGCTCGCTTGGTTTCTCGGAGCCGTCGCGCTTGCAGTTGCCACGAGGCTCGTCCCCGGGGCGTCCGATTCGACCATCGGCGCCTCCATCGTGGTCGCCGCGTTCATCGGCCTGCTCAACGCCGTGCTGCCGCCGCTCGTGGCCGCATTGCGGCTCCCGTTCACGGCCCTGCTCGGCTTCTTCCTCGTGCTCTTCGTCGACGCCGGGATGCTGCTCGTTGCCGACGCGCTGAGCGCAGACATGACGATCGACTCCTTCTGGGCGGCCCTCGCCGTTGCGCTCGTCGCGTCTGCTGTCGGTGTCGTGCTCTCGGTCGTGTTCGGGACCAACGACGACGACACGTACTCGTTCAGCGTCGTGCAGCGCATCGCGCGGCGCTCGGGTGAGCGGGTCGTGACCGATCAGCCGGGCGTCGTGTTCCTCGAGATCGACGGTCTGGCGCTGCCGGTGCTGCAGCGGGCCATGCGCGATGGTCATGCGCCGACGATGGCGCGGTGGCTTGAGGACGGCACGCACCGGCTCGCTGAGTGGGAACCGGATCTCTCGTCCCAGACCGGTGCTTCCCAGGCAGGCATCCTGCTCGGCTCGAACGAGGACATCGTCGCCTTCCGCTGGGTCGAGAAAGAGCGCAAAGTGCTGATCGCCTGCTCGTCGCCGGAGGACTGCGCCGAGCTGGAGCGGCGGCACTCGACCGGAACGGGGCTGCTCGTGGACGGGGGAGCGAGCCGCGGCAACCTCTTCTCGGGGGGCGCCGACCACATGATCCTCACGGTCAGCCGAATGGAGGCCGAACGCTCGTCCAACCCGGGCTATCGCGCCTTCCTCGCCAACGGCTTCAACGTGGCTCGGTCATTCGTCCTCTTCGGGTGGGAGGTGATCATCGAGCTGGTGGCCGCTGCGAAGCAGCGCCGGCGTGACGTCCAGCCTCGCGGCTACCGCGGCGGCGTCTATCCGTTCCTGCGCGCGACGATGTGCGTCATCGTCCGTGACCTGATCGTGTACGGCGTCCTCACCGACATGATGAAGGGGAGGCCCGCGGTCTACGCGACCTTCTCGAGCTACGACGAGGTCGCGCACCACTCCGGCCTCGAACGCCAGGACACGCTCGAGGCGCTGCGGAAGCTCGACCAGCAGTTCGCCCGCATCGAGCGCGCCCGCCGCTACGCCGCGCGGCCCTACGAGCTCGTCGTCCTGTCCGATCACGGCCAGACGCAGGGAGCGACCTTCCGGCAGCGGAACGGCTACGGGCTCGACGATCTCGTGCAGCGGAACCTCGCCCACGGCGACGTAAGCGGGCTCGAGGGCGGCGACGAGCAGGAGGCGATGGTCGGCCACGCCACGGCCGAGGCGACGGGACGCAAAGCGAAGCCTGCGAAGAACGACGTCTCGGACCGGGACGTCGTCGTCCTCGGTTCGGGCAACCTCGGCCTCGTCTATCTGATGGAGGAGGACGGGCGTCTGACGCGCGAGGAGCTCGAGGCCCGCCACCCGAAGCTCCTGCCGGCTCTGTCCGCGCACCCGCACATCGGCTGGGTGCTCGTGAAGTCGGGTGAGCACGGGGCGGTCGTGCTCGGGGGCGGCGGCGCCCGTTACCTCGAAGAGGACCGCGTGGAGGGGGAGGATCCGCTCGTGCGCTTCCCTGCCACGGCGGCGCAGCACCTCCTTCGGACGCACGGCTTCGCGCACACACCGGACCTCTTGGTCGGCAGCTTCTACGACGCGGCCCTCGACGAGGGCTGCGCCTTCGAGGAGCTGATCTCGTTCCACGGCGGGCTCGGCGGCTCCCAAACACAGGCGTTCCTGCTCTACCCGGTCCGGCTGCCGGCGCCCCAGCAGCCGCTCATCGGCGCCGAGACGCTCCATCGCGTGCTCGCCGGGTGGCGGCACGGTCTCGAGGAGCGTGGGACGTCGTCGCCCCCGGCTCCGGCCGAGGCGCCCGTTGCGCAGCGATGATTCCACCGGCATGGCCGGCAATCGGACAGCGATCGTCGTTCCGGGCCACGGGTGGCTCGATCTGGCCGGCATGCACCGGGTCAGCAGCCGATGCCTGCGGCTCGTGGGCGAGGCCGAGCATCTCGTGAGCAGCACAGACGCCGATGTGGTCGTCTTCAGCGGCTGGTCACCGACGGGTAATCCATCCGAGGCGGAGCAGATGCGGGACGCATGGCGCGGCCCAGACGTCGAACTCGTCGTCGAGTCGACGGCGAGCTCTACCGCCGAGAACGCCGCGCGCACCTTGCCGCTCCTCCTGGAGCGGGGTGTCGCGCGCGCAGTCGTCGTCTGCGCACCGCCGCACTTTCTCCGGACGCAGCTGATCTTCCGCCGCCTCTATCGCGGCTCGGGTGTGGAGGTCGGGTTCCGCGTCGCCCGTCTCGCCCCGACCGTCCGCGCGGTCGCGTGGGAGCTCGCAGCGCTGCCGTTCCTGCCGCTGCAGCTCCACTCTGCACGCGCCGAACTCGCCCGGAGAGTGCCGTGAGCAGCACGGTCGTCTTCATCCCCGCGTGGAACGAGGAGGAGAACCTGCCCGCCGTGTTGGACGGCCTGCGCGAGCGGCTGCCGGACGCAGATGTGCTCGTCGTCGACGACGGTTCGACCGATCGAACGGCCGAGGTCGCGCGCCAGCATGGGGCAGAGGTGCTCTCGCTCGGGACGAATCGGGGCCTGCGCATCGGGATCGCAGCCGGGTACCGCTGGGCACTCGACCATGGGTATGCGTTCTGCGGGCGGGTCGACGCGGACGGCCAGCATCCCCCAGAGGAGCTCATGCGGCTGCTCGAACGCGTCCGCCGCGACGAGTGTGACGTCGCGGTCGGCTCGCGGTTCGTGTCGGGGGACGGCTACGAGCCGTACCGCTACCGGCCGAGCCCGGCTCGCCGGCTCGGCACGGGCCTACTGCGCCGCTCGGTGGGAGTCGTCCTCCGCCGGCCCTTCGGTGACGCGACGAGCGGCCTCTATGCGGTGAACGCGAAGGCGCTGCCGCTTCTGGCCGAGCCGTACACGAGTGGTGCGCCCGAGGTTGAGGCGCTGATCCGTCTCGTCGACGCCGGGCTGCGTGTCGAGGAGGTTCCGGTGGACATGGCCCCGCGCGCCGGGGGCGAGTCGAAGCTGCGCGGCGGCAAGGCGTTCAAGCTCGTGGTCACGGTCACAGGGACGCTGGCGCTGGCTCTGCTTGCGCGCCGGCGCGCCGGCCGCTGACGCAGAGAACTCAGGCCGCCGGCGGCGTCTTCTCGAGCAGCTCGCGGAGCCCCTGGAGCTGGGCGTCGATCTTGTCGAGCCGGGCGTCGACCGTGCGTTCCGCGCTTTCTGCCGTCGCTTCCTCGGCCGATTCCCGCTCCCGCTGCGCGCGGGCAACGAACACCGACGTGATCGCCGCGGTGGTGATCGCGAGGAAGGCCACACCCCACAACATCACGATCGACGTCAGGATCCTGCCGATGACCGAAGTGGGCGTCAGGTCGCCGTAGCCGACGGTCGTCACCGTCTGCAGCACCCACCACATACCGAGCCAGATCGAGCCGTACTCCTTGTGGTCGAGCACGCGCATCATCGTGCCGCCGATCACGACGATGAACAGCGTCGCCGTGACGATCACGTTCGCGGCGAGTCGCACGGACGGAGGCCTGGTCAGGAACGTCGACATGCGCCGCTCGATGACGTTCTGCGGGTGGGCTGCGCGGCCCGCCTTGCGGGCGATGCTGTCAGACCGGGTGTTTTCGGGTTCCGTCACTCAGCCCGAAGCCGCGTCGTGCGCGTTGCCGGCGGCGTAGACGACCACGGTGCCCGCGAGATAGTCCGGGAGCGCGCGACGCCGACGGTCGAACAGTGCGGGGACGAAGCCGAGGAAGCACGGGATGATGGCGAGGGCGAGCCCGATCGTCCGCAGGAGCGCCTGCCACGCGGTCAACCGGCCGTCGTTCCGCAGCGAGTGGACGCGCACACCCATCAGGCGCATCCCGGGTGTCTGTCCGGCGGTGTGCCAGAAGAGGCCGAAGTAGCCGATCGCGATCGCGAGGGTGGCGAGAGCGAGGAGCGCCTGGGCGAGCCACTCGGGTCGGAGGCCGCCGACCACCGAGGCCACGAGCGCGGCGACGCCGCCGAGAATTGCGGTGGCGGCCACCACCGCGAACGCATCGACGACGAGTGCGACGCCGCGACTTGCCACGCCTGCGAACGGCGACGCCGGCGATCTGCGCCCGCCGAACCAGAGCCGCGAGTCGAGACCGGTCGCTCCCTCACGTGCGCCACTCATGACCTCTCCGGCGAAGCTTGAGGTCTGCGACGTCAGCGCAGCACGTACCTCCGGTCCCGAAAGGACACGCTCGAGCGCCTGTCCCATCGCCGGGCTGGCAAGCACACGATCGACCAGCTCCTGCGACTGCGGACTTGCCAACGTGGTCTCGAGCATGCGCTCCAGCTCGCCGGACGCCACCAGTTCGTGGACGACCCGCTCCACGACGCGGTGCCGCACCAACAGTCGGCCCAGCTCCTCGGGCAAGGGGCTCGAGAGGGTGCGATCGAGAGCTCGCCTGACCTCGGGCGTTGCCAGAAGCTCCTCCGCAGCCGCCTCGATCGGGCGACTCCAGACCCGAGCCGCTACGCGTGCGGAATAAGCGGCGGCGCCTTCAATGGCATCGGCGACTGCTGATCGTTCCTCCGGCCGGACCTCGTCGGCTGCGTCCATCGGCAGCGCCCAGAGCGCGGGCGGTTAGTAGCTTCCCTCTTCGTGACTTGCGGTCCGGCGATCGTGGATCCAGCCGAGGGCGAGCGCCACCGCGGCGAGAAGGAGGAGCGCGCCGAGGAAGCTCCACGCGTAGACCACGCTCAGAAAGATCCAAGCGACGACGAACAGCCCGATGGCGCCGGCGACGAAGAGCCCGGCGATCTTAAGCCAGAACTTGAATCCGTAGTCGTCCATGGGTTCGCAGGCTTTATTCGACGCGCCTGCGCAACATCATCCGTTCGGGATGATCGACTTCCGTCAGCGGCCCGCGGCGTAGCCCTGCCGGCCGCGCGGGTTGGCTCCCGCCTTCAGAATCCCGCTGCGCTCGCGGCCGACCGCCGTGACGCGACCGAGCGTCCAGGCGCCGGACACTTCCACGTCGTGCCCGCGCTGCCGCAGGCCCTCGATCGTCTCGGCGCCGGCGCGCTCCTCGACTGCGACGTGCCGCGGGCGGGTCTCGCGGGGATAGAAGCTGGACGGGAACGCCTCAGTGTGGTGCCCCGGTGCATCGATCGCGGACTGGAGGTCCAGTCCGTGGTGGACGTGGGCAAGGAACGTATGCAGCGTCCACTGGTCCTGCTGGTCGCCGCCGGGTGTGCCGAGGGCGAGGGACGGATCTCCGCTGCGAGTGGCGATCGTGGGGGAGAGCGTCGTCCGAGGGCGCTTGCCGGGCTCGAGTGAGTTCGGCAGGCCTTCCTCGAGCCAGAACATCTGCGCGCGCGTGCCGAGGCAGAACCCGAGCGAGGGGATCACCGGGGCGCCCCAGAGCCAGCCGCCGCTCGGTGTCGCCGAGACCATGTTCCCGGAGCGGTCGACGACGTCGAGGTGGACGGTGTCACCGCGAGTGGGTTCGCCGACGCCGGGCGCGACAGGCGCGTCTGCCACCGGATCGGCCAACCGGGGCTCGCGACCGCCGGGCGAGCCCGGACGCAGCTCGGGCGAGGCCTCGTCGCCGAGCAACCGTCGCCGCTCCTCCGCATAGTCGCGCGAGAGCAGGTCGACGAGCGGCACCTCGGTGAAGTCCGGGTCCCCGTACCAGGCCTCGCGGTCGGCGAACGCGAGCTTCGCGCACTCCGTGACGATGTGAACCCACTCGCCGCCGGCCTGGCTCATCGCGCCGAGGTCGAATCCCTCGAGCAGCCGAAGCTGCTGCAGGAAGACGGGCGCCTGGCTCCACGGGCCTGCCTTGAAGACCTCGTAGCCGTGATAGGTGACGGAGAGCGGCTCCTCCCAGGTCGGCGTCCAGTCGCGCAGATCGTCCTCGGTGAGCAGGCCCGTGTGGCGCTCGCCGGAGCTGTCGAGCCACTCGCGCTCCTGGAAACGCACGAACTCCTCCGCGACGAAACTGCGGTACCAGCAGTCATGTGCCGCTTCGAGCTGGGCGTCTCGGTCTGTGGAAGCGGCCTCGGTCTCGGCGAGGATGCGGCGGTACGTTTCGGCGAGAGCACGGTTCCGGTGCAGCGTGCCCGGTTCGGGAGCGGGCAGATACGCCTCGACACTCGTCGTCCAGTCGTCGGTGAAGAGGGGTTCGACCTTGCGGATTGCGTCGCCGATCGCGGCGACGGCCGGGTAACCGTGCTCGGCGTATTCGATCGCGAAGCGGAGGACGTCGCGGAGCGGCAGCGTCCCGTGTTCGCGCAGCAATGCGATCCAGCCGCCGAAGGCGCCGGGCACGACTGCCGCGAGCGGACCGGTCCCGGGGATGAGCGCGAGTCCGAGTTCGTCGCGGTAGTGCTCGATCGTCGCCGCGCGCGGTGCGGGACCCTGCGCGCAGAGCACGCGTGGCCGCTCCTGCCCGGCGGGCCACACGAGCGCCGGCAGGTCTCCGCCCGGGCCGTTGAGGTGCGGCTCGACGACCTGGAGGGTGAAGCCGGTCGCGACCGCGGCGTCGAACGCGTTCCCGCCCTGCTCGAGCACGGCCATCCCGGCCGCCGACGCGAGCCAGTGCGTCGACGCCACCATCCCGAAGGTTCCCCGGAGCTCGGGCCGGGTCGAGAAGCTCATGTGTCAAACGTTAGTGTGCCGCGCCATGCTCTCCCGGCTGCACTCGCTCAGGCTCGACCCGAAGCTGCTCGCGATCGGGCTTGGCGGCGGGCTTCTGTCGGGGCTCCTGGGAGTCGGAGGAGGCATCGTCATGGTGCCGCTGCTCGTGCTTTGGGCCGCCTATCCGCAGCGCGACGCACATGCCATCTCGCTCGGCGCGATCATCCCGATCAGCATCGCCGGGATCGCGACCTACGGCGTGGCGGGCGAGGTGCGCTACGGGACGGCGATAGCGCTCGCCGCAGGATCGATCGTCGGAGCCCGGATCGGCGCGGGGTATCTCGCGCGGATCGACGAGCGGCTGCTCAAGGTCGTCTTCGGCACTTTTCTCATCGGCGTCGCGGCGCTGCTCGGAGTCCGCGGATGAGCGGGCCGACGCTCTACATCGTGCTCGTTGCGTTCGGCGTCGCCGTCGGCGTGGCCTCGGGGCTGCTGGGGGTCGGCGGCGGGACGCTCGTCGTTCCCTTCCTCACGCTGGCGGTCGGGTTCTCGCAGCACGCCGCAGAGGCGACCTCCCTGCTCGTGATCCTTCCGACGGCGATCGTGGGAAGCCTCGTCCTCAGGCGCCGCGGAGTCGGCGATCTCGGGCTGGCGCTTCGCTTCGGCGTCGTCGGTGCCGTCGGCAGTGTCCTCGGCGCGTTACTCGCCCTCGCGCTGCCGGCGGACACACTTCGCATCGTCTTCGCGGTCTTCGTCGGTGTGGTGGGCATCCGGCTCGCGCGTGACGGGATCCGGGGCGACCAGCCGCCGTCGCCCGGTTGACGTCCTACGACCCCACCCTGTTCGAGGGCGCTGCCGCCCACTACCGGTTCGGCCGGCCGCCGTACTCGCCGCAGCTCGAGTCCGTTCTCGCGCAGGAGCTGGGGCTCGACGGGAGGGGGAGGCTGCTCGACGGCGGCTGCGGGCCGGGCATCCTCACCGTCCGGCTCGCCCACCTGTTCGACGACGCGGTCGGCCTCGATCCCGACGCGGCGATGCTCGCCGAAGGCCGCCGGGTCGCCGACGAGCTAGGGATCACGAACATCCGCTGGGTGCACGCGCCGGCCGAGGATCTCCCTGAGGCCGCGCCGGGGCCGTACCGATTGGTGACCTTCGGCTCGTCCTTCCACTGGACGGACGAGGTTCCGGTGGCGGAAGCGCTCTACGACATGCTCGAGCCGGGCGGTGCCCTGGCCCTGATCGTCCATACGGTCGAAGACCGGCCGAGGCCGCCCAGCCTGGCCATCCGCCGATCCCGCATGCAGAGCTCGAGGCTCTGGTGCAGAAGTACCTCGGGCCGAAGCTGCGCGCGGGCCAGGGCTTCACGCCCGTTCGGAACCACCGCTTCGAGGACGTCCTGCTGCAGACCCGGTTCGGCCCGCCGCGGGCCATCTTCGTACCGGGCATCCCCGACCTGCTGCGCAGCAGCGAGAGCGTGCTGTCCGGTTATTTCTCGTTCTCCTCCTCGGCGCCGCACCTGTTCG
>Ga0070707_100003509_pt1 | contig 14803 bp, 21 predicted proteins | sample KBSK5502metaG_FD_65468 | JGI IMG/M metagenome (GOLD analysis project Ga0070707, IMG submission 65468) | Corn, switchgrass and miscanthus rhizosphere microbial communities from Kellogg Biological Station, Michigan, USA - KBS K5-50-2 metaG | ecosystem: Host-associated > Plants > Roots >... | reverse complement strand
CGAGGCCTTGTGCCGCCGCGTAAGCCTGATTGCCGGCGGCTCGAGCTGGCACGCTCAGTGTCGGCGTCGTCTTCTGGCCCATGCCACCGGCCGTCAATGCGCCAATGAGCCCAGCGAGGCCTCCGCCAAGGCCCAACATTCCGGGAACTCCGAGCCCACCAAAGCCAGCGCTACCAGTGCCACCAGCACCGCCTCCGGAACCTGCACCACCACCACCACCGAATAAACGATCCCACCAGTTTCCACCGGAAGCGGGGTCGGCAGGAACAGAAGCGGAGTAGTAAGGCGAATCAGCCTGCACGCCTGACACTCCCGTGCCGGCGTCTGGAGCTGGAGCAAGTCCCGCCGGGTATCCCTGCGGAGTGCCGGTCGGCTGCACATAGCTCGAGTAGTCCTGCGAGTTATAGCTGCCGAAATCCGACGGAATATCCCAACTGGTATCAACGGTTCCCCAGTCGCTATATCCGTCCTGCGCCCCGCTGATGGCGGGGATCAGCGCACCGCTCTCCGGGTCACGGAGATAGGTGCCGCCGTCCTGTTCAACGAGATCGAAGCCTGAAATTTCCACGATCACCTACCTCCACGAGAGCGAGCGATCAGAGCTGCGAGCATGCGAGGGTCTACTTGCGGCTGACCTTGCCCCTGAGGCATTCCGGGTCCGCCCATGCCCGGGCGCATTCCAGCAGCACCGCCTGCGATGGCCCGTCGCTGCATCTGCTCGCGCTGGGCCATCTGATCGCGCTGAGCCATCGCTTGCTTGACCTTCTGCGCGCCAGCCTTCGACGCCTGTGCCATCGCCTGCTTGCCGAGGGGCGACGTGGCCATATCTCCGTGGCAGACCGCACAGGTCGGCGAGCCCTTCTTTGAGCCACGCATGGGTTCTCCCCCACATGCGGGGCATCGCTGGGCTTGCTGCTGCATTCTGGGATTCTGAGAGGGCACTATTTGATCTCTCCTATACGAGTGGCATGGGGCTACGGTGAGCTGCCCTGCTGCGGCTGGATGGCCTGCGCGTACATCCAAGCTTGATCCGGGGTGTAGCCCTGGGTGAGGAACTGCGAATAGGCAGCCCCAACCGAGGAGTCGGGCGCAGGTAACACGGTCTGACCGGTCGGCAACGGCGACGAGACGGCGGGGCCCCCTGACACCTGAGGCCCCATGTAACTCGGGGCGAACGCGGGTAAGCCGAGCGCAGCCCAGAGAGGATTCACTGAGCCGATGAACTGCCCCGGATTCGGATACCCGCTGGCCGCGTAATCGTAACCGGGCGAGCCGTAGAAGAGCTGCTCGACGAATCCCTCGTTTCCTCCAGTCGGACTCGGAATCGGGGCTCCAGTCTGAATAGGGGCGAATTGCTGGCGCGGCAGGAACTGGTAGAGGTCTCGCATCAGGTCGAAGGGTTGCCCGGTCTCTGGGAGTCGCTGCGAGAGCAGATTGATGATCTGCTGGGTGTTCTGCTGCATCTGCCCGAAGTCGGCCGGAGTCGGCGGAGTCGGCATCCCATGCGTGCGTGTGCCTACCTCAGGAAGATTGGGCAGGCTGAACTCTCCGCTCCCCTGACCATAGCCACCGACTTGCGTGCCGATGAGGCTCTTGAAAGCCCCAAGCTCCTGACCGAGCTCCTGCTTGGACTGGATATAGGGGAGGCCTTCCATGAGCGCGCGCAGGCCTTGCTCCTCGAGCCCAGCTGTTTGCTCAACCCGACTGGGGAAGGACATCCACGCGGCAGATGGTTGAAACGCTGGATCTACGACGTTGCGAGCGATAGCACTGGCGATGACGTCTGGGCTCGCGAGGGTGTCGAACACTGTCTGTCCCGGCGACGCTCCGGCTTGGATATCGTTCGCCAGCGTCAGGGCCATCTGAATTGCCGCAGCGACAGCCGCCGCCGGAGCCGCTGCGGACAGGGCTGCGGTGGCTGCCTCAAAGGCAGCAGCATCCCCAGTCAATGCAGCATTCGCGAGTGGTCCAATCGTGGTGGCAAGCTGAGAGAGACCGCCGATATCCGCCCCCAGCTCACTGATGCCTTTGCTGCCGGTCAGCCCGCCAATGAGCCCCAGGGCCGATCCTGCAAGACCTCCGGCTCCCGAGCTGATCCCTTTCGAGCCAAGAACGTCCTGGAGTCCTTGCGGGAGGTTTTGCAAGAAGTCCGGAGAATTTTGGAGCACCTGCATGAGACCTTGAACGGTTTGAATCCCTCCCGGGATGGCCCCGGCGGTGTTCCCCCTCGAAAGCGCTTGGATCAACCCAAATAGGCCAGTTCCAGCTCCGATACCGCCCGCAAACTGCCCGAAGGTATTCGAGCCGGGCGTTCCGGAAGGAGTCCCCGAGAAGCTGGTGGCTCCGCCACCGCCCCCTTGCGCGAGACTCGACTGCGTGGTGTTCGAGCCGAGAGGAAGTACAGCTCCTCCAAATCCCGCCCGGCCCTCCGGTGCTTCTGTTTGAAGCATCATCACGTCATTTGCTTGAGCGTCTGAAAGCCCCGCCGCCTTGAGCTGATTGAAGTAGTCGGTGGGCGACGCGTTACCTACACTGGTTGCGAAGTCCTGGCCGTAGAGTTCAGAGACGGGAGACGCGGTCGGTGTGGATGCAGCAGGAGCCGCCGTATCTCCTGGGGTCGGCGACGCGAGCCCCGCCCCGGCAATCTTGGAACCAATCCCTAACAATTTGGAAATAAGCGCGGGCGCGTTGACACCCGACGTACCCCCGCTCGGCTGCGAAACACCCGCGCCCCCCGAGCTCATGTCGCCCGCGATCAAGCCGCTAGGCGGCTGAGAGAAGCTGCCGGCTCCGAGGCCTGGCTGCTGCTGCCCAAGGCTCCCCGCTCCAAGGCTAGCAGTGAGGGAGGAAACTCCACCGGGCCCAGTGGCAGGAGCCTGCGAGAGCCCCATCAATTGAATAAGCTGGTCGAGCGAGAGCCCGCCCGTCATGCCCGGAGCGAATTTGCCGGTCCCACTCAAGCTTCCGGCGGGTTGCTGAGCCGTGGCACCAGAGAACTCACTGCCTTGCCCGCCACCTAACCCCGAGAGCCAAATCTTCTGGCGGAGACCTGAAATTGTGTCGTTATCAGCCAACGAGGAACTCCTAATGCACGCCAGTGAGCGGCGCGGCGGTGGAATGCGGGGACGGCTGCTTGAAGAACGGCGGTACGACTACAGGACTACGTAGCGAACGACTAGCTGGCTACTTCTGCGGTAACGCTAATGCGGTAAGTCGACTCGATGCGGTGCAGGCGGTCGAGGCCGCGCTGGTGACGCTGCCACCAGAAGCGGCCGACGTGCTGGCCGAAGAGCGGGCGCTCGGCACTGTAGGTCTTGAAGTGCCCCCTCGCCCAGTTCACGGCGACCGCATCGCCAGAGAACACGTGCCCCCGCAACCGCTCCTCTTTCGTGCCGAATGGACGCCAGAGGATCTCGTGGTACGCCACAGGAGGGCGCTCACCACGACGCATGAAGGCCCGAACGCTCGGCTTCACCAGGCGCGTGACGACGTTCTTCGTGTTGAAGAGGGCGAAGGTCGCGCTGGCCGCAATGATTGCCGCGTGCGCCTCGAGCATGATCTGGCCGACCACCAGCGTCAGGTGCTCATCGGAGAGCTGGGCGGGATCAGGCACGATAGGGTGCTCGCCGCACAATTGAAGCAGCGCAGCGGCATCAGTCCACCGGGCTCTGATGACGGCCTCCATCTCTTGCCGAGAGACGACGGTGCCAGGGAGCACTTCCTTCGCCACGCGCAGGTGGCGCTTGGCCGTCTCGTCAAGCTCAGGATGGTGGGCGGCCGTCCAGATCAAGCAGGCCGCGAACCAATCCGGGCCGAGCAGCTCGCCGTTCTTGGTGCGCCGTATCCCGGGATAGTGCGCAATGGTGATCTGATCCGCGAGGGAGATGCGCGTAAACGAGAGCCGGTCGGTGCCGTCCTCGCCCGCGACGGCGCGTACCACCAGCAGGCCGCGCTCGGGACGCTCGGAGACGAGCACGGTGACCGGCCATGGGGCCTTCGCGTCCGAGCCAAGCAGCACGGTCTTGCCATCCATGGGGATGAGCCCTCGCGGGACACGCTGGGCCAGATCGTCCGGCACGACGGGAAAGGGCACCTTCACGACGCCCTGGGTGCCGAGGGGAGCGAGGGCCGGGAAGCGGCCGATCAGCTCGTCAAGGATCACCGTGAGCTACTCAGGCATCAAGCTTGAGGGACTCACTTGGAGGGCCTCGGCAAGCTTGAGGAGTGAGCGCAGGGAGGGGACGTGGACGCCGCGCTCGTAGTCAGAGACCGTCGCGTGGTCCATCCCGCATCGCTCGGCGAGATCGAGCTGGGAGAGGTCTTGCGCCTCGCGGAGCGAGCGGAGCTGCAGGCCGGTGCTGATGATGAGCGTGGATGGTGCGGAGAGCAGTGGTGGGAACGTCTCGGTGACCATCATGGAGTTCCTTTGGGCTTCCTTCGGAGAGGCGTGGGCTCGAGGTGGGACCCGCTGCCTTCACCTTACTATAGATGGCACCTTTGCCAAGTATAAGCAGCGGCTATATTTCTGCCGGAGATAGCGAGACTCCGAGCTGAATGGGGGAGCCTACGGGCCCTCGGGGGGTGTCGGCCTGACCTCAATTTTCTGCGGGCTGAGATAGCCAGAGTACGGTACCTGAAAACCTCTGGGCGCGGCCCTCGGGGGGAGAGGCCAGGGGGAAGACGATAGTGTGGGCCGGTCTATAAGCTTGGGCGGCCCTCAAGCGCGGGAGGGTGGCCCTGTGGGGGGGGATCAAGCGCCGCATCGCACCCGCCCAGCCTACGAAGCCTGACGCTCACCGCATTGCCACTGGCAATAGGTGGCCACGCCCACCGAGGGCCATACCCGTCCTGAGGGGCTAGGAGGGCCCAGGAGCGAAGCAGGGCGGAAGCCATGCGGCACCATGTCTCGGGTCGTCCCGGCTATTTCTGGTGGCAATACGGGGCTCTGGGAGTCCTGTAGGCTTCTCTCGACCCTGCCACCGGAGCCCGGAGGAGCTGCAGGGGCTCAGGCAGGACGGCTTACTTGTCCTGCTGAGTATGCCGGGCTGTCCTCCCGTGCCTGCGCCCCGCCAGGGAAGCCCCAGCTCGCCAGGGAGGCGGCTGTCAGCAGGGCCCAAGAGCCCGCAGGAGCCACGGCATCGATCCTCAGCCGGCAGAGCTCGGGGAGAGCCTATCGCTCAAGTCATGTCCTATCTGCCTCTCAAAGGCCAGATAGCTCACGCCGTGGTCAGGCGGTCGCCACGTAGGAGCCTCCAGGAGCCACGATCTCCCCTCCGGCCATACCCCAGCATGGGGGGCTCGAGGCTACCCCAGGCTCGACCTGGCCGCCCATCCCGCCAGGCGCAGGACATCCCCGGTTGCCACTCATTCCCCCTGGAAATATTTCTGTTGACAATATTACTGGCAGTCGCTAGAGTGAGGGCATGGAGGCATGCAGCGCACCTCAGAGAGTCGCCCAGGGCGACTCACAGGAGGCGACAATGATCCTCACCATCCTACAGGTGGTGGCAGTACTGATCAGCCTGATTGCGTTCAACCTGTTCTTCAACTGGTTGCGGAGATAAAGGAGCCCACCCGATGAGCGCACACACGCCGGGGGATGAGGGCACGTCTACGGCCCTCGAGTTCAGGATTGTCGAGCGACCGATGCCTAGTCGGCCTCTCTGTCACTGCTGCTGGGCTGAGGATGGCGACTCGTGCATCTGCGACGGCGACTGCCCGATCTGCACCGACACGGACGAGCCGTGCTCATGCTGCCAGGCGCGGGCGTCCAAGCGGGGAGCGTAACCGTGCCCGCATGCTCCCAGGGGTCGCCGGCCCTGTCTGTGGTTACCACTGATTCCTTGGTCGCTGGCATTGCTCCGGGTAATGTCGTGCCCATGAACGGCAAACTCCGGAAGGTCAGAGAGCGCAAGGGGCTCACCCAGGTCGCGCTGTGCAAGCGGGCGAAGCTCACGCAAGGCTACCTCTCGCTGCTCGAGAGCGGCGAGAAGAAAGCGCCTTCCATTGCCGTCATGAAGCGTCTGGCGAAAGCCCTCGGCGTGCCGGTGGCTGAGCTGCTCTAGGGAGGAGGCAAGACGGCCCGGGCGGACGCTGTGAACGTCCAGCACCGGGCCTGACCAGCGCATCACAGGAGGATGCACATGGCTAGCCCGAATGTACTTGATAGCGGCAGCTTTCGGTTACAAGTGCGGACGCCTCGAGGCTGGGTGAAGGTCGGCAACTTCCTGACCTTGGCCGGCGCCGGCACGTATGCCCATGACCTCATCACGAATGCAGCGGACGTCCCGGTCGACGGCTTACGCGTGGAGTTCCTCAACAAGCAGCGCTGGAAGCGGGTCTGGGGCTGGGCGGGAGGGGCTCGATGAAGCGCCTCGCTGCGCTGCTCCTGCTGGTCACAGCCTGCAACGGGCACGCCGCCTCGGCCTGGACCGCATGGGGACGCCTTGAGTATCCAGGTCTCCTCTATGCTGATGGGCGGTCTGTCGTAGGGGATTGGCGACCGGCCCGAGAGTTCCCCTCGCTGGATGACTGCCAACGGTGGGTCGATAAGACCTACAGTCGCCCGCAAAGCCCCGAGACGATCTTTCACCTCGAGTGTCTGCCAACCGGGCAGATCCCAGGAGGCTCACAATGAGACCGCGCACACTGGTTCCCTTCCTGCTGCTCTCCCTGGCCGCCTGCGCGACCCAGTTTGGCGCGGTACAGGTGGCCCAGTACCAGCACCCTGAAAGCGGAGAGATCAAGCGGTGCTTCGACAACCCGACCAATGACGTCATCTCGGGGCTGCTGATCAACGTGGGGGACTTTGCCCACGGCGAGTACGCCTGGTGCAAGACGAGGCTTGAGCAGGCGGGCTACGTCCGCACCCCCGTGGATGCCGAGATCCAGGCCGAGCTTGACCGAGCGTATGCGGCCCGCGCTGACAGCATCAGAAAGAAGTGACCCGGCGGGCGCGGTGAACGGAGAAACGACTATGAAACGCACGCTGACAATCGTGGTGCTGCTGCTCGCCGGAGCCTGGTGGTTCCCAGGGCCCCTCTGGGGCGTGTCTCCGGCGTCCGCGCAGACGTACTGGGACAAGCCCGGGAATCAGCCTGGGGAGTTTGAGCGAGACAAAGCAGAGTGCCTGGCGATCTGGGGCCAGGAAGGGCGTCGGGCGATGCAGGCCTGGGAGTTCGACGGCTGCTTGGTCGCTCGAGGCTGGCAGGTCGTGCGGCAAGGGCCCGTCCAGATCCCGATGATCCCACCCGCGCCAATCTATCTCCCGCCACCCCCGGTCTTCGTGAATCCCGGTATCGAGGCTGGCCGGGGGATGATCGAAGGGCTCAGGCTGCAACCACCGCCGGTCCAGTGCTTTACCCAGCCCAACGGCCGTGGCTGGAGCACGATCTGCCGGTGACAGTCTGATTTCCCTTTAGAATCATTGCCCAGCAACTTTCTTCTGATGAACTAGTTGAGGGTGATCGTCGGCCATCACCCTCCAGTTCCTCAAGGAAATCACTCTCCTAGAACTCCATGGCTCACACTCAGCCCCAGAGATCGCCATGCCCTATTAGTGAGGGGGTAAACCAAGCGGCCTGGTATTGCATTGAGCATAGATCCATGAGACACTATAGGGGAAAGCCCCTGTATTTCATATCGACCGCCGGAAGGCCAGATAGCGACTAGGTCGTTTGGCTAATCACCAGGCTGCCTGGTATCTATATTAATGGTGGAGGGGTAGTTACCCCCTGCCAAGGAGGTACGCATGGACGTGATGAAGAAACCAATAAATCCGATGGTTAGCGCCATTTTCCGGCAGTTGGGTCGGAACGGAGGCCTTGCCCGCATGGCCAAGCTCAGCAAGGAAGAGAGAAGCGAGCTGGGCCGGCAGGCCATCGCTAAGCGGTGGGCCGGCCACACGAAGAAGGCCTCCATCAAGGAGACCCCCGCCACATAGCTTCGCCCGCAGCACCCCTTGCGCGAGCAGGGCATTCCACGCCGGGACTGATACCCCGGCCGACAAAGCAGGTACCTGTTCACATGCCCGCAACCCTCACCGCAGCGCCCCCCGCCATCGGTCTGTCTGTTCCCCCACCCGCTCTCCCCTTCCCGCTCCGCACGCAGCCGCGCCACCCGACCATCAAGGAACGTCTACTCGGGTATGCCGATCTGCCACCCGAGATCCTCGCCAGGATCGAGGCCCACGACCGCGAGTGGGCCATCCACGACGACGGCCGGGGCGGCAAGAGCACGGTCCCCTCGGTCCCGCTCCGCATGTCGCTGCCTGCAGCGGAGTGGCTGGACGAAGAGCTGAGACGTCACTGGTTCCGAGTTCAAGGACTCAACCCGTATGCCGGCATCGAGCGCGGCCCGAAACCTCGACAGGCCGGCGCGACCTCGGCCTATCAGAACGAAGACACGGGCGGGTGGGCTCAGCACAAGGCTCCCTACAATCCATCCGAAGAGCGCCTCAGGGAGTTCAAGAGCGCCGAGGCCCGGCAGAACCGGATGTCAGTGCGGAGCCCCTCGTGAGCTCGCACGACAGCGCCCTCCACACCCTCCCTCCCTTCGAGGAGATCCGAGAGCAGTACCTGCCGCTTCTCAGCCGTGAGGCTGCCGACGCGGATCCCGGTCGGACATCCGGTGTCGACTGGAGTGAGAAAGTCCAGATCGGCTTAATCGCGCTCTGGGAGGCCTACCAGCACTGGAGCCCCGAGGGTAGGGCGAACTTCACCACCTATGCCACGCACGCGATCCGCCACGCACTCCACCAGCGCGTCAGGACCGAGAAAGGCATGGGTCTGACGCAGCTCCCCGCTCGGCTGCCACGCAGCAAGATCGTCAAGCGGTGGGAAGCACTGCTCGGGCGGGAACTCACCCCAGAAGAAACCGAGACTGCGCTTCGCATCGCGCAGTACAACCGCCGACGCCTGCTCGAGCAGTCCGATCCTGGAACCATCCGCAGCGGCGATGAGCTCCGCCCCGGCCCCCACGAGCACAGCCAACTCAGCGCCCTAGTCGAGCGCCGGCAAGACGCCCAGCTCCTCCAGGCCCTCGAGACCGTGCTTCACGGGCGAGACCAGGACATCGTCGGCTACTGGCTCGCCGGGGCCACGCACAAGGCCATTGGGGGCTTAGTCGGCGTCTCAGGAGCCCGCATCAGCCAGATCCTGCCAGGCCTCGTCGCCAAGGTCATGGAAGCGGCGCCGCGCATGACGGCCATGCCCTTCACACCCGAGTTGGTCGAGCCGCCCGTCGACCGCTCTCTGAGACCGCCTATACGGCCTCCAGAGCCGCCTCGGTTCGTGCGGCGGGATGGCGACCTGCTCGCTCACAAGCTCGAGTGCCCGCGCGACGCGGGGGCCATCGTCGCCACCAAGAACAGGCCAGGCGCTACCTTGCCCTGGAACGTCTCGTGCTCACCAGCACTCGGAGGCTGCGGGGCCGGCGGGGATGTGCTCGACCCTCACGGCCCGTCGCAGAAGGTCTCCAGCGAGACCGTCCTGCCCAAGACAGGGCTCACGCCAGGGCTCGCGCTCGCTCCCGCCGTGCGGGCGGTCGCCGGGCCCATGGAGCGACTGTGGCGCGAGCAGGAATGAAGAAGGCCCCGGCGCAGGGTGATAAGTCCTGGCGGGGCCTGGAGTGGAGCGGACGGAGCAGGTCTGTTCACTCTACTTTAGTTGTCTACCAAGCTCACTCTTAAGGAGAATCCCGTGGCAGAGATGCCAAGCATAGCGGAACCTGTTGAAAAACCTGTCGCCGAACTCATCAGCGATCCGATCAATGATCCAATCGCCGAGGCTGTTCTGGCGCGCTTCGTGGTCCCTGCGACCGCCCAGTTCGCTGAGTCTCGACCAGACGCCCCCTATGCCGATATGGCTGCCGCTGCCGCGCTCTACACCTTCATCGGCGTCTCCTTGGTCCGGCTCGCTCGGCTGACCAGCGGACTTGATCGGGCTCGCCAGCTCCCGGACACCACGGGCCTGTTCGCGTCGGACTTCAAGTTCCTTCCTACAGAGCTCGACACCCCGTACTCTCGAGCGGCGGTGGCCGCTGCGTTCTCGTCAGGCGCGCTGATGAGGCCCACGGTCACGACGCCAGTAAGCGAACCAGTTGTTACACCAGTTTCTACACCAGACCCCGGCCAGTACCTGTAACTCAAGGAGACCCCCATGACCTACCGCAACGTCACGACCGACCACACGATGAAAGAGAACGCGCAGGGCACGCCGCTCATCTTCGCCGATCCGAGCATCCCAGCCGTCCGCTCGGCCCTCGAGAGCCAGGTCGGGAGCACGTGGCCCGAGATTCCCTGGAACGCTCCCACGAGCTGGAACGGCTGGAAGCGTTGTCCCCTCGGGCTTGAATTTTCACCGGCTGTCACGTCGAGCGGCCCCGCTAAGTGGGCGCGCTATGAGTGGCGTGACCTGCCGTGCAACTACAAGGACGACTGGTATCTGGTCTTCGCGGCCACGCACAACGCCATCTATCTCCACAGCACCTTCGCCACGCCGGCCGTGATGAAGGGCTTCGAGCGGGCGGTGAAGTCCGTCTGCAAGATCAAGTTCTGATCCGCTTCTGATGATCCCTGTAGTCCTAGCCTCGTCGGATCGTGAGTGGGCGACCGACATTGGCCGCCAGCGGCACCAGGAAGCTCTCCGTATGAGACTGCCAGATCGCCACGGTGCCACCGGAGGCATGGCCATTCACGTCGATGGTGCCTGCGGCGAGCTCGCAGCCTACAAGGCGCTGGGACAGCCCTGGAATCCCACGGTGAACACGTTCAAGGCTCCCGGTGGCGATGGTGGACCCTGGGAGGTCCGCACCCGTTCTCGGCACGAGTGGGACTTGCTCGTCAGGCCGGGCGACCCAGACGGCCGTCCCATGATCCACGTCACCGCCAGCTCGACGGGCCATCAGGTCCACGGCTGGCTCTGGACCAGCGAAGCCAAGGATCCCCAGTGGCTGCAGAACTACGGCGGGCGACCGCCAGCCTACTTCGTGCCCTCATCGTCCCTGCACCCGCTGGCCGCCCTCGCCCGCTAGACACGAAGAGAACCTTGTGTAAGGGTTAGCTCCATAAAATTTCCGGCCCTAGTGGGAACATGGCCGAGCCCCAAGGGGCGCTGAAGGTCGGCGCCACCTCCCACCGCGATAGGCTTCACGCGAAGTCAAAAGCCGCGCAGGACACTTGCCCCAACAGCGTCAGAGGAGTGTAGCCGTTCAATGTCAGCACAGCGTTCCACCTCGCCGCCCCCCGCAAGCCCATCGGAACCGCCGTTCGTCACCACCAGCCTCCCCCTGGGCGCGTATATCGAAGAAGTGCACGGACTCCGCGCTCGACTCAGCCGCGTGCCCGGCACCGTGCGCCAGGTGCAATTCGAGTTCCCCGCAGAAGCTGCCGCGCTCGCTGAAGAGTACTATGCGGGCGGCCTCATCCCGGCCCACCTCTTCGCCGAGTCGATTCAAAGCCTCAAGGACCGGATCATGAGGACGCTGAGATGAGCGCCAGCCCCTTCGAGATGTTCAACGAGCCTCTCGATTTCGAAGCGCTGCGCGAGACCATCCGACTCGCCGATGAGCGCGACCAGGCCCTCGCCAAGCCCGTCAAGCCCTCCCTGCGATTCCACCGTGGGAAGACCTGTCCGGTTTGCGGTGGGAGCGATGACGCCGCCAGGGGAGTCGGGGAGCGCTGCCACGGCTACCTCTCACCTGACAAGAAGTTTGCCTATTGCACCCGGGAGGAGTGTGCCGGAGACCTCGAGCCGATCGGAGCTAGCGGTGATCTCTACAGGCATGTGCTAGCCGGCTCCTGCCCCTGCCACACGCCTCACGAGCCCAAGCCGCGCCTGCACGTCGTGCCTCCCGGCCCCATCGGGACGATCGACTCGGTGTATCGGTATAACGACGAGGCGGGCAACCTGCTCTATGAAGTCGTCCGCTACCGGGACCCAAAGGGCTTCAGGATCCGCCGTCCAGACCCCGCCGACATGTCGCCCGGGAACACCTCGCGCATCCGGGACCTGAATGGCACCCGCCGCATCCTCTACCGCCTCTACGACCTGCACAAGCGCGGACCCTTCGAGCGCGTCTACATCTGCGAAGGCGAGAAGGACGCCGACACCATCTCCGACAAGAAGCTGCCGGCTGTCACGAATGTTTGCGGTGCTGGGAAGTGGCACGACGACTACACCGCCCAACTCATTAAAGCTGGAGTGAAGGAGGCGATCGTCCTCCGCCATGAAGACGCCCAGGGCCTTGCCCACCAGCAGGCGGTCGCTGAGTCGTGCCACCGGGCGGGTTTGTCCGTGCGATGCGTAGCCCTACCCGACCTCGAGCCCGACAGTGGCCAGGATGTCTCCGTATGGTTGGACGACCTCCACACCGCCGACGAACTGGCCGAGATCGTCGCAGCGACCCCGCTCTGGACACCCCCCAAACCGGCATCTCGGAAACACCGGCTTGTGGTGGAAGAGGGGACGGCCATCAAGCGACGGCGTATCGATTGGCTCTGGCCCGGGAGGCTGGCGCGGGGCGTCCCCACGCTGCTGATCGGCGATCCCGACCTCGGGAAAGGCCTCACGCTGGCCGACCTCACAGCTCGGATCACCACGGGACAACGCTGGTCGGATGAGCCAGAAGACGCGCCACTCAGGGCACCGGGACACGTCATCATCCTTTCCGCCGAGGATCCCGCCGACATCGTCCTCGAGCCACGCCTATTCGCAGCCGGGGCGGATCCTCGCTTCTACACGGTCGTCAACGGGGTACTCGGGAAAGACGACGAAGAGCGCGGGCTGTCGATCGAGATTGACATGGCCGAGCTGGATGCCCTGGTGGAAGAGAAGCAGAGCGTGGCCATCCTCATTGATCCGCTCAATGCGTACATCGGGGCCACAGATAGGAACAGCGACAACAAGGTCCGCAGTTCGCTCAAGCCCATGGTGCGAATGATCGAGAAGCGCAACATGGCTGCGATTGCCCTGATGCACCTGGGCAAGGACAGCGACCGGGCGGCGATGTACCGATCTCTGGGGTCGATCGGGTTTACCGCTGCGGCCCGGGCCAGCTTCTGCGTCGCGCGAGATCCGGCCGACCCGGAGTCACTGCGCCGGCTGTTCCTGCCGGTCAAGTTCAACATCGGCCCGAAGCCCCCGGGCCTTGTGTTCCAGGTGACCCCCACCGCCGTCCCCGCGCTGGACGAGGGCGAGCCCATCACCACCGCAAAGATCGAATGGCTGCCGGAGACCACGATCGTCAAGGCGGACGAGGCGCTCGGCCAGACCACCCCGGGTCGGGCCGCTGACAAAGAGACTCAAGACGAGGAAGCCGAGTTGTTCCTTGACCAAGCACTCGGCTCTGGGCCCGTCCTGGTCGAGGTGCTCAGGACTGAGGCCAAGGACAGGAAGATTTCCCTGCGGGCACTCGACCGGGCCAAGAAGGCGATGGGGGTGAAGTACCGAAAGATCGGGCTGGGCGGTCAGTGGGAGTGCTACCTCGCTCCGGATCCAGACAGCGCCGGAGGAGCCTGAGGTGGACCCGGTCAGTCGGTGGAAGCAGGACCCCCTCGAGCTCTGTTCAGGGGGTGCGCGAGAATGGGAAATTTTCCCATTCTCATGCAGGGGGTGACCGAGAATGGAGCGCCCCATTCTCGCCCATTCTCATTCACCGTCACACCCTTCCTCCCCCTTTGACTGAGAATGGGAATATCAGGTACTTACAGTACAGGTCAGGTGACGGAGAATGGGGCCTGCCGGCAGTGGCGAGTGGCGGTCACCGTGGCTATTTCCCATTCTCATGCACCCCTCAGGGATAGGGCCCGCAGTCACGCCGGAACTGGCCGGGGCACCCTTCGGAACAGCCTTAGCCGGCGCCGCTGCCCCGCCCACCGTAGCGCCTCACGAAGGCTGGTCTGGGGGCCCAGGCGTTCGATCAGCTCGGCCTGCGACCAGAGCTTGGTCCGGTCCGCACCTTCCCTGGCCAGGAAGCTGATTGCATCCTCACGAGTCCCACCGACCACGACCGCTGATACCTGGTGCAGATGGTCGTACCCGTGGATGACCTGGTCGCGCGTGAGGTCTTGCAGAGTGAGGGTCGCTGTCGACATAGACATACCTCCCAAACCTGAGCGTACAGTCCGATCCCGCTATGTCAAGATCCAGCAGCGAACCAGCAGCGATCCAGCAGCGAACCAGCAGCGATCCAGCAGCGAACCTATTACCCCCAGAAATGGAGTTGCGTCGTGAAGACCTGGCACTGCTTGACCTCGAGCTGCTCGAGCCCCCTGGAGTCCGTAGGGGGCCGTACAGAGGGCCGCTGGGTCCTGCTGGCGACCTGCACCGAGTGCCGCCGCGCCCACCTGGTCAGCAAGACTCGGATCGCCCTGCTCAGCACGGGGCACTGCTCGTGAGCGAAGCTACAGGAAGCCCCAGGGCCCCCAGACGCCGACCCTTGGCCCTGCAGGGCATCCTCCGGGGCGGTGAGCTGGTCTCATGCTACGAGGGCACGGCTTGGCCGACGATGCTGAGCAGCGATCCTGGTCCCTGGCCCGTGGATACTCTACTAGCCGATGCGGGAATGGAACCGCCGGAGGAAGAGGAGGATGTTCCTGGGGCTCCGATGCAACCTGACGCAACCCTGCCGCAACCATCCTGAGAGCTGATCGCTCTAACTCCGTACCGCTACAGCAGTCCTCGCACTCCGGCGATCTTACCGTGAAGTACGACTAGGTCTTCCGCGCCATAGCCCACCCAGGTGAATCGATCAAGGCCAGGCCCGCGGCCTGATCGATCTTCCGCCGGGGCATCGTCGCGAGCGT
>Ga0070707_100003507_pt1 | contig 14805 bp, 12 predicted proteins | sample KBSK5502metaG_FD_65468 | JGI IMG/M metagenome (GOLD analysis project Ga0070707, IMG submission 65468) | Corn, switchgrass and miscanthus rhizosphere microbial communities from Kellogg Biological Station, Michigan, USA - KBS K5-50-2 metaG | ecosystem: Host-associated > Plants > Roots >... | reverse complement strand
TTCACCACGCGCTCAGTCTGCACTCCCCTCTCCCGTTGGGGGAGGGGCTGGGGGTGGGGCTGCTCGCTATCAACTGAACGTGAACGAGGCCAGTAGCGGCTGGAAGACGAGCGTGTTGGTGCCGTCGAAGCTGGCGACGGGGCTGGCGTACTCGATGCTGTAGAGCTGGCCGCCGTGTACCGTCACGAGCAGCACGTACTGGCGCTCCGCGCCGTCGCTGCCGGTCACCGTGCCGCTACGCTGCTCCCACTGTTCGCCGGCGACGGCGCGCGGGGTGTCCGCGCCGATGCCGAGCTGCTGCGCGCGCTGATCGGCGTAGGCGTTGGCGCTGGTTGCCGCGGCAGCAGCCATCACAGCGATCTTGACGGTGCTGGAGCCGGCGGTGTCACTGACGGTCACGCCGCCATCGGGATTCGGGGAGACGAGCCAGAGCGCTGGGCGCTGGAAGCTGAAGCGGTGCTGCGGATCGTGGTAGATGGTCTGGCGGGCGACGGGTGGGGCGGCTGTCAGCGTGCGTACGGCGTAGGCCGCGCCGGCTAGCACGGCGAGCACGCATACGCAGATGAGCAGCACGATGGGCCACTGCCTCTTGCTGCGTGTAGCTGGCGCCGCGCCGGCCGTCACGGCGACGCCGGAGGGCGACGGCAAACTGGCGGCGGCTCCCGACGCGCTGGCAGGCGCGGACGCCTCCGCGGCGACTTCCGGCGTGGGCACTTTGATGGCACGCACCGGCTGCGTGGTCGATTTGGTCTCGCCGATGGGAGCGCCACACGCGAGGCAGACGGTCGCGTCGGGCTCATGTGACGCGCCGCAGCGCAGGCAGCGGTTGTCGTCCATTCGCGCAGTCCTCCGGGGCGTGCCGCCACCCGCCATCAGAGAGTAAAAACCGGGACGCTAACGACGGGAGCCGCCCTGTCGCCAACGCCACCGGCTGGCGGAAAGCATACCGCCGCTGCACCCGCCCGCACTATGCACTTGCTCACAGTGCTTGCCGGCTCCCTCTGCCGCCGCTGCTCACGCGAGACCGTGCTCGGCGAGATACGTACGCAGCGACTGCGGCGTGAAGCCAAAGTTGCGCTCGACGGCGTCTAGGTCAGTCACATTATCGAAGGTGAAAAGTGTGAGGGCGGCCCGCGTGATCGGCGGCTTCGGCAGAACGGCCTCCATCACCGCCGCGCCGACCGCGACCAAAGGAAGCGGCCCCGGCACCTTCAGCTTACGCTTGCCAAGGGTCGCCATCAGCATATCGAGAATCTGCGCGTACGTATAGACCTCTGGGCCGCCAACTTCGATGGTGCGGCGGTCGTAGCGCTCCGGCTCGCGCGCCATCTTCAGCACGCAGGTCGTCACGTCTTCCACCCAGATCGGCTGAAACGTGCGGTTGCCGCTGCCGACCATCGGGACCACTGGCGCGCTGCGAATCAGGTCCGCCAGCCCCGTGAAGAACGCGGCGCCTTCGCCAAACTGAATCGACGGCCCAATGATGGACCAGGCCAGCCCGCTCTGCTTCACCGACTGGTCCGCCAGGTAACGTCCCTCCATGTACGAGCCTGGCGCCGCTTGCTTGGTACCCAGGCCGCCGACCTCGACGATGCGCTGTGCGCCCGCCCGCTTCGCCGCACTCACCACGTTGGCGGTGCCTTCCACGTTGGTCGCATAGTAGTTGACGCCCGAACCCTGCTTGCGCTCCGCGGTGATGAACGCGGCATGGATGACCGTGTCCACGCCCTGCATGGCGGCGTCCAGCGTCTCGGGGCGCGTCGTGTCGCCCTGGACCACCTCGACGCCAGCAGCCGGCAGGCGCTGCTTGGCCTGTTCCGGATTGCGCACGAGCGCGCGCGGCTTCTCGCCCTCGCTCACCAGTCGCCGGACGATATGGCTGCCAACGAAGCCGGCCCCACCCGTCACCAGGATCATGCTGCACCTCCTGCCCGGCCCGCGCCCACTGCACTGTAGACGGCGTGCACCTGCCTAGCGTGCGTATCGCGCTAGGCAGATTATAGGCGGTCGCTCCGGCATGGTGGCAATACGCACAAGGGCGCAGCATGAGCGTGGCGGGCACCACACCGAAGTCCAGCGCCCATATAGACCGCCGGTCCGGTCGAGGTTACGCTTCGCTCGGCACTATCTCCCGGTCGCGGAGCGGCGCGGAGGGCTGCGGTGACCTATGCTGTCCGCGCGGCAACAGCAATAGTAGCAGCACGCCCGCGAGCACATAGCCTCCGCCCTGGATGTTTAGTACCGTCACCACGCCCAGATGATCGGTAAGGGTGCCGGCGAGAAGGATGCCGACCACACCGAACAGTGCCATCAGGGTGCCGAGCGCACCGAAGACGCGCCCGCGATAGGCGTCTGGCGATGTTTGTTGCAGCAGGGTCTGCTCGCCTGTGAGGGCCGCGATCCCCGGTACGCCGACCGCGGCGAACAACGCGACCGAGAGCCAGAACGCGGGATAGACGGCCGGCGAGTTGAAGATGGCCAGGTCGATGAGTCCGAAGGCCGCGCCGCAGAGGCCGATGGCCCAGCGCGACGTGACACGGCTGCCGATCCAGCCGATCAGCAGGGTGCCGATGAGACCGCCGACCGCCTGTGCACTCATCAGCTCACCAATCTGCAGTGCGCCGCCATGCAGCACGCGGTTGACGAAGACGGGATACAGCACCGCGAAGACGCCTTCGCCGAGCGCGGTGAACGCGAAGGCCAACAGCAGCACTGCGAGCGTCCGGCTGCTGGCAATGACGCGCAGGCCCTCCACCCAGTCGCGCCGGGTGCGGCCCAGCCGAGAAGGCGCGGCCACGTCGGTGAGTGCACTCTCCACTCGCGCAGTGGCCTGGCTTCGCACGCCCGAGACGAGCGCGATGAGCGCGCCCGCCAGCAGGAACGAGGCCGCGTCGGCCAGCACGATGCCCGGGAGGCCGTAGAGCGCGGCCACGAACCCGCCGAGGGCCGGCCCAGCCAGGCGCGCGATGTAGCCACCGGTGGAAAGCAGCGAATTCGCGGAGGCCAGCCGCTCATCAGTGACGAGGGCAGGCAGCAGCGCGTTTTGTGCCGGCAGTTGGAATTGTTCCAGGCACGACTCGACCGCCGCCACCACATACACGATCCAGACGCGGTCGGCACTCCGCACCAGCAGTAGGGGTATGAGACCCGCCGCTAGCAAGGCGGACACCACGACGAGGGTGCGCTGGCGGTTCCAGCGATCCACAAAGATGCCTGCCACCGAGCCCAGCAGGATGCCCGGCGCCTGGCCCGCCAGCACCATGATGCTGGTCGCCAGCACCGAACGCGTCAGCAGGAAGACGTAGATCGGCAAGCCGACGGAGAGCACCCAGTCGCCCGCGCGCGAGATGAGGGTCGCGAGCCAGAGCAGTGCGAAGTTGCGTTGCCGGAGCGTGGCAATCATGCCCCGGCCTCACCTTCCACCCGCAGCACCTCGTAGGTGTCGCGCGCAAGCACCAGGTCGAGCCGGCCATGCTGGTCCACGCTCTCGAAGCCTGTCGCCAGCGCCGCTCTGCCCTCCAGCGCCACCTCGCGTGCCGGCAAGAGGCGCATGCGCGGATAGCGGCGCCAGAAGCGTTGGGCGGCTACCGTGTCCAGCGCCAGGTGCATCGAGCTGGCATAGTCCTCGGACGCGCAGGCGGGGCAGCGTAGGTGGAGGCCATACGCGAAGGGCCAAGCCTGCGACCGAGCCTCGGGGCGCAGCAGCGACACGCGCATTGGGCCGCCGCAAGTGGGGCAGGTCTCCCTGCCAGTGAAGAGCGCACGCCGGTAGACGACATCCAGATACAGGCAATGCCGCGTGAGCAGCGACTTCACGCTGGATAGTCCGGCCAGCACGTTGGGCAGGTGAGAGCTGCCGACGATCTTGCCGCTGTCGCCGCAGCTGGGGCAATGAAACGCGTAGTCGCCCGCCGCGCGATCGATACGCGTGCGGAGCCGGTGTGTGCCGCAAACCGGGCACCAGATACGCGCCTCTTGCCACTCGGAGGTCTCGGGCAGCGCGATGCCGAAGGCGACGGCCTCTTCGCGCAGCTCGTGCGTGAGCACCCGGCGCAGCGCCAGCCGTCCGCGGTGCAGCCGTACCCGCAGCGCGCCGTCGCCCAGGCCCAGGCGCGCCGCCATCTCGGCAGGGGCACGCTCGTTGATGTAGCTCTCGACAAGCACCGTGCGCGCCTCGGCGGGCAGCAGCGCCAGCGCGCGGTCCAGCAGCTCGGCCAGCTCGTCGCGTTCGAGTGCCAGCGCGACCTCGTCCTCGGCGTTGTCAGCCGCCACATCGTCGAGGTCGAGCGGCGCAGCGGAGCCGTCAGGGGTTTCGGCGAGGGACGGGGTACCGCGACGCGCCAGCTCACGCCCCTGGCTCCGCGCCCAACGCAGGCAGACGTTGCGCGCGATGGCGTTTAGCCACGGCGCGAGGCCGTCCGGCGTACGCAGCTTCGCCAGCGAGCGCCAGGCCTCCAGTAGCGTCTCCTGCGCCAGATCTTCGGCAGCGTCTGGATTGCCGGTGAGCCGCGCGCAGAGGCGCACCAACCGCGCGCGTTCGGCCGCCAGCGCCACGTCGAGCGTTTCGTCGGCGGCGCTGGCACGCTGCAGATCGATCATGCGAGCTTTCCTCTCCCCAAGGACCGTGCAACGTCCACGCAGCATCGCCTGCGGTGGTCCACTGCCCTTTTATCGCGCGGGCAGGGCGAGGTGTTACGCAAATTTTTTTCCAGGGGCGCATGCCGAAGGAGAGCGCGGCTAGCTCACGAGCTCGGGGTGGATGAAGCGCGCGAGCATCTCGAGGCTCTCCACCAGGCGCGGGCCGGGACGGCTGAAGAAGGCGTTGCCGTCTACCACGTGGACGCGGCCGCTGCGCGCGCAGGGGAGATCGGCGAAGCCGGGGCGCGCCTCGAGCGCCGGCACATCCTGCGCGGCGCGCTCGGCGGTGAAGCCGCAGCATGAGATGACCATCACCTCAGGATTGAAGGCGATGACATCCTCCCACGCGACGCGCCGCGACGGCGCAAACTTCTGGCCCAGGCCCTCGGCGCCACCGGCGATCTCCACCAGCTCCGGGTTCCAGTGCCCGCCGCAGAACAGTGGATCGAGCCATTCGAGGAAGGCCGTGCGCGGCCGGCGCTCGGCCTGGGCGACCACGCGGCGCACGCGCTCGACACGCCCGTCCAGCTCCGCCAGCAGCTCCTTCGCCGCTGCGTGCCGGCCGGTGACGCCGCCCAGGCGCGCGATGTCGTCCAGCACTTCCTCCAGACTCGACGGCTCCAGGTTGACCACCAGCGGCAGGTGCGGCAGCGCGCCGACGGCGTCGATCACCTCGTCGTAGGCCACCGCGCAGACCTCGCAGAGCTTCTGTGTCACGATCAGGTCTGGCGCAAGCTCCGCCAGCAATGCGCGATCGATCGTATAGAGGGAATGCGCGTCGCTGGTCAGCTGTGAGCTCACGGCCTGATCGATCTCGCCACTGGTGAGGTTCGGCGCGAGCAGGCTTTTCGTGATGCGCGGCTTAGCGCGCGCGGCTGCTGGATAGTCGCACTCATGGGTGACGGCGAGCAGCTCGTCTTCCAGGCCAAGGGCGCAGAGGATTTCGGTGGCGCTGGGCAGCAATGACACGATGCGCATGGCTCAGCCTATCCTTCCGCGCCGAGCACGAGCGGACGCGCCCAGCGCAGCACGCGGCGCGCTCGCGCCAGTAGATCGGTCGCCGTCTCGCCGCCCACCGCGTCATCGGCCTCTTCGACACTGCGCCCGGCGAGGAACCCGGCGGGATGGTAGGGCGTGAGCGCGTCGAGGTCCTCCAGCACCGGCTTCGGCGCCCCGGCCAGCAGGCCGAGCGCACGCAGGTCGTGGTCGTAGGGCGCGCGCGCGTCGTGGCTCAGCACGTACACCGCCTGCACCGCCTTCTCCGCGACCTGATTGCAGAGGTCCGCGCAGTTGTAAAGGTTGCCGGCCGCCAGCGCGAGTCCGGCGCTCACCATGTCCTGCGCCGCCTCGGCGTACATGCCCAGCGCTTCATCCAGGCTCATGGCGCCGCCCTTTCCCGATCTGGCTGCATCATGGTTCATCGAATCTGGTCGCGCTTTGGCACGTCCGCCTCCGTCCGTCCGCCTCCCCGCCCGTCGCGATGCGCAAGGGAGGCGGGCGCGAGGCCCCGGCGGCTGGCGGCCCTAGCTCGCCAGGTCCGCCGCCAGGGTGCCGCGGAGCTCCACGATCGGCACCCGCCGCTGCGTCATGCTGTCGCGCTCGCGGATCGTCACCTGCTCGTCCTCGATGCTCTGAAAGTCAATCGTCACGCAGTATGGCGTGCCGATCTCATCCTGCCGGCGGTAGCGCTTGCCAATGTTGCCGCCCGTGTCGTCATACTGGGTCAGGCCGAGCGTGCGGATGCCCTCGTGGACCTTGTGCGCCAGCGCCACCAGCGGCTCCTTTTTGGAGAGCGGCATGACGGCCACCTTGACCGGCGCGAGCTGCTTGCTCAGGCGCAGCACGACGCGCTTTTCCCCCTCGACCAGCTCTTCATGATAGGCGTCGCAGAGGAACGCTAGCATTAGCCGCTCGGCGCCCACCGACGTCTCGATGATATATGGGATGAAGCGGCGCTTCTGCGCGTCGTCGTAGTAGCTCAGGTCTTTGCCGCTAAACTCTATATGACGCTTCAAGTCCCAATCGGTGCGGTCGTGGATGCCCTCGACCTCTTTCCAGCCGATGGGGAACTGATAATAGATATCTACCGCGGCGCGCGCGTAGTGGGCTAGCTCATCCTTCGTGTGCTCGTGAAACTGCATGTGCTCCGGCCGTATGCCCATCGCCACCCACCACTGCCAGCGCGCCTCTTTCCAGTACGCGAACCACTGCTCTTCCTCAGCCGGATCGATGAAGTATTGCAACTCCATCTGCTCAAACTCGCGCGTGCGGAAGATGAAGTTGCCTGGGCTGATCTCGTTGCGGAACGCCTTGCCGATCTGCGCGATGCCGAACGGCAGCCGCTTGCGCATGCTCGTCAGCACGTTCTCGTAGTTGACATAGATGCCCTGTGCGGTCTCGGGGCGTAGGTAGAGCAGATCGGCATCGCTCTCGACCGGCCCCATGAACGTCTTGAACATCAGGTTGAACATGCGCGGCGACGTGAGCGTGCCCCGCATGCCACAGTTTGGGCAGACGTCCGGGTCGCCGCTCATCTCCTCGACATGGTCGGCGCGAAAGCGCCCATGGCAATTCGTGCAGTCCACCAGTGGATCGGTGAAGACTTCCTCGTGGCCTGAAGCTTGCCACACTCTACGTGCCATGAGGATACCGGCGTCGAGTCCCACGACATCGTCGCGCATACGTGTCAGCGCGTCCCACCAGGCGCGCTTAATATTGTTCTTCAGCTCGACGCCGAGTGGGCCGTAGTCGTACACGGCATTGAGGCCGCCATAGATCTCGCTGCTGGGAAAGATGAAGCCGCGCCGCTTGGACAGCGAGATAATATCTTGCATGCGGTCGGACTCGCGAGTGCTACGCTCTTCCATAAGGGACTCCCACCGTATCGAGCGCCAGCCAGCGCGCTGGCGTAAAGAAAGGGAGGCGGAGGAGTCGTCTTCCCCGCCTCCGACATATCGTTGCAGTCCCTGCGCGGGCCGCGGGCGCCGCAACGCCCGCAGTATGGGACGGCGGGGCCTTGCGACCCGGGCCGTGCGGTGTTTCGCCTCTGGCATGATATGCCGGAGCGCGGAAGGGTGTCAATTTTGCGTAAACTGCGCGCAACCATATGTTGCTTCTGATGCGCATACGGTATAATGGTGCGGCTCCACTTTCATGTAGAGGAAACGTACGGCATTCTCCGGCGCAGGCCGGACTACGCGGTCGTCAGCTGGTTGGGGGTGTGGATGGCGGGTGTACACGACGACTTTGAGGAGGCGCAGCCCGCAACTGTGATGGCAGCGGACAGTCCCGTTGTACCATCCGCCGATGAAACGGATGGCACGAATGCTTCACCGCCCATGTCTGGCGACACAACGATGCGTTCCCCGATCTCGGTAGGGGGCGGGCCGCCCGCGCGCATGCGCCTGCTGCTCATGATCTGCGCGGCGCTGTGCCTGGTCTCAGTGATGCTGGTGCTGCTGTTTGCCAACGGCGGCGATCTCTCGGCTAGCCAAGCAAGGAGCCAGCCGACAGCTACCGCCACAACACGGCCTACCGTGACGCCGACGCCGCCCGATGGCATCACGCCGATGCCGGGCTTCGCGGTGTATAAGGACCAGGTGCAAGGCTTCATCATCCAATATCCGTATACATGGACCTACACGCCCGCCAATCCCGGCATTGAGTTCGACGACGACAGTAACTCGCCGGGGTATATCGTGCAAGTGCTCGTGCCGGGGGACGCCACCTCCGCCGGCAACGGTGCGCAGCAAAACGATGCCGCGGCGTGGGTCAGCTACGAGCTCGGCAACCTCTCGAAGCAGTGGCAGGGCAACTTCGAGCAGGTGCCCGGCCCCTCGCCGGATGTCAGGATTGGCGGCGTGGTGTGGCAGAGCGGTATGGCCTTGCTCGGCAGCAGCACGTCACGGGCACGCGTACAAGTCTATGCGACGGTGTATCATGGCAAGCCCTACATCATCAACGTGCTGACCGCCGAAAACGAATTCACCTTTGGCTCACACGCCTATTTCGAGCCGATGCTTAAAAGCTTCGTCTTCTTGCCGCAGAACGGCTGATCGACCGACCAACTGACCGGAAAGCTCAGGCTCCATGCGACTCTCCCCGCGCCGACCGACCGCACTCGACCCTGCCGTCGACTCGTCGGCGAGCGAGCTGTCTGCGGCGCCACAGGTGCGCCGCCGCGTGGCCATGCCGGCGATGTTTGCTGGCCGCCCGACTGCCCGACTGCCGCTACTGGCGCTGGTCTTCGTCGCCGGCATGACCTCGATGGCGCTGGAGATGTGCGCCTCGCGGCTGCTGGCGCCCTACTTTGGCACATCGCTTTTCGTCTGGGCGAATCTCATCGGTCTGGTGTTGATCTACCTCTCCGCTGGCTACTTCTTCGGCGGCCGGCTGGCGGATCGCTACCCGAGCCGGCGGCTGCTCTGTGCGCTTACCGCCGCCGCGGCGTTGGCTACCGGCGTGATCCCGTTCATCAGCCATCCGGTGCTGGAGTGGTCGGTGCGCGGGCTGGACACCGCCAACGCAGGCGTCTTTTACGGCTCCCTGCTCGCGGTCATCCTGCTCTTCTCGGTGCCGGTGACCCTGCTCGGCTTCGTCTCGCCGTTCGCCGTGCGTCTCAGCGTGGACCACGTCGGCAGCTCCGGGCGCAGCGCCGGCAGCCTGTATGCGCTCTCCACCGGCGGCAGCATCATCGGCACGTTCCTGCCCGTGCTGGTGCTGATTCCGGCCTGGGGGGTACGGCGCACCCTATTGGCGGCGTGCGTCACCCTGCTGGCCGCCTCGCTCTGGGGCCTGCGTGGGACGGTGCGGCTGGGCGTGACGCTGCCCGGCGCGCTTTTGCTCGTGCCGCTGGTGCTACCGCAGCTGGCGCCGCTGGGCGCGCTGAAATCCACCCCCGGCCTCATCTTCGAGCAAGAGTCGCTCTACAACTACATCCAGGTGGTGCGCGAGCCGGATGGCACGATGGAGCTGGTGCTCAACGAGGGGCACGCGATTCACTCGGTCTACAATCCGAGCCAGATACTGACGGGTTGGTACTGGGACTACTTCCTGGCGGCGCCGTATTTCAACGCGGGCGCCGCGGCGGGCAGGGTGCGCCGTGTCGCCGTCGTCGGGCTGGCTGGCGGCACCATCGCGCGCCAGTATACCGCCGTCTACGGCCCGGTGCCCATTGACGGGGCGGAGATCGATCCGGCGATCGTCGCGGCGGGCCAGCGCTACTTCGCCATGACGGAGCCCAATCTGCACGTGCATGTCGCCGATGGCCGCGCCTTCCTGCGCGCCAGCCACGAACAGTACGACGTGGTGGCGATAGACGCCTTTCAGCAGCCCTATATCCCGTTCCAGCTGACCACCAAAGAGTTCTTCGAAGAGATCCGCGCGCACCTGTCGCCGACGGGCGTCGTCTGCCTGAACACCGGCCACACGCGCACAGACTACCGGCTGGTGCAGGCGTTCGTCAATACGCTGCACCAGGTGTTTCCGAGCGTCTACACCTTCAATGTGCCCGACACCTTCAATACGGAGGTGATGGCGACCGTGAGTCCCACGTCACTCGACACTTTTCGTGCGAACCTCCAGCAGGTGGCACCTGGCTCGTTGATGAGCACGGTGGCTGCTGAGGTCCTGCCAGTGGCGCAGGCAGCGCAGCCTGAGGCGGGCGGCATCGTCTTCACCGACGACCGCGCGCCCATCGAGCAACTTACCGACCAACTGCTGCTGAGCTACATCCAACAGGGCCCGTAGGAGGATACCGCGATGAGCGTGATGGCGATTGTGGGCGCCCAATGGGGCGACGAGGGCAAGGGCAAGATCATCGACGAGCTAGCCGCCAGGGCGAGCTACGTCGTGCGCTATCAGGGCGGCGGCAACGCCGGGCACCGCGTCGTCTGCGGCGGCAGCGAGTTCGCGTTTCACCTCGTGCCCGCCGGCATCCTACACCCCGGCGTCTCGTGCGTCATCGGCAACGGGGTGGTGGTGGACCCGCGCGGGCTGCTCGGCGAGATGGAGAACCTGCGCAAGCTGCACGTGGACACCAATCGCCTCTACATCAGCGAGCGCGCACACGTCGTGATGCCCTATCACTTCGTGCTGGACCGGGTGGAGGAAGAGAGCCGCGGCGTTGAGAAGATCGGCACGGTGATGCGCGGCATCGGCCCCGCCTATGTGGACAAGTACTCGCGCACCGGCATCCGCATGGCCGATCTCTTGGATGTGGACCAGTTCCGCGCCAAGCTGGTGAGCGTGCTGGCGCAGAAGAACCGCATGATCACGCAGATTTACGGCCAGCAGCCGCTCTCGCTGGAAGAGATACACACGGAGTACGTCGGCTATGCCCAGCGGCTGCGCACGCACATCGTGAACTCGGAGGAGATGTTGCAGGAAGCTCTGGCGGCGGGCAAGTCGATCCTGCTGGAGGGCGCGCAGGGGGCGCTGCTGGATGTGGATTTCGGCACCTACCCGTTCGTGACCTCCTCCTCTACCGTGGCCGGCAACGCCTCGACCGGCGCGGGCCTGCCGCCGCGCAGCATCGAGCACGTGCTCGGCGTCTACAAGGCCTATATCACACGTGTGGGCAGCGGCCCGATGCCCACCGAGCTTTTCAACGGCGAGGGAGACGCGCTGCGTAGGAGCGGCGCGGAGTATGGCACGACGACGGGGCGCCCGCGGCGCTGCGGCTGGTTCGACGCCGTCGGCGGGCGCTTCGTCGCCAAGCTCAACGGCTTCGACAGCATGGCGATCATGAAGCTGGACGTGCTGGACGACATGCCGACGATCAAGATCTGCACCGCCTATCGCCTGGGCGAGCGTATCCTGACCACGCCACCGGCGACCCCTGCCGATCTGGCGGCATGCGAGCCGGTGTACGAGGAATGGCCCGGCTGGCAGACCTCCACCAAGGAGGCGGCCGGCTGGGACGAGCTGCCGCCCCAGGCGCGGGCGTACCTCAGCCGCCTCGAAGAGCTACTGGAGACGCCACTGGCGCTGGTCTCGGTGGGGCCGGAGCGCGGCCAGACGATCCACCTGCGCGAGCTGGCAGTCTGAGGCTCCAGAGGAACCTCACCCCCCAGCCTCTCTCCGGTACGGAGAGGGGAGCCGAGTGCGCGCGTGGTGGAGGCTCCCTGCCCTGAAGCGGCAGGGCTCATCCTGATCACGGCATTACCGTGGGCGGCTAATACCAAGTTCAGCCCGATGCTTGTAGTATGCGGGTAGGCTAAGCTCATGAACTCGTGGTCAGGAGCGGAAGAAGGCGTGCATGCGCAAGGCGATGCAGTCGTGGCCGTTTCGCATCGGGGCGCTTGTGCTGGTCGGCATCGTGCTCTACGGGGCGGCTTATACCCTCTTGCCCCGCGCGGCGGACGGCGCGTCGGTCACCGTGGTCCAGTGCGCGACCATCCAGGACACAGTGGTGTACGCTTGCCCGGGCACGACGCTCTTTCACCGGACCTTCACAGACGAAGCGACCGTCTCCGGCGTGCGCACGGCGCTGGACGGGATGCACGACGTGGGCCCCTTTACCAACGTAGCGTGCACTGGTGAGTGGGAGCAGTCGCGTGTCTACACCTTCGAGTTGCTGTGGCACGGGAGGGTGGTGCAGACCTACGTGGCACCGACGAACCGGGAGAGCCGCTGCTGGTGGGACGTCACGACGCTCGGGGTGCCACAGGCGGCGACAGAGGGCCCGACGACCACCTGGAAGGAGGTGGTGCGTCTGACCGGCATGCCAGACGTCCCCATTCCTGCGCCGTAGGCCCCACGCTGCACTGTGTGTTCCCGTCTACGCGCACTGTGCCATCATGCCATACCGACTCCAGGTGGTCGTGGTGGTTGTCGTTCGACTCACTACCGGGCCTGGGCCTGGCCGTGGCCGTGCACGCCACTCGGCGCACAAACGACAACAATCGAACGCGAATCGGTATAATTCAGCGGCCACCGTAGGGCTGCCCCCGACGCGACGCATGGAGGCGGATGAGCCCTGGCTCTTCAGGCCAGGGACCGCACCCGACACTGTCGAGTCGTGAGTGGGCATTGGAGAGCTCGTTGCTCCCTGCCCTGAAGCGGCAGGGCTCATCCTGCGCGCAGCACTGCCGTGGAGGGCGAGGGCTGCGGACGCCACGCTCCGTTTGCCCTGCACGGATTGCTCCGCCTGGGATTAGCCCTGGTCTTCAGGCCGGGGACCGCTCCCCCACCCACCCGCTCGCCGGGGAGTGCCCCATGTCCACCCACCCGCTCGCTGGAGGACGTACGCCAGCGCCGCCCCTTGCCGCTCCGCCGCCGGGCGCGGACCCGCCGTCAGCGGTGCGCGACCACACATGCGCGCCGCCCCTCTGGCTCCCCTCTCCGTACCGGAGAGGGGAGCCAGAGGGGCGGGGGGTGAGGTTCTCAGGGGCTGGGGTGAGGTTCCCCCTACACCAGCATGCTGAGTGGCTGCTCCAGCAGGCGCTTCAGCTCCTGCAGGAAGCGCGCGGCCACCGCGCCGTCCACCGCACGATGGTCCGCCGAGAGCGTCACCTTCATAATGTTGCGCACGACCACCTGCCCGTCGCGCACCACCGGCGTCGGCACGATCGCGCCGACGGCCAGAATCGCGGACTCCGGCGGATTGATGACGGCGGTGAAGCTCTCGACATCGAACATGCCCAGGTTGCTCACCGAGAAGGTACCGCCCTGGAACTCCTCCGGCTTCAGCTTGCCGCCGCGCGCCGCCGCGATCAGCCGCTGCGCCTCGCGCGCGATCTCCAGCACGCCGCGCTTATCCGCGTCGCGCACCACCGGCACGATCAGCCCTTGCTCCAGCGCCACCGCTACGCCGACATTGATGCGCGTCTTATACAGAAGCTGCTCGCCATCGAACGAGACGTTCACCTCCGGCATGCGCGCCAGCGCCGTCGCCACGCCCTTCACGATCAGATCGTTGATGCTGACCTTGACCGGCTGGGGCAGCGTCGCGGCGTACTCGTTGACCGATGTGCGCAGCTCGCCGAGCCGGGTTGCGTCGATCGCCGAGGTGATGTAGATATGCGGCGCGGTCTGCATGCTCTGCTGCAGCCGTCGGGCGATGGTCTTGCGCATCTGCGAGAGCGGCACCGCGCGCACCTCTTCGCCAGCCGCCGCTGCCACCGCGGGCACGGCAGGCTGCGCTGGCACAACCGGCATGCTCGGCATGGCCTGCGGCGCCTTCTGCTGCGCCACCGCCTCCTCCACGTCCTCGCGAATGATGCGCCCGCCCGGGCCGGTACCGTGGATGTGCCGGATATCCAGCGCGTACTCGCTGGCGATGCGCCGCGCGATGGGGCTGATGAAGACGCGGCCGGCGGTCTGGGTCGCCGTCGCCGCCTGCGAACGGCCGTTGCCCGAGGCACTGTAGCCGTTGGCCATATTGCTTGTCTCTCTAATCTCCACTCCCGCCGATGCGGGGGACGTGCCGGAGGTGGCCGTCTCCTCCGCTCTCTCCGTGGGGGCGGAGCTGGGGGTGGGAGCTGCCACGTCCGCTGGCAGTGGCTCATCGGCGGTGCCGGTCAGCGCGATTGGCGCGCCCACGGGCACCGTCTGGCCGGCGGGCACGAGAATCTTGCGCAGCACGCCGGCGCTGAAGGCCTCCGCCTCGATGTTGACCTTCTCGGTCTCGATCTCCGCCAGCGCCTCGCCCCGCTCGACGGTGTCGCCTTCCTGCTTGAGCCAGGTGAGGATCTTGCCCTCTTCCATCGTATCGCCCATCTTGGGCATCACTACCGTATGCATGGCTCCCGCTCCCCCTTGTGCGGCTAGCGCGCGCCCGCGCCCGCGCGCGCCGGCACGATGGCCTCGACTGCCGCGATCACCTCGCTCTTGGAGGGCAGCGCCGCGCGCTCCAGCGGCTTCGAATAGGGCATCGGCACGTCTTTGCCCGTCACATGCCCCACCGGCGCGTCCAGCCAGTCGAAGCCGTGCTCGTAGATCATCGCCGCGATGCCTTGCCCGGTGCCGTAATACTTCCAGCCCTCTTCGGCCACCACCACGCGATTGGTCTTGCGCAGCGAGTCGAGCACGAGATCCAGGTCGATCGGGCGGATCGAGCGCAGATCGATCACCTCGGCCTCGATGCCCGCCTTCGCCAGGTCTTCCGCCGCCTGCATGCAGATGTGCACCATACGCGAGAAGGTCACGATGGTGACATCGCTGCCC
>Ga0070707_100003505_pt1 | contig 14806 bp, 14 predicted proteins | sample KBSK5502metaG_FD_65468 | JGI IMG/M metagenome (GOLD analysis project Ga0070707, IMG submission 65468) | Corn, switchgrass and miscanthus rhizosphere microbial communities from Kellogg Biological Station, Michigan, USA - KBS K5-50-2 metaG | ecosystem: Host-associated > Plants > Roots >... | reverse complement strand
TCATTTCAGGAAATCCGCGACGAGCTTGATGGTGGCGGTTGGGTTTTCTTCCATGACCCAATGACCCGAATGCGGAACGACGGCCTCAGTCACGTTGGTCGCCGCCGCCCGCATGACGGTTGCCATCATCGGGCCGAAGGACTTCTCGCCGCCGACGGCGAGCACCGGCATCGCCAGCTTGCCCCTTGCCAGAAACGCTTTGTTGTCGATCGCATCTTGATCGAAAGCCTTGAACTGCTCAAAGCCGGCATGCATCGCGCCCGGCCGCGCATACAGTTCGGCATAATGTTGGCGCGACGCTTCGTCGAACGTCTTGGGATCGTCGGAAAACTCGTTCCAGAAACGGTCGAGATAAATGCGCTCGCGGCCCTTCACCAGACGCTCGGCATCCGGACCCCAAAAGGAGAAATGCCAGAGTGCGTGGCTGCGCGTGATTTCTTCCCACGGCCCGACGCCGGGCAGCGGCGCATCCATGATGACGAATTTTGTGACGAGGCCGGGATATTCCGCAGCGAGCGCATAGCCAACCATATTGCCGATGTCATGCGTGACGAGGTCGGCATGCTCGATCTTGAGGATCGCCAGCACGCGTGCAATGTCATGGGCCTCGGTCTTTTTGTCGTAACCGCCGGCCGGACGTCCCGAGAGACCCATGCCGCGTAAATCAGGCACGACGACCGTGTGATCTTTTGCAAGCTTGGTAGCGAGGGGCTCCCACATGTCGCCGGTTTCGCCATAGCCATGCAGCATCACAACCGCCGGGCCTGAGCCACCGACGCGGACATAAATCTGCGCGCCATTTGTGGAGATCGTCTCAGTTTTGAAGGTCGCCGGAAAGGGATGGATCTCAGCGTGCCCCGATGATGTCAAGAGTATGGCGCCGAGAGTGAATCGTGCCAGTTTTCGCATTCTTGTTGCCCAATTGAATGGCACTGTAACTTTCTCCGCTGTTACTGGTTCATTGCCGACCGCGCCTTCTCCGATAAGTTGCAAAGGAATCGGTTTCAAGCAATTCCACGCCTTCACGTTGTCTTTGTCACGTGACATTTTCGTTAATTTGATCGTTGAGGTCCGGACGCGAATTGACGCCGCCTAAAAACTGCGCGGAAATTTGCAAAACTTAATCGTCATAATTTTTGGTCACTGGCCTTCCAGTCGGCTTGAAAATAGCCCGTATGGGAGTTCGTTTATGCTGTTAGGTTAAAAATTGATGCACACCGATTTTTATCATTCGGAGTTTGATCAGCCACATCCGAGCCGGGCGAAGGCGATCATTAAAGCGCATCCGGAAGTTCGCCAGTTGATGGTGCGCAATCCGTACACTGCGTTCATCGCGTTATCGACCGTGATCATGCAAACAGCAATCGCGTACTGGATGGGCACGCTCGGGTTCGGCTATTGGTGGCTCAGCCTGGTCATCGCTTATTGCATCGGCGCGTTCGTGAATCATGCCAACTACGTGATCATTCACGATGCGACTCATAATCTGATTTTGCGGAACAAAAGCTTGAACAAGATGGTGGCCATCATCGCTGATCTGCCGAACCTTACGCCCGGCGCGATGGGTTTTCGGGTTTATCACTTGAAGCATCATTCGCATCAGGGCGATTACGAATACGATGCTGACCTCGCAAATCATTGGGAAGCGCGTCTGGTCGGCAACAAATGGCATCGAAAAGCTCTATGGCTCATGCTTTTTCCATTTTTTCAACTGACCCGGCCGCCCAGATTGAAAGCGATCACCATGTGGGATCGATGGTTCTTCGTGAATTTCGCGTGCGCGGCAGTGTACGACGCAGCCATTGTTTATTTTTGCGGTTGGCCGGGGTTTCTTTATCTCGTGTTCGCGTTTTTCTTTTCAATTGGCCTGCATCCAGTCGGTGCTCGCTGGATTCAGGAGCATTACACGTATGATTTCGACCAGGAGACGTTCAGCTATTACGGACCGATCAACCTCGTCGCGCTGAACATGGGCTACCACAATGAGCATCACGACTTGCCGTCGATCCCATGGAATAATCTGCCGAAGCTGCGCGCAATGGCCCCGGAGTTTTACCACAATCTGAAGTATCACTCGTCCTGGACCCGGCTGCTCTTTCAGTTCATTTTTGACGAGCGCTACACGCTGTATTCGCGGATTGAACGAATGAAACAAAAGGCCAGTTCTCCAGCGATTCCAGACGTGACAACCAGTCGAATGAGCGGCGTTGATCTGAGCGCGAGGTCGATTACTTTTTAATTATGGCAGAGCGGCATTACGTGTCGAAGAAAAACGAAACGGTCCGAATGTTCGAGAGCGATTTCATCGAATTCTTTTCGCGTGTGCATCCGGCGACGCCACTTCTGTTGTACATGCCGGTTGTCGGCTACATGCTTTACCTGTCACTATGGCACCGAAAACTGTCGATCCTCCCTGTCGCAGGATTGTTTGTGCTTGGTATTCTGCTCTGGACGCTGTTCGAGTACCTCATCCATCGGTACATATTTCATTATGAACCGAAGAGCCATTTGGGAAAACGATTGCACTACATCGTCCACGGTGTTCATCACGATTATCCAAATGATGCCCGGCGGCTCGTCATGCCGCCGAGCATAAGCGTGCCGCTTGCGGTTCTGTTTTACATTCTGTTCCTTTTAATTTTCGGCCATCTGGCGCCGGGTGTGTTTGCCGGATTGGTTTTCGGTTATGTCTGCTACGACATGCTCCATTACGCGACACATCATTTCCCGATGAAACGCGGTCTCTGGCTTTGGTTGAAGCAGTATCACCTGCGCCATCACTACAGAGATGATGACGTCGGATTTGGCATCAGCTCGCCGCTTTGGGACTTCGTTTTTGGGACGACGCGAAAATAGCGCTCGCCTATCCAAACCGGGCGCTGAGGCACGGCACAGTCGATTGTACTAAATTCTTGTTCCAAATCGGAAAATCGGTAAAATAGCTGCCCCGACACGGAACTTCATGGCGGGCGGATGCCGCCGAGAACTTCGTAAGGTTTGATGAACGAGGATCCAGCAAAACTTAGTCTGAGCAATTTTCTTGCGGGCGAAAGCAACGACCCGCTGCAAGCTCCAGCGAGCTTTACGAATTGGATGCGCGTCATTGCGTGGGCGGCAGAGCTGTATGAGCCGGAGCTCCTCGCCACGGCAGACGCCCGCACGATGATCAATTACGGCGGCAAACCGCGGCCGGTGATCAATCTTTGCTCCTACAATTATCTGGGCCTCGCCAATCATCCGGAGGTGATTGCGGCCGCACATGAAGCGCTCCGGACACATGGGTTGGGTGCATGCGGTTCGCCAATGCTTTCGGGAATGACGGATCTGCATCGGGAACTCGAGCGGCGCGTCGCGAAATTCCTCGGCCGCGAGGATGCCATGCTTTTCAACAGCGGGTTTGGTGGCGCGCTTGGCACAATTTCCGGTCTGCTTCGTAAAACGGATGTGGCGATTCTGGACAACCGCTCGCATCTCAGTCTTCGCGATGGGGCGGTGCTTTCCCGGTGCCGCACAGAGAAATTCGAGCACAACGATCCGGTTTCATTGGACACAGCGCTCACTCGCCAAAACGGCCGCCGCCAACTGGTTATCATGGAAGGCATTTATTCAATGGACGGCGATTTCGGTAATTTGAGGGAGTTGATTGACGTCGCACAATCTCACGGGGCCAGCGTTTTTATTGATGAAGCCCACTCGATGCTGGCGTGTGGCGAACATGGTCGCGGCGCGGCTGAGAAATTTGGCGTGGAAGACCGCATCCCGCTTGTTTATGGCACATTCTCCAAGGCCTTCGGCGCGTTGGGAGGATTCGTCGCGGGTTCGAAAGAGACGCTGCAATATCTGCGCTTCTATGCGCATCCATACGTTTACTCCTGTGCGCTGCCGTCAGTTGTGATCGCGGCAATCCTCAAGGCACTGGAACTCGGTACGAGTCAGCCAGAACTGCGCGCACAGCTTTGGGAGAATGCCGATTATTTTCATGCGCAACTTCGCGGTCTCGGAATTGATACCGGAGAGTCGACAACCTACGTGATGCCGATTGTCATCGGCGATCGCGAACGGATGTATCGGCTCGGTCATGAGCTGCGGCGACGCGGCCTCTGGGTCGCGCCGGTGGATTACCCGGCGGTGCCGCAAAATCGAATTTGCTTTCGAGCGTGCGTGACAGCCAAACATACCCGCGCGGATCTGGACGAGGCGCTCAATATTCTCGCAGACACACTTGTTCCAGCAGCGTTGCAGCACGCCTGAGTTTGGACCGCGCCTTAGTGTGATGCCGCAACAGATCGAGCCGCCGGTTTCTACCCTCGAAGCCACTTATAAGGCGCGCGAAACCGAAGGAATTCTCGATCTTTATTTTTTCCGGCCAATCGGATTTCGTCTCGCACGGTTTTTCGCGAAGATGAACATGTCGCCAGCAGGCGTGACTTTGCTCGCCTGTGTCTTCGGGATTATCGCGGGGCATCTTTTCTTTTATCGTGATCTACGCACGAATGTGGCCGGCATGGCGTTGCTGGTTTGCGCGAATGGGCTCGATAATGCGGATGGCCAGCTCGCGCGCTTGACCCAGCGGGAAAGCCGGGAGGGGCGAATTCTCGATAGCCTTGCCGATCATCTCGTGTTCGTAAGTATCTACATTCATTTGACTCTCCGTTATCTGGTTGTGGGCGCGTCGCCTGCCATTTTGCTTCTCGCGCTGACGGCCGGGATCAGTCACGCATTGCAGGGGGCGGCGGCGGATTACTACCGCACGACTTATCTTTATTTCGCGACGAACCGATTACGGATGGAATTGGATTCCTCTTCGCTGTTGCGATCGAAGTTTCGCAGCCTCACCTGGCATCAGGAGCCGTGGCATAAATTTTTGCTCGCGCTGTATTTGAATTTCACCCGGCAACAGGAAATGCTCTCGCCTAATTTAAGAAAGGTGCGCGAGGCAGGTGGTCAGCTGTTCGGCGGCCAAATCCCGATCTGGTTGAAGTCGCGATATCAAAGTTTGGCCGGCCCAGCGCTCAAATGGTGGAGACTGTTGATGACCAACACACGCATGCTGGTTTTGTTTGCGCTCCTTTTTATCGGCCAGCCGGTTTGGTACTTCTGGTTCGAACTCATCGCGCTCAATGTGCTGCTCGTCTATCTGATTATCCGTGAGGAAGACATGGCCGACTCGCTGCTGGAAGTCGCGGTGAGATGGCGAGATTCGGTCTAGATGGCCGTCTGCACTCGTGCCGGAGATCGAAATTTCACAGGTCAGCTCGCGTCGGGACCGCGGCGCGTTTATCAAATTTCAATGGCGAATATATGCCAATGATCCGGCGTGGGTACCGCCGTTAATCATCGAGCGGAAAACATTTCTCAATCGCAAGCGACATCCGTTCTATAAACACGGTGACGCTGCGTTGTTTCTCGCCAGACGGGATGGCGAAATTGTTGGCCGCATCATGGCCAGCGACGATCCGAACTATAACGCGCTTCACCAGTCGAATGTCGGCTGTTTTGGTCTGTTCGAGTGCATCGACGATCCTGATGTGGCGACCGCGCTTTTTCAGGCTGCGGCTGGTTGGCTGCGCAAAAAAGGCCGCACCGAAATCATGGGGCCGATCGATTATTCGATTAACTACGTCTGCGGCCTGTTGATCGCCGGATTTCAATTCGCCCCCACGATTTTGACCGCGCATAATCCGCCGTATTACCGGGAGCTGATCGAGGGCTGCGGCTTCGCAAAAGAAAAAGATTGGTACGCGTGGTGGTTTGCCGACCCGGCGAAAGCCGCGGCGCGTTTGCGACCACTGGCCGAACGTTTTCGGAAGCGTTGGCCGGGGACGATCCGGGCTGGAAATCTCAAGAATATTCGCGAAGAAAGCAGGCGGCTCCGCCAGATTTACAATCAAGCTTGGGAAAAGAATTGGGGTTTTGTGCCGTTCACGGAAGCGGAGTTCCAGTTCATGACGCACGAGCTCAAGCAGCTCGTTATTCCAGAGTTCACGCTCATCGCGGAAGTCGGCGACGAGCCGGTTGGCTTCATCCTATGTGTGCCGGATATCAACGTCGCCCTGCGTCATATCAATGGCCGGCTTGCGACTTTCGGCTTGCCAATTGGCCTTGTAAAACTGCTTTATTACAAGAGCCGCACGCGAACCGCGCGGCTCATCGCGCTTGGCGTGATCCAAAAATATCGCCGTAGCGGCATTGCCGAAATGCTTGTGCTGCGGATCGTCGAAGACGCAATGATCAAACGTGGATTCACAGGAGAACTCAGTCTCACGCTCGAAGATAATGTTATGATCAACCGTTTCGTTGAAGCCATCGGCGCGGAGCGATACAAGACATATCGAATTTTCAAAAGGACACTGACGTAGTGAGTAAGCCTCAGGACGGTTTCGTTTCGCGATTTTTGAATCGGCCGATTTCCCGCCCCATAACGCGTTTTCTGCTCAAGTTTCCGATCCATCCCAGCGCCTGGACGATATCGATCTTTGTTTTGCCGATAATCGCTTGTGTATTTTTCGTGCGCGGCGATTACATCAGCGTCGTCATCGGCGCTGCCATTTTTCAAGCGTTCAGTATTCTTGATGGTTGCGACGGCGAAATTGCGCGCGCCAAGAATTTGGAATCGAAATTCGGGGAACGTCTGGATCAATTCTGCGATTTTTTAGCAAGCCTTCTCTACGTTCTCGCTCTTGGGTTGGGCCTTCATCGTTCGATTGAAGGAATTGTTTGTGCCGTCCTGATTACGGCCAACGAATGGCTCCTACGAGCTGGCAAGACCGAAATGTCGGTTGCATCGTCCACATTGCATGAATCGCTTTACCCGAGACACCGCGGAATGATTGGGCATTCTGGTTTGCTCAATCTCGGCGAACGATTTGTGTGGTGGCTCTTTCAGCTGACCAAACGCGACATGGCTGTCTTCGTTTTTCTCATCCTTGCGTCGCTCGGCCTGGCTGGCTGGATCCTTCATCTTTGGATCATTGTCGCCGGCGCGAGCCTAATTCTCAGCGCGATCGCCGCAATCAGATCCGGCGTGGGCCATGGCGATGTCCCGACGCGCGAGCCGCGATCGTAATTGCGTCTCGGCGCACGCCAGCATTTCCGGTGTGTCGATGTCCTGCCACCAGGCGGCGCCAATATCAATCCCGCGAACCTGATCATCGGCGCCCATCAACCGCACTCCGTCGGCGAGGCTGCAGTCATCATTCCGCTTCGCTTTTTCGAGATAATCGAAAAACTTCCGAGGACAGACAAAAAAACCTGTGTCGATGGCGTCGTAATCGCGCAGATCTTTTCCGATGCCGACGAGCCGATCGGCTTGCACCCGGACCTTCATCGCATCGTTTAAATCGAAAATCGAATCGAGCTTCTTGTCGATTGCCAGATTGAGCCGTTCCGGCTCAGCCTCGCGCAAGAGAAGATCGACAATCGATTCATCAAACAAATGGTCGCTCATCATTAAAAGAAACGGCGACGTCATGTGATTGGCCGCGGCGAGGACTGAGACGCCGTTTTGTTTTTGCCAATCGCGATTTTCAATGAAACAGGACTCGAGCTCGGATGGAATCAACTGTTTGACCGCCGCGGTCATCCGACCGCTTTGGTAGCCAACGATAAAGTTGGCCTTTTTGATTCCCGCGTGGACCAGCGCATCGATCGTGTAGCAAATCAACGGGCGACCAAGCACCGGAACCAACGGCTTCAAGAAGGTTTTGTCGGAGCCGCCTAGACGTGAACCTGACCCGGCCATCAAGATCACTGCTTCGGACACAGCAATCATATGCCGTAGTATTTCTTTAGACCCCAGAGCCTGACGCGCTGGGGAAGAAATCTGAAAATCAGCGGCGCGATTTTTGTTTGAAATGCATCGCCGACGGTCACCCGCGGTGGTGGATCGGCGTCATTGAGCAACTTCCGAACGTGGCGCGCGACCAAGTCGGGTTTTGGCGCTGCTTGGATGTTCCGCTCGACGGCCTGCCAGGTCTTCGCGACTTTTCGTTCATAGCGCGGATCGCTCTTCTTACTCTTACTCACCCCTTCGTTAAAGTCCGTGCAAATATCGCCGGGTTGAAGATCGATAATGTGCACACGAGAATCGGTTAACTCTAGTTGCATGGACATGGTGAATGACGCCAGGGCTGCTTTGGCGGCGTTGTAAGCCGCCATGAATGGAACTGGAAGACGGGAAGCTAACGAGGTGACGTTAATGATCAAACCTTCTCCGCGCTCTTGCATCATACGCAAAGCGAGTCGCATCAACTGCACCTGCCCAAAGACGAGGATTTGAAACTGGTCCACGATGTCCTCCTGGGAAAGGAGCTCCGCTGGCCCAAAGTGGCCGCTGCCAGCGTTGTTGATTAAAACATCAATATGACCAGCTTCCGCAGTCGCGCGGTTGAACGCTTCCTCAATTGAGTGCGCGTCTGTCAAATCAAGCCGGAGCGGATGCAGCCCCGGCATCTCGGGAATGCGTTTCGGATCGCGGGATGTTCCCCAGACTTCGTGACCCTGAGCAATGAGCGATTGCGCAAGAGCGAGGCCAATGCCCGAGCTGGCGCCGGTCAGAAAAATGCGTTTCATGGACGCGCGCGCTTTCGCAATTGGTTATCGCGCGCCGACTCGCCAGCAGACGAGCTGAGCGCGGGTCAATTGCACCCGGACGTTGGGATACATTTCTTGAACGACGGGAAAATCACGGGTGACGCAGGCGCCGATCAGAGGGGGCTTTGGCGGATTGCTGCGGATTTCGTCGACCGTGTACTTTGCAACCGGGAATCGGAAGTCCCCGTGGAAGAGATAGAATGAATCCCAGAGCAGGTCTCCCCCTGGCTTCATGGCCTTGACAAGCACCGTTTGCGTTCCCGATTGTTGGAGCGCACCCAGTTCTTCAGCAATTCGTTTTTCATTAGCAACGTCCTTTTGCCGGCGATCTATGTGGATTTTTGCGTGCACGAACCCGGCAAACAACAGTACGACCAGAGCCACTACCGTGCGACGGCGAATCTTCCCTCCCTGCTCCAGAAATCTGTAAAAAACTAACGCAAGAAGGAAGCAGAGACATGGAACAATCGGCAGGACGTAGCGGACATGGCGAAAATTGAATACGATCACCAATCCGATCACTGCCAGGCTAACAATTGCGACTTCTCTGACCGCTGGTGAAGCCTTTTCCCTCTTTGAAAAGAGGACCACAAAGGGCGCCAGCAAAGCAAGAAAACCGCAAAGCCCTCCGGCCGTGCTCAGACTAAAGAGAACTTGAAAGTACGGTCGCGCGCCTAGCTCGGTCGGTCCAGTCCAGACGACAACCTCCTCGTGAAAGAGACTCGCCATCGGCATCTGATATTTCACGAGTTGGAATGCCGGCCAAATCGCCATCGCAATGATGGTGAGGAGCATACTGCCAACGAGCCAGTCGTTGCGAAGCGCGGGACGCTCCGCGCGGGACGTCAACCGCACCGTCACAATGAGCAACCAGACCAAAAAGGGGAGTGGAATTTTTTGCAAACTACCAAGCCAGCACATAGCTGCAGCTGCCAGCCACCAGACGGGTCGCCGCCGCGCGAGCTGAGCAAAAACGATCGTCATCGTTGTGAAAAATGTCAGCCCGATATCGAGCAGAGCACGGCTCGACTCCGAGGGAAACAGTCGACACGAGGCCAACACCGCGACGCTGAGCGGCATGAGCCACGGCCGGCTGGGCTGGATCAGACGAACCAGCCACACGAGAGCAATTGCGGTCAAGCCGCCATAAAGCAGCGGCCAAATGCGAACCGCCAATGTTCGGTTCTGAAGTCGGGCCAGAGGTAACGTCGTCAGCCAGTACTGCAGGGGCGGTTTTTCGAATGAGCGCTGGAAGTTGAAATGAACGACCCACGGCTCGGTCAAGAGCATCTCGCGTGTGCGTTCCGCGGTTAGCAGCTCATCCGTCTCCAACAGGGTCCCTTTTGGTATTTCGAATGCCAACCAACCGAACACGCAAACTATCACGAGACCGGCTGCAGCGATCGCCCGGGCGCGCTGGTTCCGAATATTTTGAACCGGCGTGTCGATCTTCGCGCTAACCTGAACTGGATTGTCAGTTGCAATCATAATCGGGAGGGCGGGACTCGCCATTTGATCATTTCTTCCACATCTGGGCAACGGGCGTGCAAGGTCTTGCGCGGATATATTCGGATCGGCTTGGCAAACTCAGCCGACTTGTCGATTTACGCAATCTGGCGGCATGAATCGCGGAATGCGTTATAATCAGCGCTCTTGACTCCAACCTTACGCCGCTGGGCCAGTTTCACTTTGAGCCGTAGTTCGCCGCGAGATCATCGCGAGCGTCGCTCCCGTGGTGTCTTTCAAGGAACCGCCTCTGCCCTCGCCGGACGGGTTCTCACAATTCTTGTCAGTGTCGTCTCGGTTCCGCTCACGGTTGGATATCTGGGCGGCGAGCGCTACGGCGCATGGGTGACGATTGCCAGCGTGCTTACGTTTTTGAGTATTACCGATTTGGGCTTGGCCGCCAGTCTTACAAATGCGCTCGGCAAAGCTCAAGCCGAAGACGCGCACGATCGTGGCCAGCGTTATGTCTCCTCCGCTTTCCTCATGTTGTCCTTAATCGCCTTTGTGATTCTTATTCTAGCGAGCACGCTCGCGCCGAGGATCGCGGCATTCTTATTTCCAAATCTGCAATCGTCTCTTGCCCGGATCGAGATCGTCCCTGCGGTGATGATTGCATTGTCGATCTTCGCGCTCAATCTCCCGTTTCTCGTGAACGCTCGCGTCCTGGCCGCGTACCAAGAAAGCGCCCTGGCCAACCTTTGGAATATTGCAGGAAGTCTCGGCAATCTCGCCGCGCTCCTCGCCGTAATTTGGTTTCGAGGTGGACTTCTGTGGCTCGTATTCGGTTGTTTCGGACTCGGATTGGCCGCGAACATTACTTGCGCCATCTGGTTGTTCGGTTTTCACAAACCGTGGCTGCGTCCGAAACTTGGTAGTGTCGACCCGAATCTCGTAAAGAATCTTGTTTCTGACGGCTGGAAATTTTTCGTGATCGGCATCGGCTGGATGGTCAACTGGCAAACGGACAATATGGTGATCTCACATTTTCTCGGGGCCGCGCAAGTCACCCCTTACGCTGTCACCTTCAGCCTCTTCGCCATGGCCACGGGCCTCCAGACACTTGCATATCCATCGCTCTGGCCGGCGTACACGGAAGCGTTTGCGCAAGGCGATTATGCCTGGATCCGCCAGACTTTGCGTTCAAATTTCAAATTCAGTTTTTTTAGTTCGATTGCGATTGTCGGCGTGCTGACGATCTTTGGTAGCGAGATCATTCGACTATGGGCGGGCGCGGCGGCGGTGCCGCCATTTTCGGTAATTATCTGGATGGCGTTGTGGCGGCTGATGTTGTCCACCCTCCTGGTCGGAAGCTGCCTGCTTAACGCGACCGGCCATCTGAAAGGCATGACCATTTACGGCACAATCACCGCGGTTTTGAATCTTACGTTGTCGATCTTGCTCGCGAAGACATACGGCATCACTGGCGTGATCGCTGCAACGGTAATTGCCTTCGCGGTTGCCAACTACATCCCGACATTTCTGGAGGTACGAAGCGTGCTGCGGAAATGTTCTTTGCATAAATGAAGCTCTTCATCGACGTCACGAGCTCGCGCAGGTCTATGCGAAGCGCTGGAATGGAGAGGATGACAAGGAAGATCTTTGCGGAGTTGAGTTGTCCCACCTATGTCCGTCCAATTTACCGGAATACGCTCGGCAATTTTTATACAGAGCTTGTAAGGCGTCGCCCCCTCAACGCCAGAGTCATCGGTAGATTCCGTATTGCCGATTATAACCGGATTTCTATCTTAAGTTACAAGCTGTTATGAAAACGAAAAAAGTAATCACTGACCTTCTGTAAGCGATGCCTGCACGATTTTTCACCTGGCTCAGGCGCGCTGCAATGCTGTTTGTGGATGTTGCCAAAGAACAATCGTTTCGCTTTCGGACAGAGCACCGGCGGCAGCAGCAATTCATTCATCAAATCCTTTCGACTTCGAACGCTGCCAATGACCGCCGATTGATTGTTTCGTTGTCGACTTTGCCCGATCGAATCGGGGGACTCCAGCCGACTCTCGAATCTCTGCTGACTCAGACAAGGACGCCGGACGAGATCGTTTTGGCCATTCCGAAGCTGTCGGTTCGCCAAAAACGGAACTACATAATTCCCAATTATCTCGCGACGATGCCTCGGGTTCGAGTGTTGCAGACGGAGACTGATTGGGGACCGGCGACGAAATTTATCCCGGTGATTCGGGACGAACTGAAGGCAGGGCGTCCCGATACTTTAATCATGGTGGTGGACGACGATCGGATCTATCCGCGGGATTCGGTGGCGCTGTACCTTCGCTACAGCGCGCAATTGCCCAATGCCGCGCTTTGCTTCCGTGGCGGGCCCATCGCGCGCAGCCGAGACTTGCGCCGCCATTGCAAAATCACACTTGGCATCAACCTTCAGAGTCCCAAGCGCGCCGCTGTAATGACAGGCTGTGGGAGTTACCTTATTCAACCGCGCTTTTTCGATGAAGCGCTATGGGATTATTCAGCGGCGCCCAAGGAAGCGTTTTACATGGACGATATCTGGATCAGCGGATGCCTTGATCGACGGGGTGTCGAGAAGTACGTGATCCCAGCGTCGCGCATGATGCGCACCGCTCTTCGACAATTTGGCACGATGACATTACATGATGTGCCCAATGGACGGCGCCATAATAATAATGAGACCATCGAGTTCTTCAGCTCGACCTGGAACATTTTCTCTTCGCGCTGAGGATGCTTTTTCTGGATGTCACCAGCTCCTGCAAGTCGGCCAAGAACACCGGCATGCAGCGAATGACCCGAGCGCTCTATCTGCACCTTCGAAACAGACTGCCAGTCACTCCAATTTGCTGGAACAAAAAGGGCAGCTGCTATCAACATCTTGGCCGGCGCGAGTTAAAGCTTCTTCAGACCCCATTTCGAATATTGTCGGGAGCGACGGCAAAGCCTGAATGGCACGGCGAAACTTTTCTCGCGGAACTGCACCGGCTTGCCTTCCGCAAAACAGTTCGCCTGGAAAATCAAATCACCTCTGGGGACATTCTCCTAATTCCTGATTTCTATTCCGACGTTCGAACGCAACTCCTGCCGGAACTGATCACGGGGACTGGTATCCAAAGTGTCGCCATCTTCCATGATGCAGCCGCATTGCGGTTGCCACAGTTGTCGGATAAGGCCCGAATACGCTTTCAAAATTACTTGAAATCGCTGGCGGCGTTCGCGCAAGTGATCTGCATTTCGCACGAATCGTACAATGACTTACTTCAGCGGTGGCACGAATACGGAAGTTCGCCCCCGGCGACACGCGTTGAACCATGGCCGATTGAATTTGATCGAGCGGTGCGCGCAGCAGATTCGATTACGGCACGCAACATGATTGCGTGCGTTGGCTCATTCGAACCGCGCAAAAACCATCTTACTCTCTTGGCGGCGGCGGAGAAATTATGGCTGCAGGGACATGACTTCGAGTTGCAGCTCGTTGGTCGCACCACTGGTTATTATGCGCCGAAAATGCTTCCGGCTGTCTGGCGGTTGCAACGACGAGGACGGCCGTTGCGCTGGCTGCGGCATGTGAATGATGAGACGCTGCACGAAGTTTATCGGTCGTGTCGCTTCACGGTTTACCCTTCGCTATTTGAAGGTTTCGGGCTGCCGATCGCTGAAAGTCTCTGGCACGGCAAACCGTGCATTTGCGGAGGGAACGGCGCGCTCGGTGAAGTTGCTCGCGGCGGCGGATGTTTGATTGTCGATCAAACGAGCGAGGACGCGCTCGCCTCCGGCATTAAGAAATTATTGAGCGATCAGGAAGCTTACGTCCGCTTATGCGCAGAGGCTCGTGCCCGAAAATTTCGGTCGTGGCCAGATTATATCGAGAAACTTCTCGGGCATCTGCAATCTCCGCCAAAGAGCGTGTCAATTCCGGCGATTTGCGGCACTTGAACTACGTCGCCATACGCTCCCTTCGCGCTCTTGGACCGGATTGAGCAATTTCAAATTGCAGCAGAAAGCTGCGAACCTGCGACCGCTGAACTTATCGGCATTTGAAGGCTCAGTAATGGGCCGGAATCGCGTCAGCTGCGAAACCTCCTCTCCCGCCTCGTCGCTCTGCTGGTCGGGGCCGTTCGATCTGGCTTGCAATAGACGTCTCCATCGCGCACAATGAATTCCCGATGATCCGGGCGAATTGTCGGGCGCGCTTCACTGCCGCTGACTTCGACTTCATCGTGCGCACGCTCGCACGCTCCCAAACCGATCACGTTTCACTGGTCGATCTTTTGAGCGATATCGAAACGCGCGATTCTATTCTCGATCATCCGCGATTGGTTGACGCAATTTTAAATCACTGCGGGCATCTGCGGATATCGTCTCAGTTTTATTTCTACGTTCTGGCCCGCCATGTTTTGCAGCAGGGCGGAATCGGCGACCGCAAACTCTGCGATTATGTCGCGTCGTTGCTTGAAACGTTTTCGCGCGCGAACCAGTTGCAGATGTCGGACGAGATCGATCATCGCGCGCAGCAATATATTTCCGATATGCTAATCGCGCTGACCCGCGCGACTCCCGAGCAGGCGTTTTTGCTCCGCGCGCATGTCGGTAATTACTCGCTTTTCATCACGGGTATTTTTCACGAGAACACACAGCGGCGCAGTTTGCGCGGCGGACCGGACATAAAATTTTACGAGCAAATCGGCCGGACCAATTTCCAACTGGTCGCTTCGCATGCGACCGCGCG
>Ga0070707_100003503_pt1 | contig 14807 bp, 10 predicted proteins | sample KBSK5502metaG_FD_65468 | JGI IMG/M metagenome (GOLD analysis project Ga0070707, IMG submission 65468) | Corn, switchgrass and miscanthus rhizosphere microbial communities from Kellogg Biological Station, Michigan, USA - KBS K5-50-2 metaG | ecosystem: Host-associated > Plants > Roots >... | reverse complement strand
CGTACGAAGTCCGGTCAAGACTCCGGGCCAGTTATCTTGGAATCAAACTACTGGTGTTTGACCAGACCTTCGATTTCCGAGATTTCTTTCGGGAAATTTGAAAGGACGCGGTAACCCGTCGGGGTGACGAGAACGTCGTCTTCGATGCGGATGCCGAGTTGTTCTTCAGGAATGTAGATACCCGGTTCGACGGTAATTACCATGTTCGGTTCGAAGGGCCGCGATGTGTCGCCCACGTCATGGACTTCGAGGCCGATGTGGTGACTGGTTCCGTGAATGAAGTATTTGTCGTAACCCTTCGAGCGTATGTGCGACATCGCCGCGTTATGCAGATCGCTGATGCGCGCGCCGGGCTTCACTTTCGCGATGGCCGCCTTCTGCGCATCGAGAACAATTTGATAGATCTCGCGCTGGCGGGGTGAGAACTTTCCGGATACGGGAAAAGTCCGGGTCACGTCAGCGCTGTATCCGCTGTACTCGGCGCCGACATCAACCACAACGGTATCGCCTGCCTGCATGCGCCGCCTGTTGTCGTCGTAGTGAAGAACCGTCGAGAAAGGACCTGAACCCACGATCGAGGGATATCCGGGCCGCTCCGCTCCATTGCGTGTGAATTCAAACTCGAGCGCCGCCTGGACTTCGTACTCCATCACGCCATGAGCAATCGTTCGAGCCGCCGCCCGCTGAGCTTTCAACGTAATCTGAATCGCTTTATCGAGCAGTGCGACTTCCGTATCGGATTTGACCTGGCGAAGATATGCGATGTCGCTTTCGACTTCTTTCAGGCCATAGACCGCTTTCGCGTGTTCTGAAACTTGTTTCAGCGTCGCATCGAATTCCGACGTTCCGAGAACCTTCGCAAAGCCCGTCGCCTTCTCGGCTTCAGGGCCGGGACCAAGCTTGGGTCCTGTCCAACGCTCCGCCGCGGGTTTGCGTTCCGGCAGGAAAAGAAATTCCTGTGACGGATTGGAAGCCGCATCCAGCAGCAAAATGGCATCGGGCTGATCGAATCCGGTGAGGTAATAGAAATTTCGTTCCTGGTAGTACTTCGTCAGATCCTGGTCCGGCGCGGCGCGAAGCACCAGCACGTTTCCCTGAATGCGCGCGGCCAGCCGGTCGCGGCGGGCTTTGTACTCCGTCAGCGGTTCCTTTTCGATTGCGAGCAGCGGCGCAATCGCGAGGAATAAAAGAGCGGCGCCTACAATCCTCTTAACCATCGGTGCAGCGTCATGTGCAGAATCGACATGAGCCCCATGTAGGTGAATCCAACGACAAACAGCATCAGGAAGGGAATCGTCGGATAGTTCTGGTTCATGAAAGCGTAAAACACGACGAGACCGAAATAGGCGCCGAGACTCAACTCGAACAGCGGCATCACGCCCGTTCGCCGCAGATATTTCTTGGTGACCCACCGGTCCTGTTTGCTTTCGATTCGATATTTCGGTGTTCGCTTGAAACCGCTCTTGATGCCGAGAAGCGCTTCCATCACGGCTTTCGAGTTACTCACGGAAAGACCGATCCCGACGGACATCAGGAACGGCAAATATTTCAGCCGGACACGCCAATCCGAGTAAAGCTCCTTTTGCGAAATCAAGTAAAACGTCGAGACCGACGCCGTCGAGGCAAGCCACAGGGGCAGGTCGACGTACAGCATCTGGAACCAGCCCTGATTGAATCTCACGATCATGGCGGGCAGCAGCAGGAACGACAGCGCGATCATCAGCGGATAGGAAATGTTCGCCGTGAGATGGAAAAATGCTTCGGTCTTTATCTTCCAGGGCAGATTGCTTCTGAGGATTCGCGGAAGCAGTTTGATGGCAGTCTGAATCAATCCTTTCGCCCACCGCGCCTGCTGGCTTTTGAAAGAATTCATTTCGACAGGAAGTTCGGCGGGGCAAACGATGTGCGGCAGATACAAAAACTTCCATCCCGCCATTTGTGCGCGGTAGCTGAGATCGGTATCTTCCGTCAGCGTATCGTGCTGCCATCCACCGGCGCTCTCGATCGCATTTCGTCGCCAGATGCCCGCAGTTCCGTTGAAATTGAAGAATCGCCCGGAGAGATGACGGCCGCCGTGTTCGATGATGAAGTGCCCGTCGAGGATCACCGACTCGACCTGCGTCAGCAATGAATACTCGCGATTGATGTGGCCCCAGCGCGCCTGAACCATTCCAACCTCGGCGTCGCTGAAGTAGTCCACAACGTCTTCGAGGAAATTGGGCGGGGGAATGAAATCGGCATCAAAAATGGCGATGAGTTCGCCGGTCGCATCCTTTAATCCGTTTTCCAGAGCTCCCGCTTTGAAGCCGTGACGGTTCATGCGGTGAACGTGATGGATGTTGAAGCCGAGCGCTTGATGTTTTGCCACGCAAGCAGCCGTGATGTCCACCGTGCCGTCTGTCGAGTCGTCGAGAACCTGGATCTCCAGAAGCTCACGCGGATATCGAACGTTGCACGCGGCTTCGACCAGCCGTTCCACGACATACATTTCGTTGTAGATCGGAAGCTGTATCGTCACGCGCGGCTTCGTTTCGAGTTTCGCCCTGGGTTGCGCGACCTTGTCTTTGTGTTTCAGGTAGAGATAAACGAGATGGTATCGGTGGATGCCATAGATTGCGAGAATCGTGAGGATCGCCAGATACGGAATCAGGATAAAAATATCGAAGGCCGTCAGGCTATAGAGCTTGTTCCAGTGATCGAAGGCAGGAAGCTGATAAAAATGTATCTTCTCCGGTGGGAGAATCATCGCCAACGCTAAGCTGAAATCCTTCACCTTATTAAAATGTCCCCTGCAAATGTGAGCAGCAAAAGAATGCTGACGTACCCGTTCAGATTGAAAAATGCGACGTTGATCCGGCTCAAATCGTTCGGTGTTACCAGCCGGTGTTCCCAATAAAGAATCCCTGCCACAATCGCGATGCCCGTGTATGCGATCCATCCCAGGCCGGCAATCATCGCTGTTGCGGCCAGTAAAATGACCGTTACTCCATGGAACAGTGTTGAGATCCGCAGTGCTGGAGCCACACCAAGCTTTGATGGCAATGAAAAGAGCCTCGCCTTTCGATCGAATTCGATGTCTTGTAGCGCGTAGATGAGATCGAATCCAGCCACCCAGAACATTACGGCCGCACTCAGCAGGATCGGCGGCCAGGCGAATTCACCGCGAATCGCCAGCCACGCGGCCAGCGGCGCACAACCTATCGCGAAACCGAGCACGACGTGGCTCAACGACGTGAACCTCTTAGTGTACGAGTATAAAAGCAGGATTGCCAGCGTTGGAAACGAGAGATAGAAACACAGCGTGTTCAGTTGCCACGCGGCGAATACAAACAAACCGGACATGACCACCGTGAACGCGACGGCAAATTGAATCGACAACGCGCCGCTGACCAGCGCCCGGCCTGTGGTCCTCGGATTCAACCGGTCATAGCGCACATCCGCGATTCGATTGAACGTCATCGCGGCGCTTCGCGCCCCGACCATCGCAACGACGATCCACATCAGTTGGTGGCTGGTCGGTAAACCCTTTCGCGCCAATAAAGCGCCTATAAATGCAAAAGGTAAAGCGAAGAGTGTGTGCTCGAACTTAATCATGTCGAGCGTTATGTGTAACTTGCGCAGAATCAACAGTTAGCTCCCGATATGCAGCGTCCTAAGTCTAACTCACTATGACCTATTCAAAGCAACGGCTACGAGAGGTTACCGCGTTGAAAAGACAAGCGGTGCGCCGGATTCAAAGGGATATCGGCGAGATCGATGCGTCGCCCAGCCGGAAATACATTCAAGAATTTAACCGTGAGTTCCAAACTTTTGACAGCGTTTGCGATCCTGCAGAAATCTTTGGGGAAGCGTGTCAGGCTAATTTGATATGGGTAGGCGATTACCACGCGCTCGCCCGCAGCCAAACGTATGCCAGGGAGTTTGTCCGCCAGTTGGCCGTACAGAAACAAAACAACATCGCCATCGCCGTCGAGCCTGTCTTCGCGCGCCATCAACCGGTTCTTGATGAATGGATGGCCGGCGAAATCTCGGAACAGGAATTTCTCGACAGGATCCGTTACCAGGAAGAGTGGGGCTGCGAATGGGATGGATACAAAGCGATCTTTACCACCGCACGCGAATTGCGTATTCCCGTCTACGGCGTCGATTGCCACCCACGAAACGATATGCGCAGCATCAGCCGGCGCGACCTTGGCGTCGCGCGCCACATCGCTCGTTTGATGGAAAGAGATCCGGCACGAACGCTGGTCGTGATCTTCGGCGAATCGCATCTGGCGATCAATCACCTGCCGAGGCGTGTGCGCACGATTCTCGAGACGAAAGCGATCGACTCGAGAGAATTGCTCATCGTCCAGAACATCGATTCGTTGTACTGGAAACTGGAGGAGGCCGGGCTGGGTGAAGCGTCTGCAGTGCGTGTGCGCGACGGTTGTTATTGCGTCTTCAACGCGACGCCGATCGAGAAGTACGAATCCTTCCGGCAATACCTGCACAAGTGCATCGAAGAAGACTCATCGGGAGACTGGACGCTGCTCGCGCACACCTTGATGGAAATCATGATGGATTTCGTCGCGATAAAAACGAATGGATCCGTCGCGAGCCTGATGTCGGTCCACGACTTTGATGCCGTAACGATCGGCCAATTCGAATTAGGCAATGCGACCGAGGAATTCGCGAAATTCATCCATCAGGCATGCCGTGGTGAACTTCATAAACGCATCGAGCGAGCGGCGCACGACGAATTTTTCGTCAAGGTGATCGAACACGGCCTGGGGTACTTCTGTTCGAAACTGCTGGACTCGTCACGAGACGGTATCGAATCGCTCGCAGAACGAGTGCTGGGACAGATCGGCCGAAACGATCAGCTCACGCGCGCGATCGAGCTTATGATCGATCCAGGGAAACGGCCGGGCGCGCAGCATTTCGAAGCCCTGCGGTCGGCGATCGAGGCGAAGGCCGGCAAGCAGAAGACGAAGCGAATGCTGGCACAACTGCTGGGATATGCGCTCGGACGGCGGCTGTACATTGCCTACATGCGATCGCGCATTTCACGGAAAGAAATCCACGCCCTCTTTCATGATCCTCTCAATACACCTCTGCGTCCGTTAGAATGTTATAGGGAACTGCATCTCCTGTAACGTGACCGAAGATCAAATTCGAAAAATCCTGGAAGAGTACAAGGCGGGAGCACTCTCGCCCGACGACGCATTGCACCGTCTGCGCTCGCTTCCCTTTGAAGACCTGGGGTTTGCCAATATCGATCACCACCGCACGCTGCGCCAGGGCTTTCCGGAAGTGATCTTCGGGATGGGCAAAACCGTCGATCAGGTGGCGAAGATCGTCGAGTCCATGCACAAACACAATCACAACATCCTCATCACGCGGACCACACCCGCGCATTTCGAGCGTGTAAAGCAGATCGCGCCGGAGGCCGAGTTTCATGAGGGGGCGCGAGCCGTCGTCATTCAGAAGGACGCGACGATTCTCGGCAAAGGTGCCGTGATGGTGGTTTCCGCCGGCACATCCGATATGCCGGTTGCCGAAGAAGCGGTTGTCACGCTGAAGGTCATGGGAAATCCGATCGATTCGTTGTACGACGTGGGTGTGGCGGGCCTGCATCGATTGCTGGATCGCCGCGAGCGTCTGGCGAAGGCGCGGGTTGTGATCGTGGTTGCCGGCATGGAAGGAGCATTACCGAGTGTCGTTGGCGGCCTCGTTTCCGTTCCGGTTATCGCAGTACCGACGAGCATCGGTTATGGAGCGAGCTTCAACGGTGTGGCGGCCCTGCTGGGAATGCTCAACAGCTGCGCGTCAAACGTCACGGTGGTGAATATCGATAATGGTTATGGGGCCGCCGTGGTCGCAAGCTTGATCAATCGCCTGTAACGCGCCTTATGGATTTCTCCCTCGACGCCCTCGAATATTATCGATTGAAAGATCTGCTCGGCCGGTACCTTTCCACCGATGCCGGAAGGTTTGCGCTCGACGAACTCGCGCCGATGCTGGATGAGCAGAAGCTCGAATCCGAACACGCCATCACGGCCGAAGCGATGTTGTATTTGCGAGAGCATCGCGTCCCTTTCAATGACATTCCACTGCTCGGGCAGGCGCTCGAAAAACTGACGATCGTCGGCACGACGCTCGAGATTCCGGAGATTGAGGCGATCCAGTCGTTCCTCTCTCACGTGGAAGGTTTGCGCGTGCGATGGAAAGAAGAACGCGAGAAGTTCCCGAAGCTTTCGCAAACCGGCCAGCGGCTTCCCGATCTTCGGGATCTCGGCAAGCATCTCGGGCGGGCGATTCAAAACGGAGAGGTCGACGAAAGGTACAGTCCGGAGCTGGCTCGAATTCGCCGCGCGCTTGCGACAACGCGTTCCCGTCTGACCGAGAAACTGGAATCGATCGTTCGAAGTCCGGCGTATTCCGCCAATCTGCAGGAACAAATTGTCACGATCCGGAATGGCCGGTTCGTGATTCCCATCCGCACGGAACAAAAGCGAAGTGTGGAGGGAATCATTCACGGCAGTTCCTCGAGTGGCGCCACAGTCTTCATGGAGCCGCTCGCCGTGCTGGAGATGAATAACGAGCTGGTCCGGTTGCAGGACGCGGAAATGGCCGAGATCGCTCGTATTCTCGCCGAGCTGACGGATCTGATTCAGGGAAGCGCCACCCAGATCGAATTCGCTCGATCGCTTTCCGCATACCTCGAGCTGGTATTTGCAAAAGGTCGCTTCGGCCGCGATTTCGACTGCACGCGCCCGAATTTTTCTCGAGGACTGCTGCTCAGTCTGATCAAAGCGCGCCATCCCCTGCTGGAAGACAATCTCCGGCGTGAAGGTGGGGTAATTTCGCCCGTTTCGCTCGATATGGATTCGCATCGAAGGATTCTGGTTATCAGCGGTCCCAATGCCGGAGGAAAGACTGTCGTCCTGAAAACCATCGGCCTCTTCGCGCTGATGGCCCAATCGGGTATCCCAGTGCCTGCGGAGGAAGCGACGCTGCCGGTTTTTGATCGGGTGCTCGCGGACATCGGCGATCAGCAGTCGATCACGAATCACCTCAGCACCTTCTCGGCGCACGTCCTGGCCATCAAATCGATGCTCGAATCTGCGACTTCCCGATCGCTGATCCTCCTCGATGAAATCGGGAGCAGCACCGAGCCCGGCGAAGGCGCGGCGCTCGGCCGGGCGGTTCTTGAACAATTCCGGGAAATCGGCGTTTTAGCGGTCGCCACAACCCATTACAACCGGCTGAAAGTGTATGCGGAGACGACGCCGGGAGTGGCCAACGCGGCCATGGAATTCAATGAAATCACTCTGGAACCGACCTATCGGCTGATTCATGGCCTGGCGGGAGCGTCCAGCGGCCTGAAAATTGCAGAACGGCTTCAGCTGCCCCGCCCCGTGCTCGAATCGGCGGTCGGTTACCTCGACACGAAAGATGTGGAGGCTGCCCACTATGTCGAAGAGCTGAGGCAACGGATTGGAGATCTGGAACAGGAGAAGGCGAGGCTCGAGGCTGAGCGGAAAGAATTCGAGCAGTGGAAGCAGAAGGAATTCGATCAACTGACAGCCCAGCACAAGGAGGAAATCGCGAGGGTCGAGAAAAAGCTCGAACGGATCGTTCAGGAAATGTCGGACCGGGCCTCGCGCGAGCTGGAGTCGGCCGGTGAGGAGTCGGTTAAGAAGTATCAGAAGAGGCTGCAGAGTGCGAAGGCGCAGGCCAGCCGGGAACTGGGCAGGGAAAAAGAAAAAGTAGAACCCCCAAAACCGGGACCTTCACCCGCTGTGGCGCGGCTCCCAATCCCATTGGGAGAGGGGAAGAAAGTGCGGGTTCTATCGTTGGCCGTAACAGGCACCGTTTCGTCAATCAAAGATGGAGAGGCAGAAATTCTTGTAGGAAACATCAAACTCCGAAGACCCGTCGATGATCTCGAAGTACTCGAGACGCCGCCGATGAAGCTTCCGGCCGGGGTTCACGTGAATATCGCTCCAAAAGAGCTAGAGAAAAATGAAGTCAATATTATCGGCCGCAAAGTGGACGAAGCTGTGGAAATTGCCGATAAGTTCCTGGACGATGCGCTTCTGGCCCAGGTCAATCAGATCCGGATTATCCATGGGATGGGTACGGGGGCCCTGCGCCAGGCCATCTCCGACCTCCTGAGCCGCCACCCTCACGTCAGCCATTTTGAATCCGCCCCACATTCCGAGGGGGGCCGAGGCGTGACGATTGTGACCCTCAGGGACTGAATATTTGCCCCTTGAAATTTTCGGGCTAAAAGTTATAAATTATCTGATTTCGTTTTTCTGACTCGCGGCAGCCTAATGAACACTTTCACCGAAATCGTTCGTCATTCTGCCGATATAGTTCGAGTGGTTTCGGATTATGTGAGTCTTAAAGGCGGGGGAAGCGCGTTCAAGGGCCTTTGCCCGTTTCACTCTGAGAAAACACCTTCGTTTTCAGTCCATCGAGAGAAGCAAATTTTCCACTGTTTTGGCTGTGGCGCAGGAGGCGACGTCTTTTCATTTGTAATGCTTGCGGAAAAGGTCTCCTTTCCTGAGGCCGTTCGCATTGTTGCGGAAAAATGCGGTGTGCCCATTCCGGCCGAGTCCGGAGGGGAAGACAAAAAATACGACGAGCGAAAGCAGCTTTTTGAAATTTACGACCGTGCCGCGACGTACTTTCAGCAGAAGCTGTCGATGGAAGACGCCGCTGCAGCCCGGCAGGTTCTGGAAAAACGGCAAATTCAGCCGGCCTATGTGGAACGATTTCGTCTCGGATACGCTCCTACCGCAGGGCTGATGAATTATCTGCGGCTTAAAGATCCAATGACCAGTGGATTGTTTACCAGGAATGAGCGGGGCGAAGTCTACGACCGGTTCCGCCGGCGTCTGATTTTCCCGATTTGGAACGAGCGGGGAAAGACCATCGCCTTTGGCGCGCGGGCTCTCACCGCGGACGCGCAGCCGAAGTACCTGAATTCGGCCGAATCGCCGTTGTACTCGAAGTCTTATGTGCTTTACGCCCTGCATCTCGCGCGGGAGGCTGCCCAGAAGGCCGGGCGGCTGGTGGTCGTGGAGGGCTATTTTGACTGCCTGAGCTTGCACCAGGCCGGCATCGAAAATGTGGTGGCCTCGTGCGGCACGAGCTTGACCCAGCAGCAGGTTGCGATCATGTCCCGGTACGTCCCCGAGGTCGTCATGAATTACGACCCCGACGCTGCCGGTCAAAATGCGATGCGGCGTTCGATCGATCTGTTACTTGCGAAAGGGCTGAGAATCCGCATCCTCAAGCTCGGCGGCGGACTCGATCCGGATGACTTCGTTCGAAAGGAAGGCGGCGAGGTTTACAGCCGTTTGCTTGCGAAAGCACCATATTTCTGGCACTACCTTATGGCCGAGGCGGCGCGCCAATACGATCTCGATGAACCGGTAATGAAAGCCACGGCGGTCAACGAGGTGGTCCAGTACGTCGGCAAGATCGAGGATCGCATCGAACGCCTGGAGGTGGCCCGGGCGGTGGCAGAGGGGTTCAAAGTACCGGAATCCGCCATTCTGGAGCGATTGAATTTGACGCCGCGGCGCTCGGATATCCGGCCGGCGGTGCGCAGAAGCGCGGTCATTGCCGAGGCCGAGCGCAGGCTCAGTCTGGCGGAAAAACAATTGATTCAGGCCCTCTTGCAGGGTCCTGAGATCGCTTTGGTCTTGCAGCCACTATTGCAGGGGGATTTTTTGACCGATATCTGGTCGGCGCAAGTGCTCGAAAAACTTGTAAAACAACCGGGTACGAGCGTCGAAATTGCGCTTGAGAGCGTCCAAGATGATGAGCTTCGTAAGGAAGTCCGCGCTGCAGTTCTAGAACCATTTGGACGTATCACCCCGGATCAGGCATTGGCTTCTCTCAGGCGACTCTATGATGCATATCTCGTCAAAAAATTAGGGGAGATCCGCGAACAGCTCAAACAGTACGGGGCTGGTGCGGCGCCGGTGGAACTGATGACGAACTATAAGGAAACCGTGGCGAAAATGAGCCGAACGGAGGCGTTTAAAGCTTGAAAAGACGAAGGGACAGCTTATTAGTGAATAAAGGCATGAATAAAGCTAAAGGCAATCATAAGAAACCGCAGGCCGCCAAACACGCTGCTAGTGCGGAACCCGTCAAAAAAGGCTCCGCCGCGACCGCCGTGGAAGATGCTTTGGGCGGCCTTGAGGAAAAATACGACGAAGTGCAGAAACTGTTGGATATCGGCAAGGAGAAGGGATACCTCCTCTACGATGAAGTCAGCGACCTGCTCCCTCCGGAAATCAGCTCCTCGGCCGAGGATCTGGACGACCTTTTTTCTGCGTTCGGCACGGCCGGCATTGAAGTCATCGACACCGACGACCAGAGTTTTGCCCCACTCGACAAGGTTCCAGGCGAAAAGAAATTCGATGGGGAACAGCCCGAAGATGTCGAACTCGATCTAACGCCGGGAGCCCTGGAAAAGACCAATGATCCCGTTCGCATGTACCTGCGCGAAATGGGTACCGTTCCCCTCCTCACCCGCGACGGTGAGGTCGAGATCGCAAAACGTATCGAGCGCGGTCAACTGACCGTTCTGAAATCACTCTCTCGCTCCGCCGTTATCGTGCGCGAGATCATTTCACTTGGCGATCAACTGAAGCACGATCCGAGCATCATCAAGGACATTCTGCAGTTCAGCGACGAAGAGTTGACCGACGAGAAGATCGAAGAGAAGCACCAGGAAACCCTCGAGATCATCGAACAGATCAACAAAACATATAAAAAGGTCAATCAGCTGCGCATGAAGTACGACGCGGCTCCGAAATCCAAAAAGACGGTATACCGCCGCGCCGCGTGGAATCTGGGCCGCACTCGAGTGAACCTGTCGAAGCTGGTCCGGTCCCTGGAATTTTCCATTTCCGAGAAGCTTCGACTCGTCGGTCTGATGAAAAGCACTGTCGAACAGCTGCGCCCTCTCGAACTGGAGCTGGGCCGGCTTGAACGCAAAGCCGATCACACGAAAAAAGAATATCGGAAGGCGATTCAGAAAGACATCCGAACGGTAAAGGCGAAGATCGCCGACGTGGAAGAAGACACAAAGTCTCCCGCGCTCGAACTGAAGCGCACGCTGCAGACGATCATGCAGGGCCAGGTTCAGGCCGAGGTTGCCAAGCGGGAGCTCGTCGAAGCCAACCTTCGCCTGGTGGTCTCTATCGCCAAGAAGTACACGAACCGCGGACTGCAATTCCTCGATCTGATCCAGGAAGGCAATATCGGCTTGATGAAAGCCGTCGACAAATTCGAATACCGCCGCGGCTACAAGTTTTCGACCTACGCCACGTGGTGGATTCGCCAGGCGATCACACGCGCGATCGCCGATCAGGCGCGAACGATCCGTATTCCTGTGCACATGATCGAAACGATCAACAAGCTGATCCGGACGTCACGCGCCCTGGTACAGGAACTCGGACGCGAACCGACCAGTGAGGAAATCGCAAAGCGAATGGACATCCCGGTGTCCAAGGTCCGGAAGGTCCTCAAGATCGCGCAGGAACCGATCTCCCTGGAGACGCCGATCGGCGAAGAGGAAGATTCGCATCTGGGCGACTTCATCGAAGATCGTGGCGTGGTATCACCGGCGGATGCCGTCATCAACATCAACCTGAAAGAAATGACCGAGCAGGTTCTGAATACCCTCACGCCTCGTGAGGAGCGCGTCATCAAGATGCGCTTCGGCCTTGAAGACGGGACTGAACATACGTTGGAAGAGGTCGGTCAGAACTTCGCGGTCACCCGCGAACGCATCCGGCAGATCGAAGCCAAGGCGCTGCGCAAGCTGCGGCACCCCAGCCGCAGCCGGCGGCTCCGCGCATTCCTCGACGGGACTGGCAGAGATTAGGGTAAACTCCTTTTCGAGGAGAAGGCGGGCCATATGTCATTGGCCATTGGTCAATTCTCATATGCCATATGGAACATGGGCTCGATATGGCATATGGCATTTGACCAATGGCGAATGGCATATGGCTCCTCCTTTCTCCGCCTGGGGCCCATAGCTCAGTCGGTTAGAGCTCCCGGCTCATAACCGGGCAGTCGTAGGTTCAAGTCCTACTGGGCCCATTTTGTTAACGATGAACCAGGATTTAAAGCAACTCATTCGGTTACAAACCATCGATCTCGCCATCCAGCAACTCCGCGCTCGAATCGATAAGTTTCCCGGCATCTCCAAGGCGCTCGACGAGCAATTGAAGGCGGCTCAGGCCGGTCTCGAGCACGTGAAAGACAAGGCGAAGGACAATCAATCCAATCGGAAGAAACTCGAGAGCGAAATCAGCTCGATTGAAAGCAAGATTTCGAAGTACCGGGATCAGATGATGTCGGTGAAGACAAACGAGGAGTACCGCGCGCTTCAGCACGAAATCGAACACGCCCAGAATGGTATTCGCAAGATCGAGGACGAGATCCTGAATCTCATGATGGAAGCCGAGTCTTCACAGGCCGACGTCAAGACCGCAGAAGCACGCTTGAAGGAAGACCAGCAGAAAGTCGATCACGACCGAAAGCAACTCACGGAAGTGAACAAGCAGGATCTCAGCGCCCTTGAAGCGTACTTGAAGGAGCGGAAAGAGATCGAGCCGTTGATTTCAAGCGACCTGCTGCCACACTATGAGCGGGTTCGCAAACATCGGGGCGGAATAGCCGTGGGTCCCGCGCGAAACGAAGTCTGCGAAATTTGTCAGGTTCGCATCCGTCCGCAGGTGTTCCAGGAAATCCGGCGCAACGATTCGATCATTGCCTGTGATGCCTGCCAGCGCATCCTTTACGATCCCGATAATCTCGATCATCCATTCGAAGTGGCCTAACCGACGCGATGAAGCTGTCCGCCTATATCGATGGGGGTTCCCGCGGTAATCCCGGCGAGGCAGGAATTGGTGTTTATTTCCCAGGCGTCGTGCGCATCTCCGAATATCTCGGCCAGGGAACGAACAACTACGCCGAATATTCGGCCCTTGTGACCGCCCTCCGATTCGCCGTCTTCACTCGCTGCGAGGAGCTCCAGATTTACGCAGACTCCGAGTTGGTCGTGAAGCAGATTAAAGGCGAGTATCAGGTGAAGAACGAAGGCATCCGCGTCCTCTACGACAATGCCATCCGGTGGATCGCCCTCATTCCTCATTTCTCGATCGCCCACGTCCGCCGCGAAAACAACAAAGAAGCCGACCGCCTCGCCAATCTCGCCATGGATACCCGCCGCAACTCCGTGAGTTGGGAGTAAGCGGTTCTCAGGTTGATCCAATCCTATCTGGTGCCTTTTTGTTAATCTATATGTCCCTATAAGTATGCGCGGATGTATACGCTTTTGAATCTGCTACGACGAGGAGGGCATGTGGCCCGAGTGGCAGCACGACCGATTCTTTATCGGCATGCATTGGTTCTTTTGATCATCGTTCTGCTGTCGGCGTTTCCCGCTGCTGCGGAGCCCGGGCCGCAAATAAACTGTAACGATCCCATTCCGTCGGTTCCGCCCGCTGGCAATCTGAAATTCGTCGTCAAGGTCGAACCCAGCACAACGTGGCAGCCCTTGCTTGGCGAGGTCAAGTTCACAATCGAAGGTGTTGGAGTTTCTATCGACAACATCGTGACATGCTTCCGTTGGCGCAAGAAGGCCGCCACTCCTGCGGATGATAAGGTCACCGCTCGATCGGCATGGGCACAAAGCAGTTTAATTAAAGTGGTCGAGACCAGTCCGAACAACATCACATTCGCCGCCACGGTTCCCTCACAAATCCCGGACCAGGAAAAATGGTGGCAGAGAATCACCGGCACCGGTGGAGTGGAATACTACGGCGGTTGGTCCACCGTTCCCATTGCGGATTTCCGGGTCCTTTCATCGGGAGGCACTACAACGGACAATGTGCTGCCGGTCGGCATCACCAACGTTTTCTTTTCTCTACTGCTTGCCGCCGCTTTCGTCATTCTCACGTGGGGACTGCTCCTCTATTTCGGCGCCAAGTCTGGCGTGCCAGGGAAAGGTATCATGTTGAAGATCATCTCAACTCGCGGAGGCACCGCCAGCCTGTCCCAGTTCCAGATCGTTCTTTGGACGTTTGTCATCGGAGCATGCGCAATTTATGTGATGGCCCTGTCAGGCAACCTGATCGATATCACCACGGGTGCATTGGTTCTGCTCGGCGTTTCCGGCATCGCAACACTCGGAGCGAAGTTGAAAGACGGCCAGGGGCCCGCGCCCGCGGGTCCGGCACCGACGCCGACAGTGCCCGGCGCTATACAAGGAATCGTAACCCAGGCTTCCGAGTCCGAGGTGCGCCTTTCTTGGCAGGCACCCACGTCCGGCGGACCACCGATAACGTATACCGTCCAGTATCGGGTAACGGCAACCCCCGCCAATAATTGGAAGACGGCCACCAACAGCATCACCCGTCCCAGCCTCACAGTCATCGGGCTCATTCCCGGCACCCCATACGATTTTCAAGTTTCGGCCTCGAACGCTGGAGGTTCTGGCCCACCGACGGCAGCGAACGAAACAACGGCTGCCGCCGCAGCGATCCCTGCCGGCGCGCCGGGGCAGGTTCCGAACCTGGGCGTCGCTGGCTCGTCAACAGCGTCCATAGTGAACCTGCTCTGGGGACAACCGGCCTCGGCACCGGCTGGCTACATGATCGAATATCGAATCCATGACAGCGATGAATTCTGGCGGAGCGCCCGGAGCGCCACCGCCAGCTCGGCTTTCACTGTCACCGGGCTCTGGCCAAACACCCTCTATGACTTTCGTGTTACCGCGGTCA
>Ga0070707_100003502_pt1 | contig 14814 bp, 13 predicted proteins | sample KBSK5502metaG_FD_65468 | JGI IMG/M metagenome (GOLD analysis project Ga0070707, IMG submission 65468) | Corn, switchgrass and miscanthus rhizosphere microbial communities from Kellogg Biological Station, Michigan, USA - KBS K5-50-2 metaG | ecosystem: Host-associated > Plants > Roots >... | reverse complement strand
TGGTGTGCTTCAGGTCGCGATGTTCTGGGGCGGCTTCTTTGCGTCGACTTGGATCCCTGCCTACGCCCAGCTCAAAGAGGCGGTCCCACCTCATGTCGTTGCTACTGCAATGGGCATGCTGAATCTTTTTTTCTGGCTAGGAGGTGCCTTCTACCAGCAAATCAGCGGACTCATTCTCGAGTCTTTCCCGAAGCAGGGCGGACACATCGCTCTCGCCGGCTATCAAACCGTCTTCTGCGTGTGCCTGGGCTCCGTGGGCCTAAGCGTCATTCTCGCCGCGTGCAGCAAAGAACAACGCGCCGCGGGGCTGTCTGGCTGAGCCTCGACGGCGTCAAGAGCAGGAGGAACCCATGACCATCAAGCGGATGCTGTGTGCCTCTGATTTCTCGCCGGCCTCGCGCCCGGCCCTCCGGCTGGCCCAGGAGCTGGCGCGAACGCTCAAGGCCAAGCTCATCCTCTTTCACGCCTACGAACCGTCCGTGCCTATCGGCAACGGCGGATATCTGCCACCATCGGTGCTGCGAGAGATGTGGATGGCGACCCGGGATGCCGCCGCTCGAAGCCTGAAGCGGCTGGCCCGCTCACCGCAGGCAAAGGCCGTCCGCATCTCCACGCTGCTTGCGGAAGGGCCAGCCGCAGCAGCAATCGTCCGGGCCGCGAAGAAGAACCGCGTCGATCTCGTGGTCATGGGCACCCACGGGCGTACCGGCGTGAGACGGCTGTTGATGGGCAGCGTCGCCGATCGGGTGATACGGACGGCCTCTTGCCCAGTGCTCGTCGTGGGCGGGCGGCACTGACCGGCTGTCATCATGCGGCTCCCCTTCACACTTCTCAGCGCCGCTGAACGTAAGAACCCTTCACCCTGCAGTCGCGATCGCTGCGCTCCTGCTCGCCACCGAACTAACCATGGCTCATGGCGAGTTCACGCTGACGCGATAGCTTCGGGAGACGGCGGATGCATGGAACGCGAGCATCGACCTCTGCATCCATGTGAGGGATACTGATTGGGTCGCAGATCGGCGCGGATGGCTACTACGTGCGGATCGGCCGGTAGATGATGAGGAGTCGCATCGCCACTCGAAGGTTTCGTTCCGATCAGTGGTCGTCCTGCTTTCGCGAATCCAAGATCCGCGATGCATGAGCGTCGTAACAGATGCATGAGCGTCGTAACAACTTCTCGCGAGCGGCCCGACGTTCCTGCACCACCACGTCCTCGAACGTTCGATCCTGGGAGGGAGCCGTCATGGCCACACGCAAAGCACACGCGCGCTGGACAGGAAGCCTCAAGGAAGGCAAGGGCAGCGTCGACTTCGGAGACGGGCTGTTCAAGGGGGCGTACTCCTTCACGTCGCGCTTCGAAGAGGGTAAGGGCACCAATCCTGAAGAGCTTCTGGGGGCGGCGCACGCGAGTTGCTTCGCGATGGCACTGGCGTTGGCCCTGGGCCGTGTAGGTGTCACGCCTGATTACGTGGATGCGACCGCCCACGTCACGGTGGCGCCACAGAGTGACGGCTTCAAGATCACCAAGAGCCACCTCGTCTGCCGCGCGAAGGTGCCCGGAATCGACCAGGCGACCTTCATGCAACACGCCGAGGCAGCCAAGGCAGGCTGCCCAGTGTCGCAAGCCCTCGCGGGCACCGAGATCTCGCTCGAGGCCAAGCTCCTCGACAAGGAAGCCGCGGATCCGCCGAGCTGAAGCCTCGAGTAACGACGGCCATCCGTGGGATTCCGGGACTCCGCTCGACAAGATGGTCACACTGTTCCGGCTTTTGAGGTGTCAGTTTAGGCGCCTCGAGCGAGGCGATCCGCGCTCGCAAGGTCTGGGCCTCGCGACTGGAACTGAGCCACATCGCCTGGCCTGGCTTTAAGCTCTCTCCGACGCCGGCGCCACGATCTTCCCGCAGCAGGGGCACCACGCCCACGACCCGAATGACGCGATCCCCCCACGCCTGCTTCACCGCGGTCAGGATCCGCAGCTTGTCGTCGACGAGCGCGTAGTGGTGGGCGAGATAGCGCTGCTCGACGTCGTCGAGATCGCGCTCCTTGTGGATGTAGATGAGGGCCTGGCCCTCCACCGCATCGCTGCTCTCAGGAACGGATCGACCACGGCCCACGCCGCCTCGACGGCGTCCTCGCGCGCGAAGCGTCGCTGAAAAAGGTTACTCCTGCTACGGGCCCTCACGCGAGCTCGCCCGCCTCCGCGAGTCCCGTCAACAGGAGGTGGAAGTAGATCAATCCTGCCCAGGGCCGCCAGGGCGCGAGTGCGCGCTCGACCACGTCATACCCGGAGAGACTCGTCCGCCCGAGCCATCGGCCGAGCGCGTTCTGCGCCCCAACGTCGTCGCCCGGGAAGATCTGGAGCCGCCCGAACCCCCGGAGGAGGACGTACTCAGCCGTCCAGCGCCCGACGCCTCTCAACGCGCACAGGGCGGCGACCGCGGCGTCATCATCCAGCCCGGTGAAGCGCTCGAGGTCGAGGCGGCCGCTAGCGACGCCGCGCGCCAGCTCGATCATGGCCAAGGACTTCGCTCGACTGAACCCGAGCCGCTTGAGCGAGTCGATGCGTAACGATCCGAGGGCTTTGGGATGAGGGAAGGCATGCGCACTGCCGTCCGGCGACGCGATGCCATACGTCCGGGCCAGGCGGTTGAGCAGCTCGAGCCCCACCTCGATGGAGAATTGCTGGCAGGCGAACGCATTGAGGAGCGCCTCGAAGAGGCTCGGGAATCGCGGCGGCTTGACTCCGCGAAAACGTTCGACGAGAGGTCGGAGCTTCCGATCGCGGCGGGCGAACCGATAGAAGCCCGTCAGATCCACCCGGAGGCCGAGCGTGCGCTCGAGCATCGAGGTCACCCGGAGTCTCGCGTCGGCCGGGAGCCGTCCCGCTCCGATCGCACAGACATGGAGCCGCGAGCCAGCCTGCTCGACGGCGATCTCGACCGGAGTGCCGTGCAGCACCAGGACCCGACGGTAGACGTGTCCATCCCAGCGATCGACGGCGTTCCCGGATCGACGACGCGCGGTCCATACGGTCAGGTCGAGCCGGAACGGCGGCGTCGGATGGACGACGAACGTGATCCTGCTCAACACCCGCTCCTCTGGAGGAATGCAGTGCAGCAGCGACCGCCACGGCGGGGGCGGAGCCGGTTCGGCCGCTACCGCAGTCTACCCAGGGCAAGGGCATGGCCCGTGAGAGCCTCAGCACGCCCAACGTTGCGGCCCTGCGCCTGCCGCGCGAATGGCGCAGTTATTCGCTCGGCTTCACTACGCGACCTGCGCGCTGAAGCCGGCAGCGTTGAGGGCCTTTACGAGCGTGCCGGCATGGAAGTCGCCGGTGACCTGAAAGGTCGTCGCTCTGGGCGTCGCGGTGTCGCCGGCTACGCCGTCCACGGTCGCGATCGCCTCCTTGATGGCCTCGCAACACAGCCCGCAGCAGTTATGGATGCCCCAGACGTTCAGGCTCTTCACTCTGCCTAGGGGAATGCTGCTCACGGCCTTCATCGCCAGTTGCTCGTTGTCGGTCGTGCCGTAGAAGCCAGCGGCGGCAATGGCGTCGAGAGCCTTCTGAGCCGCCGCATCATCGCGCGCCGTGAGGGCCACAGCCCTCTTCTCCATGTCGCAACGGGATGTGACCCCCGCCACGTTCTTCACGGCGGCGTCAACTGCATCGACGCACCCTTGGCAGCAGAGGTGGACGCCCGTCACCTTCACCCTGATCTCGGATTGCTTACCCATGATCTGCTCCTGCACTTTCAATGTTTGAGACCCACCACGATCTTGCTCCTCCTATCGATGTACACTCTTCATCCCGTAGAGGGTGTCGCGATCGCGACCGAACGCCTGCTGCTGAGAGTCACCGTCAGCGCCGCGAGATTGACAGGACAACAAGAGGCCATCTTTCATGAGGAAGACATTCAAGGTCGGCGATCATGTCGCCTGGAACTCGGAGGCTGGGCGCGCCAGTGGGACGATCATCAAGGTGCACACCAAGGATGTTGATTACAAAGGGTATACCCACCACGCGAGCCGGGATGCGCCACAATATGAAATCAAGAGCCACAAGACCGACCATATCGCCATGCACAAGGGCGCGGCGTTACGAAGAATGCGAAGAATGAAGGGCTGAGCGACTCCGCTTATCGTCCGGCACTGCGACGACACCGGAGTGCGAGATGCGGCATGAAGTGACGACGCGACAGGAGCGCCGTTCGCCGTGACGGCGCCCTACGGCTCCGTGGATTCGCTCCTCGCTGAGCTTCACGCCTCACGCGGAGGCTTGACGACCGACGAGGCGCGCCGGAGGCTCGATGAGGTCGGGCCGAACGAGCCCGCGCGCGCGCCGCGCACGGCGGGCCTCGTCCAGATCTTCCTCCTCCTGGCGAATCCGCTGGTCATCATCCTGCTGATCGCGAGCGTCGCATCCGCGCTCCTCGGCGAACCGGTCAACGCCTCTATCATCGTCCTCATGGTGGCTCTGAGTGTGGTGCTCAACTTCGTGCAGACCTATCGATCCCATCGCGTGGCCGAGCGACTACGCAACGCCGTGGCGCCGACGGCGGCCGCCCTCCGGGATGGAGCCTGGATCGAGATTCGACGGCGCGACATCGTCCCCGGTGACATCGTCCGACTGGCAGCGGGGGATCGCGTCCCTGCCGACGCGCGCCTCCTCGAGGCGCGAGACCTCCACGTCCAGCAGGCCGCACTCACGGGCGAGTCGATGCCGGCCGAGAAGGACGCCTGCGACCTCGAGGTCGCCCCGTGCCAGCCGGCGGATGCTCGCAACGTGGTCTTCCTCGGCACGTCGGTCGTCAGCGGTACAGCGACGGCGCTGGTCGTCGCGACCGGGCCGGCGACCGCGTTCGGCGACATTGCCGCGCGCCTGTCGATGCGCCCGCCCGAGACGGAGTTCGAGCGCGGCACCCGACAGTTCGCGCTCCTCATCATGCGCACGGTGTTCCTCCTCGTTCTCTTCGTCCTTCTCGCCGGCGCGCTCCTGCATCACGCGTTTCTCGAGTCGCTGCTCTTCGCGGTGGCGCTCGCGGTGGGCCTCACACCCGAGTTCCTGCCCATGATTAGCGCGGTCACCCTCTCCCGCGGGGCTGCGCACATGGCGCGCCAGAAGGTGATCGTCAAGCATCTGGAGGCGATCGAGAACTTCGGCAGCATGGACGTTCTCTGCAGCGACAAGACCGGCACGCTCACGAGCGGGAACATGATCCTCGACGGGCACCTTGACCCCTTCGGCCAAGTATCGGAGCGGCCGTTGACCCTCGCCTTCGTCAACAGCTCCCATCAAACCGGCATCAAGAGTCCGCTGGACGAGGCGATCCTCAAGCGCGGCGGGGTCGTCAACGGATACCGGAAGATTGACGAGGTCCCGTTCGACTTCGAGCGCCGGCGCCTCTCCGTTGTCGTCGAAAACAGCGGCGGGCGTCTGCTGATCACAAAAGGGGCTCCGGAGGGCGTCTTGGCCTGCTGCACGGCGTATGAGGTCGACAATGGCCGGGCCGCGCTCGATGAGGCGTTGCGGGCGCGCTGCGCAGCGACGTACCGGGAGCTGAGCGCTCGAGGATCTCGCGTGCTGGCCGTCGCCTACGCGGTGGCGCCGCGCCAGGCCGGGTACGCGGCGCGCGACGAATGTGAGCTCGTGCTTGCCGGCTTCGTGAGCTTCTTCGATCCGCCGATGGAAGGCGTCGCCGAGGCGCTCCGCGCGCTCCGCCGCGACGGCGTCGTGGTGAAGATCCTCACCGGCGACAACGAGCTCGTCGCCCAGCACGTCTGCAGCGAGGTCGGCCTCGACAGCGCCCGCGTCGTCGGTGGCGACGAGATCGAGCGCATGACTGACAGCGCGCTCGCTGCGGTGGCCGAGCAGGCCACCGTCTTCGCCCGCGTCTCACCCGCGCAGAAAAACCGGATCATCCTCGCGCTCAAGAGTCGCAATCACGTCGTCGGCTTCCTTGGCGACGGCATCAACGACGCGCCCTCCATCCACACGGCGGACGTCGGCGTGTCCGTTGCGACTGCTGTCGAGGTCGCCAAGGACGCGGCCGACATCATCCTGCTCGAACGCGATCTGAACGTCCTCCATCGGGGAATTCTCGAAGGCCGACGGGCCTTCGGCAACGTGATGAAGTACCTGCTGATGGGGACCAGCTCGAACTTCGGCAACATGTTCAGCATGGCGGGCGCGTTCCTCTTCCTGCCGTTCCTGCCGATGTTGCCGACGCAGATCTTGCTGAATAATTTCCTCTACGATCTCGCGCAGATCACGATCCCCACCGACAATGTCGACGACGCCTTCATCCGGACCCCGCAGCGATGGAACGTCGGGATCATCCAAAGGTTCATGATGGTGATCGGGCCCATTAGCTCGATCTACGACTTCCTCACGTTTGGCGTACTGCTGTGGGTCTTCCGCGCCTCCGAGGCGCTGTTCCAGACTGGGTGGTTCGTCGAATCGCTCACGACACAGACGCTCATCGTTTTCGTTATCCGGACCGCCGGCAATCCCTTGCGCAGCCGGCCGAGTCTCCCGCTGGCGGTGACCGCGATGCTCGTGGTGCTGATCGGCGTCATCCTCCCCTTCACGCCGCTGGCCGCTACGCTCGGCTTCGTGCCGCTCCCGGGCACGTACTTCGTGTTCCTTGGCGGAGCCACCACGACCTACCTCATCCTCGTGGAATTGGTCAAACGCCAACTGATGCGCACACTGTTCGCCATCGGCCCCGCAACACCAGCGGCGACGTCAGTCACGCCAGCATCATAGGTCCCTCATGCAGGAAGCCGCAATCGTGGGAACCTTGAAATGCTGCCGGCGCTTCGGCATTTCGGCATGATGATGCCGCCCGTGATCTCAACAACTCGCAGGCGAGCGTGTTATGTGTCAACGCGCCATGGCTGCCACCGCTCTTGCCGCACCTCGAGCTGACCTTCGCGCAGGGATGCCTCCCATCGCGTGCGTTCACCGTCGCGCCAGACGCGGACGTCGAGCCGGGCTTTGCCTACGGCGAGTCCGCGAAGGGTCACATCGGGAAGCCACTTCGGAAGCTGGGGGTCGACGTACAAGTGCTGGGTCGGCGCGTCTGCGCGGAGGCCGAGGATTGCCTGCACGAGATGGAAGACGCTGCCGGCCGCCCATGCTTGGGGCACGTTGGCGCCAAGATACTGCATTGGAAATGTACCAGGACGCCGCTCCACCCCGGCATAGAGCTCGGGCAGCCGATACCCGATGAAGTAACTGGCCGCCTCAGAGATATCGCGCGCGATCCTGGCCGCCTCATCGCCAAACCCGTAACGCTTGAAACCGAGCGCTATGAGACCGTTATCGTGTGGCCACACCGAGCCGCGCTGGTACGCAAAGGGGTTGTACGCGGGATTGCGGGCCGACAGCGTCCGGATTCCCCAGCCGCTCCACATCTCAGGGGCCAGAAGGCGCTGGATCACCTTTGCGGCGCGGTCCGGCCTGGCAATACCACTCCACAGCAGATGCCCGGCATTGGATGCAACCGTGCGCACCGGCCGCTTCTCGGGGTCTAGGGCATATGCGTAGCAGCCGAGCTCCTCGCACCAGAAGTGCTCTTCGAATTGTTGCTGCAGTGCGGCGGCCTTCCGGTGAAGGCTTGATGCGCGTTCAGACTCCCCGAGCGCCTCGAAAACTTCCGCCATGCGCATCCAGGCATCGAAGACATATCCTTGGAGCTCGCAGAGCGCCTTGGGCTGTCTGACCTGACTGCCGTCCGGATACACGACCGCATCGTTCGCATCCTTCCAGCCCATGTTCTCGTAGCCCTTGGAAGAGCGCGTTTTGTACTCCTGGAAGCCGTCGCCATCCAGATCCCCGTGGTGATCGATCCATTCGAGGCACCGCAGCGCGACATCTCGATAGTCATGCAGGATCGAGGCGTCACCCAACCATTTCCACGCTTCGTGGAGCGTGATGAGATAGAGGGGTGTCGCGTCGGCCGTGCCGTAGTAGGGCGTGTGAGGAATGCGTCGGAAGTGCGCGAGCTCGCCGAACCGGATCTCATGCAGAATCTTGCCGGGCTCGGCGTCGCGCCAGTCATCGTGCTCGGTGGCCTGAAAGTCGGCGAGCTTTCTGAGCGTCCCGCGCGCGAACGTCGGATTTACGAGCATGTTTTGCATGCTGACGATCAGGCTGTCACGGCCGAAGATCGTCACGAACCACGGGACGCCGGCAGCAGGCAACCAGACGTCGTGGGCACAATCGTGATCATAGAGGCGAAGCGATCCCATATCCTCGACGGATTGACGGAAGAGGCGGTAGACGTCCTCGTTGGCAGAGGTCAGTGTCGCGGCCTGGGTCAGCCACTCTCGCTGAAGCCGATCAAACTCGGGCGACGCGAACTCGCCGTGGCAATCACGCCCCGGCGCCCGGGTTCGGTCTCCGTGAGTCAAAACGTATTCGCCGCAGGCATGCCAGGTCGCGCCCGGACCGAGTGTAATTCCGAAGGTGATCCGGCCATTCGCATAGGCTGGTGAAGCCGGCGTCCGGGTGACGCGGTAGATAAATTGCCGCCGGAAGTCTCGATTGCTGTAAGACGTCCGCAGCTCACTGGGCGCCTCGGCCCAAGTGGTCACGATGTGCCCGCGGCGAACAAACTCGTGAGACTTCACCTCGAACAGATCAGCAAAGTCTGAACGGAGCGCGATCTCGAGATTAAACTGCACTGCGACCAATCCATAGTTGGTCACGTCGAGGTCCTCGTGAATCCCTTCGCCCACGGCCCGGGTGATGACCAGCGCGAGCGTATGCTGAGGAATCTCTCCCACCTCGGTCGCGAACGTCCCGTTCGTCAGCGTGATGCGCGCGATATGGGAGGCCGTCGCCGCCGAAGCGAGACGTATCCACGGTTCGCCGTTTGCAAAGATTCTGTAATAGCTCACGAACCGCGTGTCACTCGCAAAGACGCCCTGTTCGCTGTCGGCGGCGATCTCGCCGCTCAGGTCGGTCACCATGAATGTGCTGCTGTGGTTGATCGTAAGGACCGGGGGCCCGACACTGATGTCAATCGACATTGTTCGAACTCTGATGCGTCATCGACAATCTCTTGTCTGGCTGGACTTACTGCAGACCTTGGACGGACGTCATTCGCGCCTTCCCGCCCTGGCCGCCCGCCCGTTCTGAGCGTGCAGCGCTAGCGCGCGCCGATAAACCTCCTCGACGTTGAACCCGTATTCTCGCAGCACCACGTCCCCGGGCGCCGAGGCACCGAACCGCTCAACGCTGACGACGTCGCCCGCATCACCGACGTAGCGGTGCCAGCCCTGCGCCACTCCGGCTTCGACCGCCAGGCGCGCGCGCACTGACGGTGGCAGCACTCCGTCACGTTCCGCCTCAGGCATGGCATCAAATAGCTCCCAGCTTGGCATCGAGACACAGCGAACCGCGACCCCCTTCGCTTGTAGGCGTTCCGCGGCGGCTACGATCAGACCGACCTCCGAACCTGTGGCGATCAGTATCAAGTCGGGCTCACCGTCTGCGGAGTCGAAAAGCACATAGGCGCCTCGCCGCAGGCCGTCCGCGGCTGCATACCGCTGGCGGTCGATCGTGGGCACGGCCTGGCGTGTCAGCACGAGGGCAACCGGACGATCTTTTGTCTCCAGCGCGACCATCCAGGCAACCGCCGTTTCGTTGGCGTCACCGGGGCGGATCACGGTCAAGTCGGGGATCGCGCGCAGCGCGGCCAGGTGCTCCACTGGCTGGTGGGTCGGACCGTCCTCTCCGAGCGCGATGCTGTCGTGGGTGAACACGTACACAACGTGCAGGCCCATGAGGGCGGCTAGGCGGATCGCCGGACGCATGTAGTCGGAGAAGAGCAGGAAGGTCGAGCCGTACGGCACGATTCCCCCATGGACCGCAAGCCCGTTGAGAATTGCGCCCATCGCGTGCTCGCGCACACCGAAGTGGATGTTACGCCCGGCACGGCTCCAGCCGCCCCCGCTGGAACCCTGGGTATCGTCATGCTCGCCGGCCGGCGGGTGGAAGTCGCCGAGTCCCTTGAGCGCGGTGTGAGTGGACGGATCGAGGTCGGCCGAGCCACCGGCCAGGGCCGGAAGCCGCGGCGCTATCGCGCTCATGACCTTGCCGGAGGCGACCCGCGTGGCGATGCCCTTAGCGTCCGCGGGAAAGAACGGGATCTCCGCGTCCCAGCCGGGCGGCAGCTCACCACGTAGGCTTCGCCGCAGCTCTTGCGCCACCTGGGGAAAGGCGCGCTCGTAGGCGGACATCCGCTCGTTCCATCCCGCTTGGTCACGCGCGCCCCGCTCCAACGCCTCGCGAAAGTGCGCCAACGCCGGTCCGGGGATTAGAAATCGAGACTCGATCGGCCAGCCAAGGTTCTGCTTGGTCAGGCGCACCTCGTCGGCGCCAAGCGGGGAGCCGTGCGCCTCGAAGGTGTCCTGCTTGTGCGGCGAACCATAGCCAATGTGGGTGCGCACCAGGATCAGCGTCGGTCGCGCCGTCTCCGCGCGCGCGGTCTGCAGCGCGGCGTCGATCGCGTCGAGGTCGTTGCCATCCGCGACCGTCACCGTGTGCCAGCCATAGGCCTGGAAGCGCCGTGCGCGATCCTCCGAAAACGTGATGTCGGTACCGGCGGCCAGCGTGACGCGATTGTCGTCGTAGAGACAGGTCAGCTTCCCAAGCCGCAGGTGCCCGGCCAGTGAGGCCGCCTCCGCTCCGACGCCCTCCATCAAGTCACCGTCGCTGACCAGCGCGTACGTGGCGTGGTCGATGACTTCGAATCCGGGACGGTTGTAGCGGGCGGCCAGCTGCGCCTCAGCGATCGCCATGCCGACCGCGTTGGCGATGCCCTGCCCGAGCGGTCCCGTGGTGATTTCAACGCCCGGCGTGTGACCGCGCTCGGGATGTCCAGGCGCTTTGCTACCCCACTGGCGAAACTGCTTGATCTCGTCCAGCGACAGACCGTAGCCGGTCAGGTGCAGCATGCTGTAGAGCAGCATCGAGCCGTGCCCGGCCGACAGCACGAAACGGTCGCGATCGAACCAGCCGGGATCGCGGGGATTGTGCTTGAGCAGGCGTGTCCACAGCACGTACGCCATCGGTGCCGCTCCGAGCGGAAGCCCTGGATGACCGCTGTTGGCGTTCTGTACCGCGTCCACCGAAAGAAAACGCACGGTGTCGATGCACAGCCGATCGAGCCGATCAGGCATGGGTTTCCCGGAAGCGGTCATGTGGGGCTCTCGCCGTAACGATCCACGATGGCGTGCAGGAGCGCGTCTCGTACGTCGGAACCGTGCTCCCGCTCAAGGGGCAGGATCGCTGCGCCGAGCTCACTGTCGCCAAACACTTCCTCGATCCAACGGCGAAAGTCGCCCCGCACGAGATGGCCTTGCACGACATCGTCCGGGAGCGCCGGTAGTGTCGAGAGCAGGTCGCGAACGCTTCGAGCACGCCGCCCCGTCGGACGGCCTGCTTGTGTGAATACGAATTCTTGGTCGGGACACACAGGAACATCGGCGTACTTCTCGCGATGACGAACGTGCGCAGTCAAGCGCGGAGCGACGCGAAACCGCTTCAGCGAATCACTCGGTCGCAGAGCGCCGGGCATGAGGACGGCCTCGTCGATTGCGAGATCAGCCAGCAGCGCCAGCCATTGTGAGGTCGTCCCGACACCGGGTGCCAACGCCTGAAGCGCAAGAGCCTGCCGCCGATCGTCGACGCGCGTAACGATAACCGCCTCACTTGCTCTCAGGATCTCCGGCGTAAGATCGGAGATGCGATACGTGACGAGGAGGTATCCGCCCAGCTGGTGGTCGAACAGTGCTGAGACATCGAACCGGTTCAAGAAGTAATGAGCCTCATCGACCACGACTCGATGCGGCACGCCCGTCGCGCGCCGTAACCGATTGATCACCTCCAGCAACTGTTGGACGAGCACCGGCTTGTCCTGTCGAGAAGCGGCCGACATATCCACTACCAAGCTCAGATCCGGGTGCGCGAGTACTTGTTGCAGGTCGGCAAATGATGTTTCTTTGCCGTCCATCGGCTGCACAATCACGCCAGGTAGCGCCTCGAGGCACACGTAGTCGCCTTCCGGGTCGAGGATGCAGAGGGAGTACCGCCGGAGAATGAGCTGCTCACATAGCGACCCGGCCATCCACGATTTCCCAGACTTCGGGTCGCCACCTACCAGAAGATTGCGGCCGCGAATGGCGAGGTCGAGCGGCTCCCCGTTACTCAGGCTTCCGAGGCGTACCCGCCGGCGTCCCATTCGCTCCGGCGGCATCCTAGGAAGCGATAGGATCTCGCGAATGTATCGCGCGACTGCGGCTGGGCCGTCGCCTGGGACAATCTCATCGGCGCTGCGTTTCAGCGCCTCACTGCCCCATGCAACAGCGGCGCCGATCTCGCACACCTCGAGCAGCTGGTGATCGTTCTCGGCGTTCCCGATAGCGAGAGCGTTATGCACCGATGCGCGCCGGCGCCAGAGCGCTTCCTGAAGCCCACTCGCTTTGCTGACTCCGTGAGGCAGTACCATGAGCCGGCCAAGATTGAAGGTAATGGCGAGAGGGAGACCGAGGCTGCGGATGATCTCGACGATCTGCGGTGCAGCGTCCGCGCCAGCCTCAACCACGCACTCACCACGCCGATACCGCACTCCGCGCTCTTTGAGTCCGGCGAGAAATCGGGGGTCCGGCCCCTGGCTGAGCGTGATGGGTGATGGGCACTCCGGAAGCTGCAGGACGGCCCCATTCTCAGCAACGATGGCGTCGAACAGAAGCGGCCTGTCGAACAGGATGCCGAGGTCACCCAGCATTCGGCCGGTGACCAGCACCGCCAACAGCCCGGCGCGCCGCGCCTCTTGAATCGCAGCGGCGACATCCGCGTCGACCGTGCCATCCACGGCAATCGTGCCGTCGAAGTCGAGCGCGAGAACTCGGGGCTTCACGCTTCACACGTGGCCGGTATCATCGCTCGCGGACGATCACCACGGGACGGCTCACGTGGTGGAGCACAGTCTCCGAGACGCTCCCAAGGAGCAGGCGACCGATCGTTCGAAGTCCTCGCGCTCCCAAGACGACGAGGTCCACCCGACGACTGCGCGCCATGGACACGATCTGCCGCGCTGGATCTCCGCTCACGACCAAACGCTCGACTGGAGATTTCACTGCGCCGAGCATTGCAGTCGCCTCCTCTAGCATTCTTTCGGCGTCCGCCCGCTGTTTGCTGAATTCTTCACTAGTCGCCTGATCCGGCAATAATCCTTGAAGCACGTGCAGAAGGCTGACACGCGCATCGCGCAAGAGATCGAACAACGACAGGAAGCGAAGTGCGGCGCGGGCACCAACGGAACCATCTACGGCTATCAGCGCGCGTCGAACCGCTCGCGGTCGCCCTCGGACGATGGTGATAGGACACGGTGCGTAGCGGGCAGCCGCCAACGAAGTACTTCCAATGAGGAACTCTTTGAGCCGCCCGAGACCTCGTGCCCCAAGTGCAATCATGTCGGTCTGCGTTTCTTCCGCCGCGCGGACGATCTCAACCCGTGGATCGCCCTCTGTAACAAGCGTCTGCACATCGGTCGATCGCTGCATCACGATTTTAGCCGCGGCCTCCGCTGTCTCGTGAGCCTCTGCAATCACGTCTTCTCGCAGTTCACTCATGGTCTGTGATTCGCGGGGTGGTTTTGTGAGCGCGGCGACCGTCATCACAGTGACTTTCATGTCTACGGCGGGAGCGAACTCCGCCAACCATCGAGTCGCCCTTCGAGCACCGCTCGATCCATCGCTAGCCAGCAGAACTTTCATGTGACAGCTCCTCAACGTCTACGCTACGCCTTGCGCTATATCGATCTGGTCCGCGCGCCAACAGGCTGGCGACGAGGGACTCGCTCTCGATACGATGTTGAGCGGCTGCAGAATCGCTCGTTTCGCCCGCCTCGGGCTGAAAGAGCACCTCCTCGATCCGCAGTCGCTTCGTGCCGCCCGGCGTCATCCATTCAATGCGGTCGCCGGCACGGTAGCCGATCAGCGCGGTTCCGATCGGAGCAAGGACGGAGATACGCTTCTTCTCGATGTCGGCGTCCATCGGGAACGCAAGCGTGTACACCGCGGTGATACCGCGATCGAGGTCCCGAACGCGCACCCTCGAGTGCATCGTCACCACGTCGGGCGGCAGCTTAGCGGCGCCGATGATTTCTGCCCGACCGAGCTCTCGGTCCAATTCCTCGAGATAGCTCTGATCGTAGCGGGGCGCCATCCTGCCTTCGCGCACGAGCTGCCTCAGTCTGGCCATGTCATCTTCCGTGATGAGAATCTGGCGTCGTCCGATCGTCACCGCCGCCTCACCTCGCATTCCTGAATCCCTCAGCGCCTCGAGATTTGATTACGTCCATTCTCATGGGGGCTGGACGCGGAGACCATTAGAAAGTCTGTCAGGCTTTCGTAGAGAAAAATTGCGCCTCGGTTCAGCCGTGGACCACCGGGAGTCCTGGTGGTGGCTCTGCGCTGTTCAGTCGTGGCCCGACCGGATTCCGATCGCGTGAACGGCGAGCGCGAAGGCGAACGGGAACATGCGCCGGCCAGCAATCTTCACGAATTTCGCATCGACGTGAACGGTGTCGTCGAGCTCAGCTTTTTCGACGAGCCGCATCTGCCCTGGCACCGCTTGTGGGGCTGGGCATCACCGCAAAACTGCCAAGGCGGTTGGCCTCACATCGCGCTATCGCTGCTCGTACGGGCGAATCAGCTGATTGAATGCGAACAAATTCCAGGCCACGGGCGTCATCGAGCCGGAGACGGGCACCAGCGGATCGACACCCGCTAAACCCGCGC
>Ga0070707_100003501_pt1 | contig 14816 bp, 12 predicted proteins | sample KBSK5502metaG_FD_65468 | JGI IMG/M metagenome (GOLD analysis project Ga0070707, IMG submission 65468) | Corn, switchgrass and miscanthus rhizosphere microbial communities from Kellogg Biological Station, Michigan, USA - KBS K5-50-2 metaG | ecosystem: Host-associated > Plants > Roots >... | reverse complement strand
GCGATCTCTCGTGTACGGGCTGTCCTGCCAAGGGCATCGCCCGGTAGCGATATCGCGCGCAGATAACCGCTGAATGCATCTAAGTGGGAAACTGTCCCCAAGATGAACACTCCTGGACCGTATGGTCCCTAAAGGGCCCTGGGAGACTACCAGGTTGATAGGGCGCAGGTGTACGGTGGGCAACCACTTCAGCCGAGCGCTACTAATCGCCCGTGCAGTTTGATCTCTTCCAAATTCTTTGCAAATCATCCGATCGCTCAGTTGCCAATTCCTTACTGAGGGAATGGCGAATCGCGAAGCGCGAAGAGGGACAACATTTCCCTCCCGCCGCTTCGCAACTCGCGACTCCCTCGCAGAGATTGGCTGTCGACTAGCGCGCGGGGGCCACACCCGTTCCCATTCCGAACACGGTCGTTAAGCCCCGCAGCGCCGATGGTACTACGACCGCGAGGTCGTGGGAGAGTAGGCCGTCGCCAGCCATTCCCATTCAAAACGCCCGGTCCCCGTTGGGGGCCGGGCGTTTTGGTCTTCAGTCCGAAGCCGCCAGTCTTCAGTCTCGAGTCTCCAGTCATCTGCCGCGACTCGAGACTCAAGACTGAAGACTGAGGACCGAAGACCCGCACTATCTTCCATCATGCAACGCTCAGGTCACGTCGCCCTCGCCGGCCGCCCCAACGTCGGTAAATCCTCCCTCCTCAACGCGCTGGTCGGCGAACACCTCGCGCTCGTGAGCCCGAAGGCGCAGGCGACCCGGCTCCCCGTCACCGGCCTTCGCACCGACGGCGACATCCAGTACGTCTTTCACGATCTGCCGGGATTGCTGGATCCCGAGTACGCCATGCAGGAGCGCATGCGCGCGCTCGCGCTCGAGGGGGTGCAGCGCGCCGACGTGATCCTCTACCTCTTTCCCGCACCGGAAGCTCCCGCTCCCGATTTCGTGACGCTCGCCGGCCTCGAGCGAGCGCCCGCTGCGCCGGTCCTCACCGTCTACACCAAGGGAGACATGCTCTCCCCGACCTGGAACAACGTGCTCTCCGCGGATGCGCTCGTCGTCTCGGCCACGACCGGCGACGGCCTCGACGGTCTCCTCGCCGCGGTGGCGGCACACCTTCCCGAACGCGAGTTCGCATATCCGGCCGACGATCTCGGGGTGCAGCCGATGCGGTTCTTCGCGGTGGAATACCTCCGCGAGGGCGCCTTCATGCACCTCGAGGACGAGCTCCCCTACGCGTTCACCGCCGAGATCGAGGAGTTCCGCGAGACGACCGACCCGGTGTACATTCGTGCGTCGCTTTTCGTCGAGCGTGAAACCCAGAAGGGAATCCTCATCGGCGAGCGCGGACGCACCCTGAAAGCCATCGGCACCCATGCGCGACAACGGCTCGAGCAGCTGCTCGGCCGCAGGGTGTATCTCGAGACCTGGGTGAAAGTGCTGCCCAAGTGGCGCCGCGATCCGGCGCAGCTCGAACGTTTCGGGTTTCCCGATCCTGCCGCGGAGCGCCCATGACGCTTGCACCGGAGTTGCTCGACATCCTGGTCTGCCCGAAGTGCAAAGGCGATCTCGAGTATCGCCCCGCCGAGTCGGTGCTGATCTGCCACGCCTGCCGCCTCGCCTATCCCATTGAAGACGACATCCCCATCATGCTGATCGACGAGGCCAAGCCGGTTTGACCGCTCCCGAACTCGCGCGGGTCATCGACGCCGCGCGCACCTCCGCCGCGGCGGGCAACCACGCTTTCGTCGGCACCGAGCACCTCCTCGCCGCACTGCTGCAAGACCCCGATGGCGCTGCCGCGCGGACCTTCTCCGACACCGGCGCCGATATCGCCGGCCTCGCCGACGAGCTGCTGATCGGACTCCCAGCCGCCGACCCCGATGCAGCGACGCCCCCGCCGATGAGCCGGTTCGCCGAGCGCGCCGTGGCGGAAGCGGAAAAAGCGGGAGGAAATCTCCTGCTGGTTCTGCTGCGGGCTCCACGGGGACGGGTCGCCAGCGTCCTCGCCAAGCGCGGCGCCAGGATCGCCGACATCCGGAAAGCGCTCGAGCCCGAGCGCGCGGAGCCGCCGCCACGTCCCGCGAAGCCACCCAAGCAGCCCAAGCCGGCCAGGCAGCATCCTCCTGCGCCATCCGCGCCTCCGCGTCCTCGCGCGGCCGAACGGCGACCGGTGGATCCCGAAGAAGCCGAGGCACCGCGCGAACGCCGGCTTCCGCCGCACCTCGACACCAAGCGGCGCTCCGCGAAGCAGGCCGGGAAAATCCCCTGGTCGCTCGTGCTCCTCCTTGCAGTGCCGGCGAGCGTCATCCTCAACGCGCAGCACGCCTCGCCGATCGTGATTTTCGGCATGGCGTGTCTCGGCGTGCTTCCGCTGGCGGGATTGATGGGACGGGCGACCGAACAGATCGCCGAGCGAACGGGGCCCACGATCGGCGGTCTCCTCAACGCGACGTTCGGTAACGCCGCCGAGCTGATCATTGCGTTCGTCGCCCTCCGCGCCGGACTGGTCGACCTGGTCAAGGCGTCGATCACCGGAAGCATTCTCGGCAACCTGCTCCTCATCCTCGGGTTGTCGCTCGTCGCCGGCGGACTCAAGGCGCCGATTCTGAAATTCAATCGCACCTCGGCGGGGATGGGATCCGCGATGCTCGCGCTCGCGGTGGCGGGGCTCGTGTTTCCCGCCGTCTTCCACTCGCTGCATCCGGTCCAGAGCTCGCGCATCGCGTTCTCCGAGCTCCAGCTCTCCGAAGCGGTGGCGATCATCCTGGCGATCACCTACGGCTGCTCGCTCCTCTTTTCCCTCCACACCCACAAGGCGGTGTTCGGGATGGACGCGAGCTCCACCCCCGAGGGCCCGGAGTGGAGCCTGTTCAAATCGGTCGGCATCCTTGCGGCGGCGACCGCGGCGGTGGTGGTCGAATCGGAGCTGCTGGTGCACGCCGTCGAAGGCGTGACCGCGAGTCTCGGCCTCTCCCAGGTCTTCCTGGGGCTCATCATCATTCCGATCATCGGCAATGCGGCCGAGCATGCGACTGCCGTGCTGATGGCGCGCAAGGGAAAGACCGATCTGGCGCTCCAGATCGCCCTCGGATCGAGCACCCAGGTGGCGCTCCTGGTGGCCCCGATCCTGGTGCTGGGGGGGGTGCTCATGGGCCAGCCGATGAATCTTGTCTTCACGACATTCGAGGTGGTCACCCTGGCCGTTTCCACGATCGTCGTGGCCATGATTACCCTGGATGGGGAGTCCCACTGGTTCGAGGGAGTGCAGCTGCTAGCGCTTTATGCCATGGTCGCGGCGGCCGCCTACTTTCTCTGATTTGACTCCCACGTGGCACTTCCGTAAGTTGCTTGGGGATAAACTCTTACGAAAGATGAAGGGTGCGAACTCGTCCGACCATTCTCTATTTCGGACCGGTCGGGGGCGCCGTCCCTGACCTGGTGCGGCAATGGACCGAGGGGAAGAGTTTTCCTCTCGAGTTCCATTCCGACCCCGCCGTGGTCGAATCGATCGTCCTCCGGGGGCACCCCTCATTCCTGTTCATCGATGCCGACGGGATGGGCGACCTCGGCCTCACCCTGGTGCGTGACCTCAAGAGCGATCCCTTTACCGCCATCATCCCGGCGCTGATCCTCTCCGGAAACCACAACGCCGAAGAGATCCAGCGATGGTTCGCCGCCGGGGCGGACGAGATTTTCACAGGGGTCTTCCCCCCGGCGGAGCAGCGCGCCCGTCTCGAAGCGCTGCTGGTGCGGACCCAGCGGGACGTTTCGGTGCATCCGTCGACCCGGATGCCGGGCACCACGGAAATCGAGCGCGAAATCCGCCGCCGGCTCGAGGGCGCCTCGCAGGAATTCGCCGTCTGCTATGCTGACCTCGATCATTTCAAGGAATACAACGACCGCTACAGCTACTACGATGGCGATCGGGTGATTTACATTCTGTCCCGGATCCTTCACGACGTCGTGAAGGGACTGCTGGGCAGCAGAGGATTCGTCGGTCACATCGGAGGCGACGATTTCATTTTCATCATTCCCGCCGCGGAAATCAGCCTGGTCTGCGGCGAGGTGCTCTCGGTGTTCGATACCCTGGTGCCGTTCCAGTACAACGAGCAGGATCGCCGCGCCGGGTACTTCTTCGGCAAGGACCGGCGCGGTCAGCTGCACCGGGTTCCCCTCATGACGCTTTCGGTCGGCATCGTCACCAATCGCCACCGGGTCTTCGCGCACCCCGCCGAGGTCAGTGAGCTCGCGACGGAAATGAAGAGCTACGCCAAGACGCTTCCCGGCTCGGTCTATGTCGTCGACCGGCGTCAGAGCACCGTCGGTCAGGAGCGTCCCGGCGGATCGGCCGCCTCGCGCGAAGGGGTGGGCGACAGCCGATGAACGTCGCCTGCACGCAGTGTCAGACGGTGTTCAGGGTGGATCCGGCCAAAGTACCGGAGGCGGGCGTGCGCGCACGGTGCTCGGTATGCGCCGGTATCTTTTGGGTGCGCCGCGACATGGAGCAGGCGCCACCCGCACTGGAAGTGACCCCGGCGGTACCGGAGACACGGACAGCTGCAGCTCCGATTCCGCTGCAGGCAGCGCCCCCCGCACCGTCGGCGGTCGTGCCACCGGCGCCTCAGCCCGCGCCGATGCCTCGTCCTGTGGTGCCTCGGGCCTCCCAGGCGACTCCGGCCTGGACTGCGCCCCCCGCCGTGGCGCCCGCTTCGGCTCCCCCGGCCGCGGTTCCGCCGTTCCGCCCTGTGACGCCGCCGGCACCGGCATTCCGGGCCCCGGCTCCTTCGGCGCCCGCAGCTCCCGTGGCGCGTCCCGCCCCGGCCGCCATCGCCCCGGCCCAGTACCCAGCACCCAGCATCCAGTCCCCAGCTCGCCGCCCCACCAATCCGTTTCTCTCGCAGGACCCCGAGGCACGGGCCCGGCGACTGGCGCGGGCACTGGTCAGCGATATCGTCGTCTACCATCCGGCCAAGCGCCGGGACGCGCTTCGCGACGGATCGCTCAAGCTGCTCTTCGAGGAAGAAATCCGGAAAAGCTGGGACGAATACGTCGACCAGGTGGGACGGGAGCTCGCGGATGCCACCACGTTCTTCACCGACGCGCTCAACGAGATCCTGGCGGACGGTCAGCCCGTTTTTCCCTGAGTTATATTTCTTCCCATTGGAGCGAGCCGTTCCAACGCCAACCGGCGGGGGGCGGCTCGCATCGCAAGCGCATTTCTAACCGTGGGCGGCATGATGGCGAGCATGGACGAGCGGGTGGACGAGCTGGAGCGGCGCCTCCTCGAGCTGCGGGAGTTTCTTTGACCTCGCACGGAAGGAGACCCGGCTCCGCGAGCTCGAGTCCGAACAATCCGACGCCGGATTCTGGTCCGATCCCGAGCGCGCGCGGCGGGTTGTCAAGGAGATCAAGAGCCTGAAGACCTGGCTGCTTCCCGCGGAGAGTCTGGGTCAGCGACTGGCCGACGCGCGCGGCATGGGGGAGATGCTCGCCGCCGAGCCGGATGCCGGGCTCACGGCTGAGCTGGACCAGGAAATCGACGCCATCGCCAAGGCACTGGAATCCTTCGAGCTCAAGACGCTCCTCTCGGGACCCGATGACGCCGGCGACGCGATCCTCACGATTCATCCCGGGGCAGGGGGTACCGAATCGCAGGACTGGGCGCTCATGCTCTCGCGCATGTACCGGCGCTGGGCCGAGCGCAGGGGCTATGAGGTCAACGTCCTCGATCTCGTCGAGGGCGACGAAGCCGGCATCAAGTCGGTGACCCTCGAGATCAAGGGCGAATACTCCTACGGATTCCTCAAGGCGGAAAAGGGAGTCCACCGGCTGGTCCGGATTTCTCCGTTCGACTCTCAGGCGCGGCGGCACACCTCGTTCGCCTCCGTCTTCGTGTATCCGGATATCGACGACACGATCGAGGTCGATCTGCGGGAAGAGGACATCAAGATGGATGTCTATCGGGCCTCGGGCGCGGGCGGCCAGCACGTGAACAAGACGTCGTCCGCGGTGCGGCTGACCCACCTCCCGACCGGGCTCGTGGTGGCGTGCCAGCAGGAGCGAAGCCAGGGCAAGAACAAGGCGACCGCGATGAAGATGCTGCGGGCGGCGATCTACCAGAAGAAGCTCGAGGAACAGGAAGCGGCCCGCGCCGTCGTCGAAGCGACCAAGACCGACAACTCATGGGGCAACCAGATCCGGTCCTACGTCTTCCAGCCCTACACGATGGTGAATGACCATCGCACCGAGACCAAGGTGGGCGATGTGCAGCGCGTGATGGACGGCGATCTCGACGAATTCATCCAGGCATGGCTCAAGCGCGCGGGAGCGGCGAAGTGACCGGCCCCGCCCCCCGCGGCTACGTCGAGGAGGCCCGGCGGAAGAACCGGGATGCCCTCATTGCCCGGGGCACTCCTGCCTATGCCTACCGGTACGAGCGCACCCATCTGACCGCCGATGCGGCGGCGCTCTACGCCGACACCATGGGCGACGACGGCCCTATGGTGGCGGTGGCGGGCCGCCTGGCCGGACTCCGGGTCCAGGGCAAGTCGATGTTCGCGCACGTCGAGGATCCATCGGGCCGCATCCAGGTTTACCTGCGCCAGGACGCGCTGGGTGACGGATGGGAGACCGCCCAGCTGCTGGATCTCGACGATTACGTCGGCGTCACCGGGACGCTCTTTCGCACTCGCACCGGCGAAGTCACCGTGCGGGCCCTCGTGCTCGAGGTGCTCTCCAAGAGCCTGCGCCCGCTGCCGAGGGGAAAAACCCGGCAGACCGAGGAAGGAGCGGAAACATTCGGCGGGCTGGCCGATCCGGAAGTGCGCTATCGCCAGCGCTACGCCGATCTCGCGGTGCACCCCGATGTGCGGCGGGTTTTCGAAGTCCGCGCCGAAGCGATCCGGTTTTTCCGGAAGTTTCTGGACGAGCGCGGCTTTCTGGAGGTGGAGACGCCGATCCTGCAGCCATTGTATGGCGGGGCGACAGCGCGACCGTTCTTCACCCACCATCACGCCCTCGACATGCCGCTCTACCTTCGCATCGCCGATGAGCTCTACCTCAAGCGGCTGATCGTGGGGGGATTCGAGCGGGTCTACGAGATCGGGCACGACTTCCGGAACGAGGGAATGGACCGGACCCACAATCCCGAGTTCACGATGCTGGAGTGCTACCAGGCCTACGCCGACTACACCGATATCATGGAGCTCACCGAGGGGCTCGTGGCCGGCGTGGTGCAGCATTGCACCGGCGGACCCGGGGTCACCGTCGACGGGCGCGCGTTCGATTTCACCCCACCGTTCCGGCGGGTGGAATTCGTCGCGGGAATACAGGAGCGCTGCGGCCTGGACGTGCGGAACGCGCCGGACGCCGAGCTTCGTGCGAAGCTGGTTGCTTCCGGCGTCTCCCGCGAGGAAGCGGACGGCTACAGCGGGGCCAAGCTGGTGGACGAGCTTTTCAAGGCCATCCTCGAGCCGCACCTGATTCAGCCGACCTTCCTGGTGGACTATCCCAAGGCGCTGTCACCGCTCGCGCGGGTACACCGGAAAGACCCGGCGCTCACCGAGCGATTCGAGCTTTTCGTCAACGGCCGGGAAGTGGCCAACGCCTTCAGCGAGCTCAACGATCCCGACGAGCAGCGGGCCCGGTTCGAGGACCAGGCGCGCCAGCGCGCCGCCGGAGACGATGAGGCCCAGCCATTCGACGCCGACTACGTCCGTGCCCTCGAGTACGGGATGCCGCCGACCGGTGGGCTCGGCATCGGGGTGGATCGACTGCTGATGCTGATCACCGGACAGCCGTCGATCCGCGATGTGATTCTGTTTCCCGCGATGCGGCCGGAAACAGGGAGCCACGGAGCCAGGGAGCCAGGGAGCCAGGAATCGTGAAGCGCCCGGTAACCCGCTGGCAGCGCAGACTGAAGACTCAGGACCGAAGACCGAAGACTGAAGACTGAAGATCGAATCATGCTGATTCCGAGCCCCCTCGAGCGCGCCATCGCCGTCCGCTATATGCGCGGACGGAAGCAGACCCGCTTCGCCACGCTCACCACCATCATCGCGGTCGGTGGAGTCGCCATCGGCGTCATGGCGCTGATCGTGGTGCTCGGGGTGATGAACGGGCTCCGGGACGATTTGCGCGACCGGATCCTGGTGGCGAATCCGCATCTGCGCGTGCTCACCTACGGTGCGTCGCTCAAAATGGAGAGCTGGCGCGACGCACTGGAAACCATCCGGAAGCATCCCGACGTCGTCGCGGCGGCGCCCGAAGTGCTCACCAAGTCGCTGATCATGAATTCCGCCGGCTATCCGTCCGCGGTCGATGTCGTGGGCTTCGATCCCGACACCGGGGCGATGGCCGTGACCACGCTCTCCGACAAGGTCACCGCCGGCAGCCTCTCCTTCCATACCACCGCCGACAGCGTCGACGGCGGCATCGTGCTGGGCTATCGTCTCGCCAGCCGGCTCTCGGTCTACGTGGGTGACGTGGTACGCCTGGTGTCGCCCGCATCCGTCCAGGTCAATCGCGCCACCGGTATCCCGATTCCCAAATACTGGTTCTTCGAGGTGACCGGGACGTTCGACACCGGGATGTACCAGTACGACGACGGGTTCGCCGTGATGGATATGGCGACCGCGCAGCGGTTCGCGGGGCTGGGCGACGCGGTGACGGGCATTCAGATCCGGCTCAAGGATCCGTGGGAGGCCCCCGCGGTGGGCGACACGCTGCAGCGCCGGCTCGGCTATCCCTTCCGCTCCTTCGACTGGCAGAGCCAGAACCAGAGTCTCTTCAGCGCGCTGCAGCTGGAGAAGCTCGCGATGGGGTTGATCATCTGCTTCATCATGGTGGTGGCCGCCTTCAACATCGTGGGCACGCTGACCATGGTCGTCGCCGACAAGACCAAGGAGATCGGCATCCTGCAGGCGATGGGCTTCCCGCGCGGCGGGGTGGGGCGGGTGTTTCTGGCGCAGGGCGCGATCATCGGCGCGGCCGGCACCGTGGTCGGCCTGGTCCTGGGACTGGTGCTCGCCTACCTGATCGACCGCTCGGGGCTGATCCGGATCGATCCCGCCGTGTATTTCATCGATCATCTCCCGGTGCACGTGGAAATCCTCGACGTCTTGGCCGTCGTGGTGTTCAGCTTCCTCGTCGCGGTGATGGCGACGCTGCATCCTTCCCGTGCGGCGGCCCGGCTCACGCCGGTGGAAGCGATTCGGCACGAATGACGACGGTGCTGGCGGCCCAGGACCTGCGGAAGTCGTACCGCGGAGGCGACGGCGGCACCATCGAGGTGCTGCGCGGCATCGAGCTGGCCGTGGCGACCGGCGAATTCGTCGCGGTGACCGGAGAGAGCGGATCGGGCAAGAGCACGCTGCTGCATCAGCTCGGGGCGCTGGACCGGCCCAGCTCCGGAACGATCACGCTCGACGGCGTCTCCTATGACAGCCTCGATGCCGACGCGCTGGCCGCGCTCCGCAACCGGCACATCGGCTTCGTCTTCCAGTTTCACCACCTGCTGCGCGACTTTTCCGCGCTGGAGAATGTCGCGATGCCGCTGCTCATCGGCGGCGCGTCGCCCGCGGCGGCGCGAGAGCGCGCCCGGGCGCTGCTGGAGTCGGTCGGACTCGCATCGCGGATGACCCATCTTCCCGCCCAGCTTTCCGGCGGCGAGCAGCAACGGGCCGCGGTGGCGCGTGCGCTGGTGACCGAGCCGGCACTGCTCCTCGCCGACGAGCCGTCGGGCAATCTCGACGAGCAGAATGCGGAGCAGCTTCACGGGATGTTCGCGGGCCTGGCCCGCAACTTTCGGACGGCGGTGGTCGTCGTGACCCATAACCGGGCTCTCGCCGGACGTGCCGACCGGATCCTCCGGCTCAGCGAGGGCGTGCTGGCGGCGGCGACACCCGCCGGTCTGCCGGAGATGACCGAATGAAGTGCAACGGGTGCGGGGAGCGTGAAGGCGTGGTCAGCCTGACCCAGATCGTCGAAGGCGACGTGCGGACCGTGAGCCTCTGCGCCAAATGCGCGGCCGAAAAGGGAATCGAAACCGGCATCGGCCTCGCCGACACGCCGCTCGGCGGATTCCTCGCGGCGCTGGGTGAGAGCGCCGACCCCGACGCACCGCTCGCCGCCGCACTCGAGGTCGGCTGCTCCTCGTGCGGTGCGACGCTGCGGGATTTCCGGGAGACCGGGAGGGTGGGCTGCGCGGAATGCTATCGCGCCTTCGACGCGCCGCTGCGGGAGCTCCTGCGACGGCTGCACGGGTCCACGCATCACACTGGGATACGCTATCAGGGGGCCGAGGCGGCTCCGGTCGTGAGCGCGCCGGACGGCGGCGCCCGGGAATTACGCGAACAGCTTCGCCGCGCCATCGAGGCGGAGCAATTCGAGCTGGCCGCCGAGCTTCGGGACCGCCTCAGGGAGCGCGAATGATCGATCTTTCGCTGTTGCCCGATGGCGGGATGGCGTGGCTCGAGGCGAGCGGCCCGGGAAGCCACCTGGTGGTGTCCACCCGGGTCCGGCTGGCCCGGAACCTCGAGCGGCACCGCTTCATCACCCGGACCGACCCGAAGGAACGGGAAGCGATTCTGACCGAGGTGGAAGGCGCCGCCGCCGGCACGCCCGGGCTCGGACGCGCGGTGCGGTTCCGGGTGGACCGGCTCGAGCTGGTCGACCGGCAGCTGCTCCACGAGCGCCACCTGGTGAGCCGTGAGCTCGCCGCGCCGGAGACCGGTGGACGGGTCCGCCCGGGGGCCGGATTGCTGGTCCAGGACCGCGCCAGCGTCATGATCAACGAGGAAGATCATCTCCGGTTGCAGGCGCTGCGCTCGGGCTTCGCGCTGGAGGCGACCTGGGCCCATGTCTCGACGCTGGACACCGAACTGGGGCAACGACTTGCCTTCGCATTCCACCCCGAGTTCGGTTACCTTACCAGCTGTCCAACCAACGTCGGAACCGGCCTCCGCGCGTCCGTTCTGGTGCACCTCCCCGGACTGGTTTTGACGAAGGAAATCAACAAAATCCTCCAGGGTTTGACCCAGGTCGGGCTCACCTTCCGGGGACTCTACGGAGAAGGCAGCGAGGTCGTCGGCAATCTCTTCCAGTTGTCGAACCAGACCACGCTGGGCAAGACGGAACGCGAGCTGCTGGACCATCTGGGCAAGCTGGTGCGCCAGGTGATGGAGTACGAAGAACGGGCGCGGCAGATTCTCCTCCGGGATGCGACCGCGATCCTGGAAGACAAGGTGTGGCGCGCGTTCGGCCTGCTCCGCTATGCGCGGACGCTGTCGTTCGAGGAGACGATGAACCTGCTGAGCGGAGTGCGGCTTGGTGTGGGGCTCGGGCTGATCCCGAACGTCGGTATGTATACGTTGAACAAACTCCTCGTCTTTACGCAGCCAGCGCACCTTGCCGCCGCCCAGGGCCGAGTGCTTGCCGACGAGGAAGTACCGGTACGACGGGCGGCGTTTGTTCGGCAGGTGCTCGAAGCGGAAGTGGGACGCCGCGGACCGTCCGCGGAGTCGCCACCGACCCAGGGATAATCACGCGATGAACGGCTACAACTTCACTGACCGGGTCCGAAAGGTCCTCCAGATGGCTCGGGAGGAGGCCGCGCGCCTCCACCACGAGTACGTCGGGACCGAGCACATTCTTCTCGGGCTGATCCGCGAGGGTGAAGGGGTTGCCGCCGCGGTCCTCACGAATCTGAACGTCGATCTCGACGACATCCAGCAGAAAATCGAGGAGACGGTGAAGAAGGGGAAGGCGGCGGCGGCGCCGGGTCCCGATCTTCCCTATACCTCGCGTGCCAAGAAGGTCCTCGAGCTCGCCATGACCGAGGCCCGGGAGCTGAATCATTCCTACGTGGGGACCGAGCACCTGCTGCTCGGGCTCCTGCGCGAGGAAAAAGGCATCGCCGCCCAGGTGCTCACCGACGCCGGGGTGACGCTGGAACAGTCGCGCGCAGAGACGCTCCGGCTGCTCGGCAGCGACATGCCGCAGACCTCGCAGGGGAGTGCGGCCGCGCCGACGCCCCCCGCGGCCGCGCCCAAATCCGAAAAGAAGTCCAAGACGCCGGCCCTCGATCACTTCTGCCGCGACCTGACCCAGCTCGCCGCCGAAGGCCAGCTCGATCCGACCATCGGGCGTCAGAAGGAAATCCAGCGGGTCATGGAGATCCTGGCGCGCCGCAAGAAGAACAACCCGGTGCTGATCGGTGAGCCCGGCGTCGGCAAGACCGCGATCGTCGAAGGTCTCGCGCTCCTCATCGCCAGCGGGCAGTGCCCCGACGTGCTGCGCGATCATCGCGTCCTCTCGCTCGACATGGCCGCCGTCATCGCCGGCACCAAGTACCGGGGCCAGTTCGAGGAGCGGCTCAAGGCGGTGATGAACGAGATCGCCCAGAGCAAGAACGTCGTGCTCTTCATCGACGAGCTCCACACCCTGGTGGGCGCCGGCGCCGCGGAAGGCGCGATCGACGCCTCCAACATGCTGAAGCCGGCGCTCGCCCGGGGCGAGCTCCAGTGCGTCGGCGCGTCGACCCTCAACGAATACCGCAAGTACATCGAGAAGGACGGCGCGCTGGAGCGCCGCTTCCAGGCGGTCATCGTGGAGCCGCCCTCGGTCGAGGAGACCTTCGAAATCCTGAAGGGGCTTCGGAAGAAATACGAAGACCACCACCGGGTGAGCATTCCCGACCCGTCGCTGCAGGCCGCGGCCGAGCTGTCGGACCGGTACATCACCGACCGGTTCCTGCCGGACAAGGCGATCGACGTGATCGATGAAGCGGGCGCCCGCGCCCGGCTCGCCTCGCAGGCGCCTCCGGCCGAAATCGGGACGCTCAAGGCCGATCTCGAGAAGGTGAACCAGGAAAAAGAGGCGGCGGTCCGCGACCAGAACTTCGAGCGGGCGGCCGCGCTGCGCGACAGCGAGCGCGATCTGCAGAACCGGATCCGGCTGCGCCAGGAAGAATGGGAGCGGGAGCGGCAGACCAAGCGTCCCATCATCGACGAAGAAGCGGTGGCGTTCATCGTGTCGCGCTGGACCGGCATTCCGCTCACCCGGTTGCAGGAAGCCGAGACGGCCCGGCTGCTCCGCATGGAAGAGGAAGTGCACCTCTCGGTCATCGGACAGGACGAGGCGATCACCGCGGTGGCCCGCGCCATCCGGCGGAGCAGGGCGGGGCTCAAGGACCCCAACCGGCCGATCGGCTCGTTCATCTTCTCCGGCCCCACCGGCGTGGGAAAGACCGAGCTGGCGCGGGCCCTGGCCAAGTTCCTGTTCGCCGACCCCTCCGCGCTGATTCGCGTGGACATGTCGGAGTACATGGAAAAGTTCTCGGTGTCGCGCCTCATCGGCGCCCCGCCGGGTTATGTGGGCTACGAGGACAGCGGCACGCTCACCAAGGCGGTGCGCCGGAAGCCGTACTCCGTGGTGCTGCTCGACGAGATCGAGAAGGCGCACCCCGACGTATTCAACATCCTGCTGCAGGTGCTCGACGAGGGCCACCTCACCGACAACTACGGGCGGGTCATCGATTTCAAGAACACCGTGGTGATCATGACGTCGAACGTCGGCGCCCGGGACATCACCCAGTCCAAGTCGCTCGGCTTCCACGGCGGCGACCGGGCCCGCACCTTCGAAAAGATCGCCGAAACGGTCAAGGAGGAGATCGCCAAGGTCTTCAATCCGGAGTTTCTCAACCGGCTGGACGACGTCATCGTCTTCCATCCCCTCGACAAGACGCACATCGCGCAGATCGTCGGCGTCCTGCTCAAGGACGTGAACCGGCGCATCGGCGACGAGGTCAAGCTCACGCCGGCCGCCACCGACTTCCTGGTGGAGCACGGGTACGATCAGACCTACGGCGCGCGGCCGCTCAAGCGGGCCATCCAGCGGTACATCGAGGACCCGTTGAGCGAAAAGATCCTGACCGGCGAGTTCGTCCGGGGGGATGAGATCGAGGTCGACGTCGCTCCCGGGAAAGACAAGCTGACGTTCCGCGCCCTCTCGGGTACGCGGGCGTAACCGCAGGGCTCAGCGATCAGGGCTCAGTGATCGGGGTTCGCGCCCTCTACTGACCTCTGATCCCTGACCACTGACTACTCACCCCATGAGCCGATTCCCTTCGCTGGTTTTCGTCGCCATTGCGCTCCTCATCGGCGCCGGGAACGCGTCCGCGCAGGAGGCGGTGTCGCCGCCGGTCGACAGCATCATCGTCACCGGCGCAGTGCGGAACACCTCCCGCCAGGTCATCAGCTTCTCGGGAATCCAGGTCGGTCAGCCGGCGACGTACCGCGGCGTCCAGCGCGCCATTCAAGGACTCTTCGCGACGGGGCAGTTCGACGACGTCCGAGTGGACCAGCGCCAGGACGGCGACAAGCTGATCCTGATCATCGTGGTCAAAGAGCGCCCCCTGCTGCAGCGCTGGGCCCTTCGCGGAGTGGAAAAGCTGGAAGAAGGCGCGGTGCGCCGGAAGATCTCGCTCCCCGAGGGGCGTCCCCTCGACCGGGCCGCCATGGAGCAGTCCCGCCACGCCATCGACTCGGTCTACCGGAAGCGCGGCTATTACGCGGTGCAGGTCAAGACGCTCGAGCTGCCGCAGGAGAACAACCAGGTGCGCGTGGTCTTCGACGTCGTCGAAGGCCCCCGCGTGGTGGTGGGCCAGGTCGTCATCGACGGAAACTCCAAGTTCAAGGACGAGGACGTCGTCAAGGGCATGATGACCCGGCCCGAAGGCTTCTGGTGGTTTCGCAAGGGCGAATACAACGAGGAACGGGTCGAGGACGACATTCGCGCGTCGATCCCCAACTGGTATGCCGAC
>Ga0070707_100003497_pt1 | contig 14824 bp, 18 predicted proteins | sample KBSK5502metaG_FD_65468 | JGI IMG/M metagenome (GOLD analysis project Ga0070707, IMG submission 65468) | Corn, switchgrass and miscanthus rhizosphere microbial communities from Kellogg Biological Station, Michigan, USA - KBS K5-50-2 metaG | ecosystem: Host-associated > Plants > Roots >... | reverse complement strand
AGACAAGCAAAAGATAGGTCGTGAGAACGCTCTCAAACTCATGAAGATTGTCCCTTAAGGTTTGCAGCACTTGGCCAGGTCAGCATAAGACTGGACCTGTATTCACACCTCATGTCAACCATGCAAAAAGCGGTCATAGCGAGGTTAGATGATATACTAAGGTATCGTGGTTAAAGCGATGACCACGATGCTGAGAATGGTAGAGGATAAAAATGACTTTTCAACTTCCAGACCCATCAACGCCATTTGGTGAAAGGGTCCTTCGCCGGCTGCGTGACGAACGCCTCATCTGGTTAACGACCGTTGACGCGAAGGGGATGCCACAACCGACTCCCGTCTGGTTTCTATGGGATGAAGCTACGTCGACGATCCTCATATATAGCCGGGCAGATGCCAAACGCCTGGCGCATTTGCAACAGGATCCCAGGGTAGCCCTCAATTTTGATGGGAATGGGCGCGGAGGTGATATCATCGTCATCACCGGCCAGGCTCAGGTGAGTTCCGATGATCCTCCCGCGGACCGGTTACCCACTTACGTGGAAAAATATCATGATTTCATCGCCAGGAGCTATACTACGCCAGAAAAATTCGCATCGATCTATTCGGTTGCACTGCGCATCCGTCCCAGCGCGATTCGTGGTCATTGATGCGGGAATGTGTTGTCACCCTGAGCGGAGCGAAGGGTCTGTTTCGATGGGCAAAGAGATCCTGAGCGGAGCGAAGGATGACAGGACCGACGTTGGTCGTTAGGGCAAGGTTCAATTTGAAGAAAAGTCCTTGACCGTTTGAACGGTCACCCTGATGATGTTTGCCACCCGAATCGGGGAATGAGTGGGAATGTCTGCCTCCATCCTGTAGGGACAAGGGGTGGACGTGGAGCAGGGAGGGGGCCTTGTGCTTGTCCTGGTGGCATGACGAGTGGTCTGGGTTCCCTGAGGCCAACCGGTCGCATCCCCACCAGGACAAGCACAAGGCCCCCTCATCCACCCCATTGCGCCCCTTGTCCCTACAGGATGCAGGACGCACCTTCCCTGATTCGGTCGGCACCATTCATTAGGGCTGGACCTTGCTGGTGGTGAGGAACTGTCACGTTCATTTGAACCATGCCTTAAACTGCATGAATAAAGTCAGAAGATAGAGTTATATAGCTATGCCAGAACTGCCAGAAGTAGAGCACACCGCCCGCCAACTGCATCATGCCATCGTAGGCGCGACCATACATGATGCACTTATTTTCTGGGAGCGCACGATTGGTCATCCCGACCCCGCCGGTTTCCTCGCTGAAATTGCTGATCGTTCTATACTCGGAGTACGACGCCGGGGGAAATTTCTCCTGGTAGACCTGAGCGGCCAGCTCCTCCTTACCATACACCGCCGTATGACAGGTAACCTGTTCCTCCTCCCGCGAGGCTGGGAAATTGATACCGGTTTACAATCTGGCGACCCCGTTGCCTGGAATATCAAAGGCCCGACTTTTAGAAAATCCGGAGACGACGGAGCAGCTTCGACAGGCTCGTCCACTATAGAAGAAAGCAATCTTCTTTATTGCCGCGTCTGCTTCAATCTGGCCGATGGAAGGCGCTTGCTCTTCACCGATCCACGCAAATTTGGGCGTATCGAACTATGGCCGGGCGCGCGCGAATCAGAGGCCTTAAAAGGATTGGGACCGGAACCATTAAGCCAGGATTTTACCGTCGAAACCCTGGTTAAGAGCCTTTCTGCACGCAAAGGCGCGATCAAACAGGTGCTGCTGAACCAGGAGGTGGTTGCAGGTCTGGGCAATATTTACGCGGACGAAGCGCTTTTCTATGCCTCTATCCATCCCTTGCGCCGCGCCAATACGCTCACACCTCTCGAGATACAACGCCTGCACGAGGGCATCGTCTCGGTATTGACACTCGGCATAGAGCATGGGGGAACATCTTTCAACGAATATCGCGATCTGTGGGGGGAGGCCGGCGATAATTATAACCATGTCCGTGTGTACCACCAGCAAGGAAAACCGTGTGTGCGCTGTGGCACGCCTGTCGAACGCATCATCGTCGCTCAACGCGGTACACATTTTTGTCCGGGCTGCCAGAAACTCACGTCGGTGTGAAAAAAGCCGGCGTGCAGCCCACAGTGCCTCCGGGGAAGTTCGTGAAAGATACATCAACTGTGGCTGGAATCTTATCCGGCTGGCGGCCTTGAAGGGGCAGCGTGAACGAGACGTATCCCCCCGCGTCACTCACAGGATGTTGATCGAGCGTCTGGTCTCCGCCCTGGAAATGAACGACCGCTGTAGCTGTTGCACCATTGACTCCCGCGATATCTTTGGTAAGCCTCGCGTAGATGGTTATCGTCGAGGAACCCCCGGGGGCATTGTTTGACGTCCACGCTCCACATCGATATGCCGGAACGGTCGGTATCGGCGAAACTTGTGATTGAAATGTATTGCTAATAGTGACGGTTGCCTGTGGCGTAATCGGACTTGCTGTTGGGCCACATGCTACTAGCAAGAGCAGCAACGCCATACATAAAACGCTACATTTCAACGCTACAAAACGGGCAGTGTTCATTATCAACCATCTTTTCGGACTAATGATTACCCCAGGTTACCACTAGATTGTAACATAGGCAGGCAATAGACATTTGGAGAGAGGCCTGTCACCCCGAGCCCATGCGCTTCGCTCAGGGGAAACTCCGCGAAGGGTCTGGCTCGACGGGCGCAGAGATCCTTCGCTTCGCTCAGGATGACAGCCAGGATCCCTCTCCAGTCCGCTCACGGGAAGCCTTCGCTCTAAATGTCCAGGCAGGCAAGCGGTGCCTTGCTCATTTGGTGGAACTGTGTTACACTGTGACTGGTTGGAGAACTCCTAGATGAGATTTTTATAGTAACCTCTAGTAAGGGTGTATATTTCTGTGGGTCATCAAGCTGACGAATGGGATGAGCTCAACTTTATGCTCGGCCAGGAAGCGTTTAAGCAGGATAATGGGGGTAGTCAACAGAGTCTTGAGCAGCGGGATGGAGCAACGCTTTCGAGCGGATTTCAGCAGAAATTGCAGAATTCAGAGAGTAATCATACCTCATCAGTAATCGAGATTCGCCCTGATCTTCAGCGCGAGCAGCGCAAAGGGGTGCCGGAGGTCATCTTTGGCGAAACAAAAGCACTAGGGCAGATCATCACGATGGCCCGGAATATCCTGGAGGAGACGGGACGCGCGGTTATCAGTCGAGTTCAACCAGAAGCCGTAGAGGCGCTGCGGGAGTCGTTTCAAGCATATACCGTTCGCTTCCGCGAACCTGCTCACGCGGTAGTGATCTACAGACCTGACTATGTACGTCGTAGCACAGGAGGACTTGTTGGCGTAATCAGCGCTGGCACATCCGATATTCCTGTAGCGGAGGAAGCTGCACTCATTGCAGAAGAAATGGGGTGTGAGGTAACGTGCATCTATGACGTGGGTGTGGCGGGATTGCATCGCTTATTGGAGCCATTGAGGAGTCTTCTCGCCAGAGAAGTTGATGCAATCATCGTAGCGGCCGGCATGGATGGCGCGTTACCATCGGTAGTGGCAGGACTGGTTCCTGTTCCTGTAATTGGCTTGCCAACGTCAGTTGGCTATGGATTGGGCGGCAAGGGCGTTGCCGCATTGCTTTCGATGTTGCAAACATGTGCGCCAGGTCTTTCTGTGGTCAATATCGATAACGGTATTGGCGCAGGTATCACGGCAGCAATGATTGCCAATCGCGTGGCGCGTGCGCGCAAACATCAGTCCCCGTAGGAAAGCAGCGAGGTGTTCGCCAGGGAGAATATCTCACCGCATCGTAAGCCAGGTAAATGTAGCTTCAGAAGGGTGGGACGTATTATGGCAAACAATAAACGTGGACCAGAACCAGGATCACAAAAGGCTAAGCGTGGCGGTCAGGCCGTACGCGAGAAGTATGGTCCTGAATTCTATTCCAAAATCGGCAAAAAGGGAGGCGAGACTGTCAAGGAGAAACGCGGACCCAAGTTTTATGCTGAAATTGGCAAAAAAGGTGGCGAGTCCACTAAGCGTCAACAAGGCTCTGCGTTCTATTCAAAGATCGGTAAAAAAGGCGGCGAACATGGACGCGCTGTTGCCGCCGACAAAGACCTGTAGGGGGCCGATTTATCGGGTCAGGATACTACTTCAAAAACGGAGGCATATCCACATCCTCGACCTCTAATTCACCTTCCTCCGCGGTCCTCTCTTTTGTTCTCGGTGTCTCATAGCGGCGGCCCATGCTGCGAAGCCCACGCAGGTCATCAAGACTGCGCTGCGGACGCGCCGGGTGGCCGGCAAAGCGAGATGGGCGCGGAGGTTGTTCTATTTGTGGATCTGGTAGACCTGCAGGACCTGCAGGGCCTGCAGACCCTGCACGCACCGGCGTACCCGGTGGAACGCGGGGTTGCTCCTGGCGGATTCCCGCTATGCGCCTGCCTGGCGATTCCTGCATGCCTGCAGCAATTAAGGTGACTCGGATCATATCGTCTAGCCTGGAGTCGATGACAGCTCCAAATGTGATATCAGCCGTGTCATCAATAGCTTTTCCAATATATTCTGCTACCTCGTTGACATCAAAAAGTGTCATGTCTTCGCCGCCACTAATGTTGAAGAGCACACGCTGTGCGCCACGAATAGACACATTGAGAAAGCCACCCGCAATAGCTTCTTCAGCCGCTTGCTGCGCGCGATTGCGCCCCTGCCCTTGCCCGATACTCATCAATGCCGTGCCAGCCTCGCGCAGCACGCTGCGCACATCTGCGAAATCTACATTGACCAGCCCTGGTACATTGATTACTTCGGCAATACCCTGCACGCCCTGGCGTAGAATATCATCGGCGAGCTTAAAAGCATCACTGAGGCTGTGATCTCGCCCGGTAGCAGAGAGCAGGCGATCATTTGGCACCGTAATCAACGCATCAATTTCAGCGCTTAATGCCGCCAGGCCCTCCCCGGCAATGCGCCTTCGCAGCGATCCTTCAAATGCAAACGGCAGGGTGACAATACCAACGGTAAGCGCCCCCATTTTTTTGGCAATTGAGGCGACAACCGGGACACCTCCTGTCCCGGTTCCCCCACCCATACCGGCAGCAATAAATACCAGGTCGGCACCAGCTAAAGCAGCCTGAATCTCTTCTGTGCTTTCAGTTGCTGCCCGCGCACCTATTGCGGCATTGCCACCTGCTCCGAGACCTTTTGTATAACGCTCACCCAGGCAGATACGGTGGGGCGCCCTTGAGAGGGAAAGAACCTGTGCGTCGGTGTTCAATGCAAGGTAACGCACTCCTCGCACACGCATATTTATCATGCGGTCGATGGCGTTCATACCACCACCACCTACACCTACAACCACAATATCTACCTGATTCTGGGATTGTTCGAGCGACTCAAAGGTCTCCCAGCGGGTATTGGCATCGTCTCTGGTATCTCGCTGCTCTCCGCCTGGCCGACCTTGCCCTGGCTGTCGCTGCGTATCTTCATGCTCCACCTCGTTCCGGAGTACAACCCACTGGTCTTCTTGCCCTGTATATATTTCGGGCCTGGCCTGAGCCATCCCTGGCGTCGAGGTCGGCTCGCGTTTGTTTGCATCTTCGTGAGATTTCGACTGCACACGACACCCCATTTCTTCATGTTTTTCTCATGCAGGCCACGGTTATCTCTGGCTCTTATTGCGCGCCTGACAACATTGGATGGGATACTATCCGCATTGTATCAAGAGTGTCAAGTCTACTATAAATCGTACTGGCGGGGATAACACCCCGCCAGTGCGATTCATAAATCTCCTTGAGATGCTCTACATACCTCATTCCTTCTTCAAAGAGTTACTGTTGGCTGACTTAGCAGCCTTTTTCTCCCTCTGCATCTCCTTTTTCTGTTTGTTCGACTTGGGTGGTGCTTTCTGCACCTTTTTCTGCTCTTTGTTCGCCACGGTACAAACCCTCCTTTAAACACGTTGCTAGATCAACGACGTTACTACTATTGTATCAGATTCGCTCAAGAAGATATAGCTTGCTCTCAAATATATTGTTGACTCTCGCTCATACACCGCTCCTCAAAGCTTGCCAGCGCATGAGTAATCATACGTATCACATTACCAATATCCATCGGCTTGCGCAGTTGATAAATGCCACGGCGTTGGAGTTCCTCGGTTGGGAGTGTCGCGCTCATCATAATCGCTGGCACACCTCGTGTCTCCTCCATATTCTGAAGACGGTCGTAGACCTCCAACCCGCTCATCCCTGGCAATAGATAATCCAGCAGTAGAAGACAGGGATGGACTTGTTGGGCCTGCTCCAGGGCACGAGGTCCGTCCGATACGACAGCCGTAGTATAAGGGGTTTCCTCATCGATAGCCTGCTGGAGAAACTCTCCAATATCTGCATCATCCTCAACAATTAGAATGGTAGCGCTACGTAACGTCTGGGCAGCAGGGGGTGTGACCCGCCAAGACATTCTTTACTCCTTCCTCAATGGATCAAATAGTTTGCGTGAGTACTAATAATGCTATATTCAGTCTAACGGACATTAGGAGAAATTGGTTACAAGAAATAGGCCCAATTTCTACTGGAAAACTAGGGCTCTGGTGGAAGCTCCGTCCACTTGGAAACACGCCCCGGTGGGGTATAAGCAGCAAAGCGATCAAGCAAGATAGCGGGGGAATGCTCTTGCATTAAGATAGCCAGGTGGGCCGGTGGGATAAAGCCTTCTGCGGAGGCATGAACGACTAAGGCGCGCAAAGGCGCGAAGTAATCGGCGACATCGAGCAGACCTACCGGCTTGTTATGTAAACCGAGCTGCGCCCAGGTGATAATCTCGAAGAGTTCGTCAAATGTACCAAAGCCGCCGGGAAGTGCGATAAACCCATCCGCGAGATCAGACATCAACGCCTTGCGCTCGTGCATACTGGCCACTTCATGCAACTCGGTCAGCCCTTCGTGTGCTACCTCCCTGCGAAGCAACGCACGCGGTATGACCCCGATCACTTCTCCTCCACCGGCCAGTACTGCATCTGCCACCACTCCCATCAGCCCCACGCTAGCCCCTCCATAGACTAATCCCAGCCGACGAGCAAGCATCTCTTGACCAAGCGCACGTGCCGCCTCTCGATACTCCTGGCGCACCCCAGAATTAGACCCGGCAAAAACACAAATACGCCGCATGCGTATCACCTGCTTTCTCTCAAATTACGACGAAAAACTACACGTACACAATACCTATTGTATAGCATGAGCTTTCATCCTGATTGAGGAAATCCGAGTCATCCTGAGCGCAGCGAAGGATCTCGCTCCCGATCGCGACAGACCCTTCGCTTCGCTCAGGGTGACATGGGGTGACTGTTCATGCAGAGTAACTTTTAAATGCGGACACCATAGCACCCCCCGAGAGGGCCGATAAATCGGCGGTGTGCGCGATAAATCGGCACCTACTGCTGATTTTGGTGTTTAGACTAATTTCGCTGCTTACTTGATGATTAGAGAGGCTCGAAGGAGCTGGAAATCGCACATACCAGCTTAACTCTCTCTTTGCATTTTGGGAAGGGAGATTGAACTGGTGATTACCCACGATTCAAACCCTTGCAAGAGCAGGGGTGATGGCGAGCAGAAGCCAGCGGAACAGTGATCACAACCCTCCCGTTTGAGCTTAACATTTCGGTTCTGATCGTCTTCGCTTCCTCCTTCCCACGGTCAAGACGACCGCAAAAACGGCAAGGGGAGCTCTAAGCACGCCAAGCGTTTGATACGATGCTCGCCTTTGCTCATCTCTGGGTCGAGAAGACCGCGTGGACGAGTTCTTCTTCGATGCGCTGCCACACGATCTGTTCTGCTTGCGCATTGGTCATGGGCTGCTGGGTGTGGGCTGCTTCCCTTTGGACCTCAAATACACGCTCTCGGAAACGGGTGAGGTAGGGCGCTTGCAGCGGTGGGGGAAGCATCATGTGCAAGTGAATGTCCTCCAGCGCGTAGCAGTCCTCAGGGGCGAAGGTGAAGGCAGTCAGGTTGCTGTACTGCTGGATCAGCGCCTGTCGGGATGCATGGAGATACCCAGGCTCCGAACCAAGGACGTTGAACGTCCCGGCAATACGGCCTGCACGTTGGAGAGGGTACACGCTGAGGCTGCCTAGCCCTGGGATGGTAGGAGGAGCCATCAGTCTCGTCTCCTGGAGGTTCTCAATAGTCACAGGCCTGCCTGTGGAGACCACTTGCCCCGCAATGGACTCAGCTCCAAAGAAGACGGCTTGATGATCCACATCACCTCCCCAAGCGGGCTGCCCTACACCCATCATCACCTGCACACTGCGAACCTTGTGTCCTGTGGAGGGAGGGACACATCGCAGAAGCGTGATCGTGATACTCCTTCGACCTGGATCGAGTTGCTCGAGCGCCTGCTGGAGAATACGTTTACGGACGGACCAGAGGTCTGGCGTTAGCGGGGAGCTAGCGAGCATCTGGAGCACTTCGGCGTAGAAGCGCGAGGCAATCTCCTGCGGTCCCTCGTCTGTTGCGTTAGTGCCCAGTGTGACCTCGGGAAATGCTTGGGCGAGCGCCGAGCGGAGCACCGTCTGCTGTTCTGGTAGGATGGTCAGCAGCTGATGCAGAGAGTGCGGACGGGGGTTCGATTGGCTCTGCACCCAGCGCGTCAAGGTCAGTGGATTGATCCCCAAGGCCCTGGCAATCCGTTGCCGCTCGCCAGGTCGCTTCAGGATGTCTGCTAACACGGTGCGCCATGTTTGGGATTCTTGCATCTATGTATCCTCTCCACACTTTCTGACACGCGAGAGTGGTTCAGTGTGCGATACCAGCTGTTCTGGAAAAGCAGCCCCCGCGCCGCTGTGGCTGGTGGAGGTTGTGAGACCGAAGAGCAGCTCTGCCGCACTCGCCTCCGACGCGAGGGCGCTCATCCGCTGATGTATGAATGCCAGAGCACATCCCGCTTCACGAAAAAGACAGACGCCAACGCTTTTCTCCGCCTTTCTCCGCTCATAAGGGTGTCAGGGCTCACTGGCAGGCTGAAGCGAGGTAGCCTGAACCGTCATGATTATATCTCATGGGAAGACATCTGACAAGCAGAGGAACAGGGGGGCCATTTGTTGTACGACAGGATGCAACAATGCGCCCGAACGTATAAATTGTAACAATTTTGTCATACTTCTCGTACATGGTTTAGCTATACTGATTGTCAGCGAGAGACTGGGCAGCATTGTTCTGTCGCTCCTTACTTCTGTGACTGGTCTCGATAGCTAGATATCTCTATGTCCGGACTCAAGGATGTCTAGTGCAACTCAATAGTTTAATCATCTCTAAAGACGAAAGGGAACGTTGTGTATGGCCAAGACATTTGATGGGATAGCGGTATTCAATGACTCAACCACTCTGGCACGCTCGCTGCGGGCCGTCTCGACATTGCGCCTGGTCCTGGGATTGACTGCTCTGCTTGGCGCTATCATTTTTCTTGAAGGCACAAGCTGGGATATTCAATGGCATTCGTATATCGGACGTGATCGCACGCTCATCCCACCTCATATCATGATGCTGAGCGGAGTCGCCCTGAGTGGCATCTCCGGCTTGCTTGCCGTGCTCATCGAGAGTTGGTGGGCACGGCGCAATACGAGCATTGCGCAGCACAGTTTAGGTTTTGCCGAGATCTTCTCGGGTCCGTTCGGTGCCTATATTGTTGGCTTCACGGCGCTCACGGCCGCTGTCGCCTTTCCACTGGATGCCTACTGGCATGCCCTGTATGGCATCGATGTCGCGATCTGGGCTCCTTTCCACGTGATGTTTGTCGCCAGCATGGGCATAGTTGCGCTTGGTGCCGCCTATATGCTGATTTCAGCCGCGCACCTGGCAGCCGCCTCACCCCAGCCCTCTCCACGCAGTGGAGAGGGAGCAGGGGGTGAGGCGTTCGTCAGGCGCGCTGCCACGCTGGGAGTGGCCCTGGCCCTGGCAACGGTCCTGAGCCTCTTCACGCTGCTGCTCTTCGATTCCCTTAAGACGAAGAATTTTATCGACCTTGGGTTCACGAGTATCAGCGTCTTCCCGCTGCTCTCAGGCATGCTGGTCGCCTTCACCCTCGTCGCAGCCGCCTATGCCATCCCCTGGCGCTGGGCTGCAACGTTCGTGAGTGTCTGCTACCTCGTGCTGGCAGGGATCATGGCCGTGTTTGTGCAACCTGCCACCGACTGGTTGCTCGCCGTTGAACGCCTGCGCTACCAGGAGGCTCCTCCCTTTACCTCGGTCGTAGCGCTTGAATGGTTCATCACCCCGCTCGTTGTCGCCATTCTGATCGATGTGCTCATGCGCCGTGCCCGGCGCAAGCAGTGGTCCAGGGGCAAGCTGACGCTCTTCCTGGCTCTCACCGCCTTGCTCGCCGGAGTGCTGCCGGTCGTGTCCATCTATCCCCTCCTTCCCGTAGCGCTGCCATTGGAATTAGGGATAGCTGGCTACCTGGCCTCGGTGCTCCTGGGTTTGGGAGGGACGTACCTGGGCACTCTGTTTGGTCGCAACGTAGGCGAGTCGATCGACTCCCTGGAAAGGTAAGGTAATCAAGATGGCGAAGCCGTTCCAATTTCTGCTGCTCGCATTCGGAGTGATTGCGCTGCTCGCGGTCGGAGGAGAGATCATCTATTCGATTGCCGCAACCACGCACGGGAATACACCGGCCCGTGTCGTGCAGGTGCAAACTGGCCCGTATCCGCTCAAGGTCAGCTTCTATACCTATCCTGCCCACGCGAGCTACGCGCTCCCCTTTGCGATTGCCCCTCTGCAGTCCATAAGTGGTGCCCTGACCTATGAGGTCTCCTCGATCCCCGATCCCTCAGATGTGCCGGCGACCCCGGTGCGAGCAAGCCTCAGTCCAGATCCGAACGTGCGCAATGGCGTGCAGGGAGACGCGGAGATCACGGTGCAGGGAAAGTGGGCCCTGGATATCATCGTCACCGGGAGTGCCGGTCCGGAAGAGGTAATCGTCCCCATCACCGCCACCGCACCGCCCGCGATTCCCACCTGGCTGGGTTGGGTCATCGGCGGTATCCCACTCTATGGACTACTCGTCTTCTTGCTAATGCAACGAGGTCGCAAAGCAAAACAGAAACAGACAGCGGTAGTCGAGTGATGGGAACCGTCACAGTTCTCGAAACAAGACGCAAGTAGTACAACAGGAGGCGCTCCACATGCGGGGCGCCTCCTGTTCGTGCTTTGCCATTGCTTACCTGATGAATGTTGACGACCGAATGGGGGAATGTGCGTTACCCGTCCTGTGGTTTTGAACGACCAAACTCGGGAATGCGCGTGTCCCCGTCCTGTAGGGACAAGGGGTGGATGTGGGGCAGGGTGGAGGCCTTGTGCTTGTCCTGATGGCTCTTCGATTCGTTGGGGTTCGGTGAGGCAAGATGGTCGCACCCCAACGAGGGCAAGCACAAGGCCCCCTCATCCACACTACACCGCCCCTTGTCCCTACAGGACGCGGGACGCAAGCATCTCAATGGAGATGATTCTCCGATTCGGTCGTCAACATTCACAGACCCTGTGCTTACCTGTAACCACTGTTGTGAATTTCTCCATTAAAGAGCATAAAATCGGTGTATTTCTCTTGAAATCCTGTGCTATACTCATTCGTGCAAGGGAAACCGCTGCAATTATCACTAACGCTCTTGATGCTGGTACAGCACGGAGCGCACTGCCAGTGAGAAAGGATACGAGCGATGCCTACTGTACTGATACGGGGTATGCTGTTTCTCAGTTCGTATTTTCCGCTCACCCTGATCTTTTTCTTTCTCTTTGTCGTACAGCACCCTATTTGGGCGATAGTAATCCTGGCGCTTGGCTTATCTGGCCTTATCATCATGATACTCTATTTCTTTCAATTCGCGCCTAGACTTGGCTCGATCCAGGAAAAAGTAACTGGACTCCAGAGTCGCGATGGGGAAGTGATGGGCTACATCGCCAGCTACTTGATCCCCTTTGTGGCTATCCCTTTTGGGGGGTGGCAGCAAGGGGTTGCACTACTCATTTTTGTTATCGTCCTGGGAATAGTGTATGTGAACTCGAATATGATCCATATTAACCCGATGCTTAACCTGATGGGCTACCACCTCTATGAGATTATCGTAGAGCACAGTGAGAGGCCACATGCTCTCATCACCCATCAACACATCGCACTGGGCGACACAATACACATCATTGACATCGGAGATGGTATTTTTCTGGAAAAGGGAGTAACAATGAGATGACAATAGCGAAAGCTGTCCTGGAGCAACTCTTCGAACTTGATTTGAGTGCGTGTGAAGTCACCGTCTGCCTGGCTTCATCCCCCAAAGATGAGGCCCTGCCAAGATTTGAGAGGCTGGTCCTCTCCGCAGGACTTACGGAAGTGTTCCGCACTGTAGCCACCTATAACCTTGCGCATTACAAAAGAGAGCACAGCACCGGCAATCTTGTTCTACGTAGCTACGCTGTCGAAAGCAAACCCGACTCCTATGAAGTCGAACACCTGGACTTGTCGGCCTACGAAAGCATCCTGGAACAAGTAAGCCCGCTGTCGGCTCTCGCTGATCTGGAGGTATTCCAGGAGGATAAGATATTCATCTCAGGTTTGCGCTTCTATGTGATTACCGTTCAGCCACCCAGCGGCGACCCTGTCTACTTCTTTCGCCTGTATACCGCCAAGAAGATGCTCGAACGCTCCCGCCTCTTCGCGATCGTGTTCAACGATGGCGTGTATGATCGCATAACCGAACCAACGTTTCTTTTTGACCACAACATCGATTGTGTAAGTTACAACAATATCATCTTCATCTTCAAGAAAGAGAACTTTTACGAAATATTCCGTTTCTTTGAAATGATACGCAAAGTTGCCAAAGCAACACTGGACACTATTAGAGATACAGTGCCCATTCTGAACTTCGATGAATTCGCACGCGACTGCGAAGGTCACCTTGCCAAGCTGGAGAAGCTCAGGAACATCGCAGCCAAACCCTACTGGGGCAAGATCACCATCGAAAACATCAAAAAGGTGATCGAGAAGAATAAGCTGGCGGTGAAAATCGCCCAAACAGATGCGGGCGAGATGCTCGTTTACGACCCATCAGACAAGTGGGTACTGCTCAAACTACTGGACGACGACTATCTCTGGTCACTCATGACCGGGCACATCTACGAGGTGACTGGGAAACGCGAGCTAGAAGAATGATCATCTCTGCCAGCTACAAAACCGATATCCCGGCTTTCTATGGCGAATGGTTCATGAATCGCCTGCACGCTGGCTACTGTAAAATGGTCAATCCCTATAGCCAGCAGGTCTACACCATCGATCTGACTCCCGAGAATGTAGACGGTTTTGTGTTCTGGACAAAGAATATTGGACCATTTCTCAAGCACCTGCAGGCAGTGCGAGAGATGGGCCACCCATTTATTGTTCAGCATACCATCACCGGCTACCCACGCGAACTGGAATATCGCGTCATCAACTCTACTCGCGCTATCGAGCATATACAAGAGCTGGCAGGCACGTACGGGCCACATGTCGCCGTCTGGCGCTATGATCCTATTGTCATCTCCTCCTTAACTCCCTATAGCTGGCATCGCGACAACTTTGCAATGCTGGCACAGTCCCTTGCAGGTACGACAGACGAGGTGGTTGTATCGTTTGCCCAGATTTATAAAAAGACCAGGCGCAACATGGATTGGGCCGCCCGCGAGTTTAGCTTTGATTGGCATGAGCACGAAGCAACAACTACCAGCGCCGTGCGGGCTTTGATTGCGGAGCTGGCCGGGATTGCCCGTTCGCATGGCATGTGCTTGAAGATCTGCTCGCAGAAAGCCTTCCTCATTTTAGGAATTACCGAAGAGGCGCGCTGTGTTGATGCAGAACGCCTCGAGAAGATTTCCGGCACTCCAGTCGCAGACAGGATTGAGCGACGTGGCAACCGTAAAGAGTGCGGCTGCTTCGCATCAAAGGACATCGGAGAGTACGATACCTGCCCACATGGCTGTGTCTATTGCTACGCCGTACAGCATCGTGATCTTGCGCTGGCACGCTATAAAGCCCACGACCCCCTGGGCGAGTTCCTGTTCCCCCCAAAGACTACGTTACAGGTGAGCAGGATGCGCGTCCTTTCGGGTGATTTGTAGGGGCGCGATTCATCGTGCCCAGGAGCGGGAAGTGGCTCCCCTGGCGGACGCTTGCACATCGGGTGAATAAGTTCCAGCCACGGTTGCCTGATGGGAGACTTCTCATTCTATATGCGCCTTCCTTGCCATTTGGCTGAAACCCTGATGATGAGCGCGGAGTTGTTCGGGGTGAGCAGATGGTCTTCCACCTGATCGCGCATCGGTTGGCTTGTCATGGTGTTCCTCATGGTCTGATCCCGAATGGCCCCAGGAAACCAAAATCATCCCGCACACTATCGGTCATCTTCGCAGCATTGTCGAAGGTAAAGACATCTATACCGCCTAGTTGACCTTGCCATTTGACCAGCGTCGCCTCCGCCGCCATCTGCGCGACATTGTCCAGGTAGACCTTGAACACCACCCAGAGATTCTGCGTTCCGTATTGCTGGAAAATGGGGGTAGGATCGAATCCTGCCAGGGCCGCCTGTGTGTTCGCTTTCAGGTCCTCAACATAGGCTTGTTGCAGTAGCACGTCCTGTCGGTTGCCCAACCGTGTGAGATGACCACCAATATACGTCTGAAAGGGATATGCCAGAGCCTGCTCGTGCGCCTGAATCCAACTCGGGATGTTTGTCGACTCCCCCAGTTCCTTGAAAGGGACCCAACCGGGGAAGATGACGTCTACCAGCATCAGCACGCGCTGCTGGGGG
>Ga0070707_100003496_pt1 | contig 14825 bp, 25 predicted proteins | sample KBSK5502metaG_FD_65468 | JGI IMG/M metagenome (GOLD analysis project Ga0070707, IMG submission 65468) | Corn, switchgrass and miscanthus rhizosphere microbial communities from Kellogg Biological Station, Michigan, USA - KBS K5-50-2 metaG | ecosystem: Host-associated > Plants > Roots >... | reverse complement strand
GCCCCGGCCCCCGGCCCGCCGCGCGGCGCGGCGCGGCCCCCCGCAGGGACTACCATTGCGCGCCGTCGTTTGCCCCGTGCAGCCGCGAACATGCCTACATGCATGTCCATACCTGCGCCTAAAAGATCTTGCCTGTACGTGGCTCTGAGGTGCCCCGCCCGGGGGAGGGGTTGCCCGAAATGCCCGTTCCACATTGGACCCTCTATCGACACCCATCGCTGCCCTCTCTCATGGCTATCTATCTTCCCTGCTCATTGCCTGTATTACACAGTGTGCGGCAGGCTGCGACAGAGTGTGACTGCCCAATGTGAACAATATTCCATGGGAACACTGTCCATTTAGCTGTATTGACAGCGCCACCCCTCGCATATTATTGGCTTTCCGTGACCCGTTTCATATGGAGGAGATATGCAAAGGGAGCACTACCTAGAGGCAATCTCTAGGGCAATCGAGCTATACCAACAGGAGTTGGACGCTGCCCATGAACTGCTCTCGGCTGATCTGCGCGCCATCGACGTGCGCGATACTGACCGCGTCGCGGTCGCACGATTCGCCTTCACGGTGCGCCAGGCTAAGGCGCTTTCGAGCTACCAGAGCAGGTCAGACAATCTCGCCAAGTGGCCGCTAGTATGACGCGCGTAGCGAGTACTAACGAGCAATCGCGCCGTATCTACGCGATCGAAGAGGCGCTAGTGCAACACCACGCGTCTATGCAGAAAGCCAAAACCGCATGGCGTTCTGCAACGCACCCGAGCTTCCGACCCTCGCAGGAGGACATTGCCAGAGCGAATGAGAGCTACCGAATCGCCTACAACGCTTCGCTTAGGGTCTACCTCAAGGCCATTCGCGACCTAGACGACGAAGGATGGTAATGCCAAAACAACCCCCTCATGTCGTGCGGGATACCAACCTGCACAACCTACAGCTAGCCCACCAGCGCCACGCCGCACTAGCCGATGTTGCCATGTCCAGTCTTCTGGGCGAGATGGCGGGACTCCCACACGATCGCAAGATGGCCATCGTTCGTGCTGCCATCGCCTACGCGGAGGCAGACTCCAAGCGCGTCATCGCACTAGCGCGCTGTCAGGCCGCGAAGAAAGCGCGGGCGGGGGAGTGAAAGAACGTGTTGGGGCGCGGCATTGGCTCATTCTCGGCATGCTGGCACAGATGCCCGGTGAGGCTATGCACATCCGAATCCTGTCCAGTCTCGCGCATGCCAACTGCCCCGGCATTCCCACGACTGCGACAGTGCGCCTACTCGTGGACAAGGGTCTAGTGGAATACGGCGAGGATGACAAGACAGTGCGACTGACTGAGCGTGGCGCCACCAGGCGCAGGCAGGCCGGTTACCCCGGTACGTCGTGGTTTGCTCGTGTGCCGGATGCGTACATAAGAGCGGCCTGAAACTTACTCGCAACATAGAGAACCCCCCGGCAAGGGCAGCCGGGGGGTTTTCCACATTCCATGTGCGGGCGTACGCCAGAATATCAGTTGCGTGACTCTGGCGCCAATACCAACACGTATCCCCATTCTGGGTTAGGTTCCACCGCGAGATCTACAGCGATGTCCAGCACCGCACCTTCTGAGTACCTGTCGGCCCCGTCTGGCGTATCCACGTACCGCTTCCAGCTACCGGCCCGATAGCCCTTGTGGCGCACGGACCACAGAAGGTACTGCTTACGTTCGGCCACTACTGCTCTCCTCCAACAGTGAACGGCTTAGTCCAGCCGATACCTATACCGTCGCGCCTGTGATCCGTACCGAGGACGGTCCACTCACGATCACGGATGATGACCTTGCTTGTATGGCCACGATTCATGGCCCCGGGCAGTGTATCCCACACAACCCCTTGATACTTACCGCGCCCCGACTGGTGGGCATTCGTTGGCACGCCAGAGACACGCACCTGTCGGCCGGTCACGATCTGCCGGGGTCCGAAGATTGCGAATCCATCCCAGGACCGTTTCAGCCGCAGTCCGGCGCCGATGTCTGATGACGCTACTCTTTCCACTTCTGCCACGTGTTTTTGGGTGACTAGCAGGGAATCCGTGTCGACATACAGCAACACGTGGGGGGGAAGTGCTTGCATGACGTCCCATAGTCTTACCCTCGCAATCGCCTGTATATAGCCCGTAATCATAGGCATTGAGTTGGGGCTTTCGACGCGGCCAGCATCAGCCCAGACGTCGTTTCCGACTTGCATGATGTCGTATTCTTCCCCGGTGTCGATGTCCACCAGGCGGGAGCGTGACACGCATTGCTGCTGTACTGTGCCGAATTGCTCCCATGAGTTGTACGTCATCGCCAAGCGTCCGATCAGGGCGCGTGACCAGTGTTTTAGGATCGCCTTTTGCCATGCTGGCACGAGAGCATCGTCACTCGCAAGCTGCCCGATGGTCCACTCAGCCCATGCTTGAAGCGCTGGTTGCAGCCGGTACAGCCACCCACGTTTGACAGTGATTTTAGCTCCTGTCGCGATGGCCGCTTTGAGTTCCACATCCCATACTGTTGTAGTAAAGCGCCCAATCGGCCACAGAATACGACCATTCTTAGTCGTAGGTAGAACCGGACTAGTCGTCTCAACCTCGACTTCCGCGAGTAGGGCAGACGTGTTGCTGTCAAGGATTCGCCTCCAGTCGTATCCCGATGGCATCGGCCCCAGTAGCTTTACTGGCACCGAGTTGTCTCTAGCGATGGTGACATAGGACTGTGTGAAGTCAAACTCACACACCGTCTGTCCGTGCAATTCCCCGTGCCAATACGCCTCACAGCGGCCAGCCCACATTGCCCTACGTTCAGCCGATAGCGCTTCCTCTTCGTCGTGAATCGTCATCTTGTGGGTAAGGAACCTGTGCCTAAAAGCAGCCCAGCTCTGCCCCGATCCGGTCATCTGCCAGTTACCTAGGTCGGCACTTTCCAGCCAACCGAGATAGCCCATCATCGCGGTTTTCAGGATCTCCACATCCCGCCGACAACGGGCTAACCACTCCGCATCGTCATCGCTCGACATGTCCACATCCAGCTTGCCTATGCCGAACCATTGGCCAACACGGGCAATCTTCTGAGCGAACACGGTTGTCGAGTCCGCCATAATCAGCGTTGCGCCGTCACGCTGCCATTCAAGCCACGTACCTTTGGGCGTGATGTTGTGGGCTGCTAGTCGCCATCCCAACCTAGGCATGTGCTCAAACACACCGCTAATACGAGCATCGTAGCCCAAATTATGCGCCCAAAGGACAGTGCGCGCGCCCTTGCGGCAGTGTGCCGACACATCTTCCCAGAGCTTTCCCGGCTCGACGTAGTCCGCCCACCTTTCCCGGGGAGGGTCCCCCTTTTCGGCGACCACATAGCATGCAACCCCCAATCGCCACGTCTGCTCATTGCCCACCTTGACGCGCCGCATGCGCGCTTCCGTGTCCATGAATATGTATCGCCGGGGCAACCTCGTGGTTTCATTGGCCCGAACGTTGTGCCACGCGCGTGCGGAATGCTGCCTCATGGCGGACTACCTTGGGGTCATAAGGTGCGTGCCGATGTACCCGGCGCCTAGGATCTCCTCAGGGTAATCCCCGGGGTTGGCATCGATTGCCGCCTGATACCTTTGTATCCCCTCGTTGACCACAAACTGCCTACTGCGCAGCGTCTGTGTCTTAATCGTGTAATAGTGGGAATCCACCAGCCCAGTATCATTGTCCCTAACGTAGACCTCGATTTGTTGCAGATAGCCCGATGGCCCCTTAGTGGGCATCGGGGTGATTTCAAGGCCAACGGGTCGCCGATTGAGCGGCTTAGTCAACTCCTCAGTGCGGTTTACTAGCGCCGCACGCGCCTGTCCGATAGCTTCTGCCCAGTCACCTCTTGAAAGGTCGGGATCGATTTCCGAATAGGCTTCGTAGCCGACCCATGTACCAATCTTGCTCTTAATCGTGCGTATTGCTGCCCACAGATGGAATGACCCCATTAGCTTTCGCCCTCACTTTTGCCGCTTCAACTTCTGCCCTTAACTTCTGTTGATACGGCGAAAGCTCTCGTCGGACACGCTTGCTACCGCCTCCACCCAACTTGCGGATCGGGAGGTAACCTGCTCGCGTGTCAGCGGGCTTTCTTCTGCCCAACGCGCCTGAATCGCCTCCGCCTCCGTCAGCATTCTCAGCACCGCTGTCCTTAGCTTTTCTCTTCGCGCGGTATCCCGCGCGGTAGCATTCTCGTTCTTCCGCTTGCCCTTCCGCGACATGCCTTTTCTCGCCATCCTTACTCACCTCCTCTATGGAATAGCCGTTATAGGACGTCCATAGAACGCGCGTGGAAAGCCTCGACTGATGCAACCAGTCTTGAGCAAAAAGAATGGCCCGGTCGTCATCAGCCCTGATTACCTCACGAGCTACGCGACACGGCGCGCTTGTCGAGAGGGTCAAAGAGACGACATACCGGGCCATCCCAGCCTGCCTATCAGCCCATGACGGGCGTGGCGACCGCGTCGGCGGGGGTCGACTTCGGGAGGCTCAGCGCGACGAACTGACGGTAGGAGACCAACGCCGCGCCGGTCGCGTCAAGCCACTGGTCGTGCAGCGTGACGTCCCCCGCCGAGATGGCCGCTGCGGCTTGCTGGACACAGGACTGCACGTGCGCCAGCATGCGCGCCCGGTCGCGGTTGAATCGCGCGGCCTGGATTTCCCGCTTGCGCTCGGCGCGCTGCTCCGGGGTGAGCTGCGCGGGAACCTTCTTCGTCGTGGTGGCGGTGCTCATGCGATTTTCCTCCTATAGAGATGGTGTGAAGAGACTAACAGTAGTGCCGGGCGCGCGCATTATTGGGCATGCTGCGCGCGCCCTGTTGGCGCCTACAGCGGCGGGCGGACGATGTCCAGTACGCCGTATCCGTTGCTGGTGCGCTTCTCCGTGAAGTAGAACACCTGCGGCCACTCGCCGAACTGCTCCAACTTCCACAGCTTGGCGAGAACCTTCATCCCGCCACAGGTGATGACGCGCGTGACGTCCGACCCCGGGCGGGACGCGGTAATGGCTGCGTAGTAGCCGGTCTGGGAGTCTTCGTAGGTGCCCTCGCGGAGCTCGAATCCGTGCATGATCAGGGCCACGCCGATGATGTCTCGCGCGTGAAGCGCCGACTTCTCCGTAAGGACCTCTTCGACGTCCTTCGCGTCCATGATCTCAGCGATGATCTGAGCCATGATCTCGTACTGGTCAGCGTCCGTCGTGCTGGCGCGCTGAACCTGCCAGTCGATGAACGTCTGCATCACCTGCTGATTACGGGTGACGATTTCACCAGCCTTGACCTGCGCGGCTACTACCTCCTGCGCGCTGGGCACGGAGGGTGTCTCCGATCCACTGTCCGGGCTCGACTGTCCGCCCTGCGCGGGGATTCCGGTCGTCTCCTGCGCTTTCGCCATCGTCTTTCTCCTCCTGTGTTAGGTGGCCATTGCGCCACACTATGCGTCCATCGCGGACGTCTACGACTAGGAAATCGAGCCAGTGTGTCTGATCTCCAAAGAAGGTCAGATAGATGGCCCAATGTCCGCCCATACCGGCGACTGCACTTTTAACCGTTCGGGACGTGAACAATTCCTTCGGGTCACACGTGCAGTCGCACACTTTCGGTTGCACCAGTCCGACGAATGGCGCGCGACTCACGCTTGCCGCCGTCCTCATTCCTGATGTGCGGCAACGATGTTGGCAACCAACTTCGGGATGCTGTCGCGCCAGGTCTCCACCGTCGCACCGCCGTAACTGAGCATCAAGGCCAGCATGATTACCGCAGCCTCAATGTGGTTTTCGTTGGGCTCGTGAAGAATGCTCATTGCGGCATCGATGTTGAGTGCGTTGTCCCATCCCAACTCGACCGCGACCGCTGCGGCTTCCGCCATCTGTGCCGCGCAGGCCGCTATGTGCATCTGATGCATGATTCCGTGTTCGTGCTCTCGCGCCACGTTTTCACCTCCTCCGCGCTTCCGTGCCGGGCCGGGCGAGCGTATGCACGGCTGTGACGTGTGGTCAATACGCCGCGCGGTCTGTGTTGGTGGCGGGGCCGGTCTGCCCGGCACGGCGCAGGAGGAGTGCACCGCGAACCGGCCCCGCCACCTGTCACGGCAGGGTACGCGCGAACGTGCGGGCGCTGTCTTCCGGGGTGATGTCCCCCTTCATCGCTGCCACGTACGTTGCCGTTCCCATCGTCATTGCCGCCGTGACCGCTAGGAAGAACGCGCTCACGCTCTTGCCCACGACGTCACCAAACGCGCTGGCCGAAGCCAGGCTTTGAAGCCCAGACAGCACGGACAGCCAAATAATGAGCCCTTTTCTACGTTGCATGCCCGCGCACCCTTCTGACCTGCGGTTATCACCCTGTGTCTGTACCGCGGATTACTGAGCGTGACTCATACTTTCGGTCATGCCGGCGCGAACCGAAAGTATGAGGTCCGACTATCCAGAAAAGACTGCCGAACTAGCGCTGATCGCTGCCCGTGATCCCGATTGTCCAGGTCTCCGGCCCCCACATGCCATCGATGTGTTCGGCCCCGTACTGCCGCTGCATTGCAACCGTTTTCGCGTGCATGTCGGGGCCGAACATGCCGTCTATGTCCACCTTGAATCCCCGGGCGCACAGGCAGCCTTGCGCGGTCCGAACGTGCGCGCCGGTCGATCCCATGCGCAGGGTGGGGAGACTGCGAATCATTTCTTCCGTCCATTCCAGGCTGGTTGGTGGCTTCGTCGGGGCAGGCCAATCCGCAGCATCCCAGCCCACGCCGGTAAGCACGGAGAAGAGGTCAGCGTGATTGTCGTTCGCGTGGCTGCGCAGAAAGCTGATATGCACATGCCACAAGTGCGAATCGCTGGCCGTAGCGACCCTGTTATAGATGTTGTTGTAGCCGTCGACGCGGCTGTCTCCGTCCTTGTTGCCGTACCATTCGGCCACCTTTTCCAGCCGTCCCGACCGCACCGCGATGTCTAGTCGCTGGCACGCCGGAAGTAGCAGTCGAGAGGGCAGCGACAGGTCCAACGCGCTAACCCAGTTAGGGTTTCCGTTGTACCGGTTCGCGTTGTTCTCCACTACGGAATAGGCATTGTCGGTGCAGTACTTGGATTCGCCAATCCAACGGCGAGAGCGGTGATATCCGCGCAGGTGATTCGAGTCGCCGCGCGTGCCGACATCGGACGCGTCAAGCTCGAAATGGTTCCGCAGATTCCTCGCGAGGTAGCTCAGCTCGGGCGGCGTAATTTCCGCCCGGTAACACGCTTCGGTCAGTAGTAGCGACGTCGCGACCATTACTCTCCTCCTGCGGCCAGTTGCTCTGCTATCTCGACAAGCTTGCCGAGCTTCCATTGAATAATGCCGTCTAGCGCGTCAGAACCGGCTACGGATTCCTGCACTGTCACGGTGCCCTGCTTGTCCATGCCGTATCCGAAGTAGACGTTTACGAGCGTCGTCCCTTCGATTGGCGCCTTACTCAGCACTACGTAATGGTGCCTCATTCGGGCGCCGGTTCGTCGGCCGGTCGCGCTTTCGCTTCGTCCATTCGTGCCTGCGCTATCTCCTGCGCGGCGCCTTTAATCGCCTCACGCTGCGCCTGAATGCGCTCTGCGGCGCCTTTCAGCAGGTCACGCGCCTGTACCGGGCCGGTCATCGATCCACTCCTATGCCGTCAACTGGAGGTAAAGCGAAGCGTCCTCAACATCGTAACCCTGTGCCACCAGTCGCGATAGACCATTGTCGCGGTCGATGAGTCCCTTTGCGACAGCCTGTCTGATCTGAGATGCGGTCAGCGTTTTAGACACCGTCGTGCGCTCTATGTCCCAGAGCGCCATATAGTCGTCCCGCGATTCATTCGGAATTCCGAGGTAATCGAGAGCAGACGACGCTTCTATCTCCGTGATTTTCCCGGCAACGTATGCCGCATGCACCTTGCTCACGGCGCTATTGATGAACTTCCTCAGCCGCTGTAGTTCTGCCAATTCCAGCATGGATTGCGCATCGTCGGCGCTGTATCCCATGCCGGTAAGCATTGTTGTCGCGTCGCTTGCGGTAAACATGCGTTCTTCATACATGTCTACGATCTGACTACGCGTCAACTCCCGCGTATTGTCGTCGGACCGCGTGCGCTCAACCGCAAGTAAGGCAGCCGCGTCCTCCGCCGAAAACCCATGGGACAGGAGTGTTTGCAGTGCTTGACTTTCGGTGTAAACACCCTGGCGATAGAGTAGGCGCGCGGTTTCCTGCGGAATAAGGCGAGTCCGCATCTGGCGGAGTAGCGGTAGATAGCGGTTCTTGATTCTGGATTCCAGGAACATCCTGGAATATTGCTCATCAGAAATGAACCCCCTGTTGAATGCTTCGTCCGCGAATTCGATGCCGGGCGGTTGGCCTGCGGACTCAATGAGCACCGCGAAATCGTCGGCGTCTAGCCCATTCTCGTAGGCGATTCGCTTGCCCTCGGCAAGGGGAATGTGCCCCTGATTCACCGCGTCGGCCGCGTCCACCGTGGACATGCGGCTAAGCTGTAGCTTCTCTAGGGTGTCAAACCACTCTTTCCTTAGTGGACCCTGGATGATGCCACGCTCAAACTCTTCGCGGGAAATAAACCCTCGCCGGTACGCGTCGCCTAGCAACTGCGGCGACAAGGGGTCGCCATATAGCTGCGCGAGTTGGTTTAGCTGTACGTCCGTCATGCCGGTCTGACGCGCTAGCGCGACCCCATCAGTGAATGACAGGATGTCGCGGTTGAGCATCTGTGCGATGACGTCACCGGACAGTAGTTGCTTACCGAGCGAAATCACTTTCTCGGCACGATCTCGCGTGTAGCCAGACCGATGTAGTTCCTCTATCGCTTCGTCGTGCGAGAGCGAATACCTGTTGAAAAGCTCCTGCACTTCTGTGTGCGTTAGCCGTCCCTCGGCCAGTTGCTGTAGCACCTTATAGCGTTTGCGGTCGATCCCGCCCGCCTGCGCGTCGTACTCCAGATTGGCCCTTTCGTTGGTCCAATCCAGCCCGCGCACGGCGGCGTTGGCTGCGGTCTCAGGCGACAGGGTGGCGTTTGGGTCGGCTGCTATGAGCGGCTGAATCGCCGGGGCAAGTAGGTTGTTCAGCAGGTCCATGATGCCAGCGCCGAGAGCTGCGCCGCTAGCCGTCCCCCCGATCCATGCCCATGCCTGGCCGCGTAGGTTGCCGAGCGAGTGCAGTAGTGGCCGGATTTCCTCGGGCGTGTCTGGATTCTCGGCCATTTCGCGCCACAGTGGACCCATAACGCCTTGCACTTCATCCGACACATGGTTAGTGAAATCAGCCAGCACCTTCTGTGCAATGCCTGCCTGATGTCCAGCCATTTTCTGCCGTGTCGCGACGACGGATTGCCCGAGTAAGGCGGCAATCCTCGGGCCGATGGTTCCGCCGATTGATGCGGCCGGTTCGTCGCTCATAGCAGCCTTCCTATTATCTGCTCGATTCGCTTAGCCATGTCGACCGTAAAGGCGACGGATTTTTGCCGCGCCCACATCGCTATGCGGTCAGCGTTGCGGTCGGCGTAAAGCCATATCTCCCGTACCATCGCCGCAACAAGCCATGATGCCAGACGAGTTGGTGAGGTCAGCAGTAGGTAGACGATATCTCGCACCTTGACCAGCGTGACAATGATTGAGTTGACCTGCTCTAGCGTCCATTCCCGTAGGTCCGTGACCGCTTTGGACACGGCGGAGACCGCCAGTTTCACCCATCGGTCTAGGGTTGCGATCAGCGCTTTGTACTCGACTTTCGCCGCATTCACCAGTGCGGTAGCCACCCTTACCGCACTGTCCAGCGCAGACTTTACGAGTGCTGGCACACGCACCGTGATATACCACTTGAGCGTAGCTATGATCTCTCTAGCTATATTCACGATCGCGCCACGCATGTGCGCAGCGACAGATGCCAGCGTGGCCAACGCCACGTACGCATTGCCCAGAGCGCGGGAGAGCCAACCGAATAGCGCTGAGAAGCGGTCGCCAACACCCCGGGCAAAGCTTACGATAGTCGATGGCGCTAGGCTGAGAATGGCCCTAAACCATGCGTCCATCGGACTCCCCCCTAGGGGTTAAAGGTTCTCTATCGCAAGGTTGGTCGTAACCCGTGCGTCGATGACTTCGCGCACGTAGTCTGCTGTGTACAGACGCTCGGCGATGGTGACCGTTCCCCTTACGCCCGACGGTGTCTCGTACTGCACATCCCACACCTTCTGGAATGTGCCTTGCGGCGTCAAATCCTCGCGCTGTTGCTGCGAGACGACACGCCAATTTGCGGCCATTTCTATACTCCCGTTCTCCTATTTGCGCATGCCCTTGAGTATCAGAGAGAGTCCGTCTAGCTCACCACGCAACGCCAGAAAGTGTGAGGAAGTGGTGTCTAGATATCCGCTTCCATCCCACTTAGGCATTGCCACAACAGCGTTGACGATGTCGTCTATAACGTCATCCAGCCCAACAGACAGGCCGAATCCGCCACTCCACCCGCGCGCCTTGTCGGTGTGTTCGATGCTTACATGAATGTGGTCAGTGTGAGGGTTACTCGTGCCGTGATAATCATCCTTGCGCCAACCGTTTTTGTGCTCCCAGATGTGGCGATTCCAGATGACATAGCGAACGACATCGTTCATCCGTATGAGCTTAGACACCACGAAATCAGGGTCTATGCCGTCCTTGTCGATGTCTATCGCATGGACCCTGCCCGATGTGTCGGGGCAATGGTCGGTACCGTGATCGACCCATTTGCAATCGCGGTACCAACCATCGGTGCGCCGGTCGCGGTTGGGCCAGACGTCATCCAACTCGTCGAATAGCCGTCGCAACGACGGCGCAAGGGTCGCCATTGGAGGCTACGCGCCCGCGTTGAGGGGGCGCCCGTTGACGAACAACCAGAAGTTACGCGCCGCAGCTTCGTTGTTGGTGAACTTCACACGGACAGTCTCTGAGGGAAGGAACACGCGGTGATTGAGCACCGTTGACGCGTTGCCTGCCATGATGTCGATGTCCGTCTGAACGCCGAGGTAATCGACGCCGTGAAGCTCGGCAGTCCAGTTGGATGACGTGCTGCGGCATGTCCAGTTGGCATCCCCGGGCCACACCCGTGCGGCGACGATGAGAGTGTTCGATGTGGCCGCAATAGCGGCGTTCGTCTGCGAGATGATGACGTTGCGCGCGGGATTCCCGTTCATGGGAATCGCCAGATTCGGCGCACTCCAAATCGTCAGATCGTAATCCCCGAGCGCAGCGCTCGGGATAATGCGAACCATCAGATAGGGGCCGAGCGGGAGTAGCACGCGCTCCGCCGACTTGCCGGGGAACACGTCGAATACGTACGACGTAATGAAGTTTGTCAGGGCTTCATCCTGATAGAACCGAAACTCTATCCAGAAGCCGTTTGCGTTCGACAAGAACGCGAATCCCAGCCCGGCGTAGTTGCCGACGAATCCGAGATCTATGTCAGTTGACGCGCTGATTCCCTGGTTATCGTGACGGAGGAGAATGGAGTCCGACTGCGCCACGAAGCGGCCGAAGTCAGGGTAACCGTGAGCTACAGGGGTGGTCATTTCTCTATGCTCCCTTGTCGTACTAGGTGCCGGTCAGTGCAGTGATGTCGCCATGCTGTGCCGTTCCCCCGGGGTCAATCGGGATGGGGACAGGCTGTGTGACGATTGGCCCCTCGCTCTCGAACACGTGAAACCACATGAATATCGAGTGCGGGTAAACGTCAAGGTTGTACGTCCACAATGCCCACGCATCCCCCTCGGGGAAGCTTGTCAGGGGCCAATCGAACTTGGCGTTATCCGCGATGTTCCACACTGATGACTTGATTGGAATGACAGACTGGCCGCTATGCGCGAGCTTGAATCCCACCAGACCGGAGGGGCCGGGCGGAACCAATATTTCCACCCGGTCTACCCGGCCACTTTGGAACCTGAGTGGAGTCACGAGGTACGACGCGATGGCTGTACCGGCCGGTGTAGAGACCTCAAAAGGCTCGACCCGTGTCGCCATTTCTCCCCCTCAGTTGGAGTCGATTAGGGGGAGACTTCGCAGCGCAGACTGGCCTGCGAGACGGTACCATTCGCTGACGCGGCGGTCTGCTGTGCGGTTAGGACGAATACGCCACTCCCGAACTCCCCGAGCGTACTGTCCGCCACCACGATCTGATGCGTTTCGACGCTACCTGCTGCGGCCGAGACAGCATCGGGCACAGACTCCCCGACGACCGTTCCAGTCAGGGTGTCGCGTCGCACGCGAAGCGTTACCGCAGTGGTGTTCGCGCCAGTCGTGAGTGTGATGTCCCCCTCGAATGCAACCGTCTGACCGGGCTGGTTGGTAGACACCCCGGAAAGCGTCGCGACGACAGTCTCAGCAGTAGTCACGAGCGTGACGTCAGCCGTGACGAACGTGCTGAATTTCCTCAGTCCCATGGTGTCAGCTTCTCTCGTATTCAGCACGCGGAATGGTGGGCTGCCACTCCGTGTTGGGTCCGTTGGGGAATTCTTCCACCAGTAGCGCCTGCAACGTGTAGGCGTCGCCAGCCTGTAGGTTGTTCGTGGCGCTGCGCAGACGCCACCCGGGCTGCATCCATAGCCCACTGACAGGCAACGGAAAGTAGTTCTGAAACCCGGTGTTGTCACTATTCCCGGCGCCCGCGAATACGCCGTAATCCCATGTGACACTGGCAGTCTGAACGACGGAAGCGCACGAGCGCCAGAAGATATCAGTGCCGTCGTCTAGTGTCAGTGCGACAGTTCGGTTAGACACTGTCGCGTCGCTCACTAGAGAGAATGACATGGAAATGAGGCGCCACAATCCCTGTCCGGGCGCCGAGATTGAGAACTCTAGACCCGCACCGGGCGCGGCGCCCTTGTGCGTTTTCAGGTACGGAACATTCGCCCTGACTGTCATTGGGTCAACCCCTTTCAGATACGAAAAGGGGCGCGACGCGATAGCGCCGCGCCCCTTTGGCGACTAGCCGGGGTTGCTGGCCAACTCGACCATGTTGAAGGCCACGTTGATTGTGCCACCCGTGCCGACCTTTGCGACGAACGCCTGTGTGGCGCCCTTGTTCTGGGAGTTGAACACGGGAATGTGCGGCGTCCCGTGTTCCATTGACAGCCGCTTGAACCATGCCCGCGTCTCGTCTGCGTTCAGTTCACCGGGGCCGCCGACACGGTAGTTACCCGTGTCCGGGCCACGGAATCCGACTGCGAGAGACGCCGTGTCGAGCGTGTAGCCCAGCACGGCATAGTTCGTGTCCGCGTGCAGTAGGTCAGTGAAGTTGGTCAGGTTGGTGCCCGCTGACCAGTCGCCGGAAGTCGTCGGCCCGGCCACGTCCACCTGTACCGTGAGGTAGTTGCGAATGAGCGGCCGAATCTGCTCCCACGTCGCGAATCGCCCACCACCAGACGACACGTTTCCGTAGTAGATCAGGAATGCGGCAGCATCCACCTCAGCGCCTCCGCCCTGGATTTCCAGTGTCAGAGTGTCGGTCTGAAAGAGCGGCTGCTCAGTGCCGAGAGGTAGCAGTGACTTCGGGGACGCCGCATTCGCGACGCACCGAATCGACTGCGTAGAGTCGTGCATTCGCGGCGAGCGAATGCGCACGAATCCGGCCGTTGCTGCCTGCACCCATGTGTTTTCGAGCCGGTAGGTCGCGCCGTCCCCGTACGATCGGACAGCGGCCGAATCGCCTGTGTTCATCGTGAGTGCGGTCAGTGCGGAGGGGTTTGTCGCACGCCCCGTGATGACTTCCCAGATGTTTCCCATGCCCTGTTTCCCCTATGCCCGTATGTGGATTGTGGACAGCGAGGGTTAGCGGCCGGAGCGCCGGAAGGCTGCCATGCCACGCGCGTTCTCGACCATGCGCGCGATGTTCTGCTCGAACGAGCCGCGCGGCATTGCATTGACGCGGTTCTGCACTCCCTCGACGTGCGGGATGAACTCGCGAAGGAAGCCTTCCATCTTGCCCTTCTTTGCCTGCACCCCGGCTGCGATCCGCTGCGCGCCCTGAGTCGTCGCTTGCTGCCACTCCGAGAGCGGCACGCGGGACACGTTCTGCTCCCACTTGTCGGCGCGCGCCTGCACGTTCGCCAGGTAGACCTGCTTCTGCCGAGCGGCCTTGACGCCGGGCGCTTCCGTGACGCGCGCAACGCCCTCAATGACCTGCTGAGTAGCGCCGGATGTGCGCTGCGCCCACTTCTCAGTGATGGAAGCGGCATTACCCCTGACTGCCATTGTCGTTCTCCTCTTCGGATTCAGCTTGTGAGTCGAGAATAGCGCCTATGGAGGCTATCCAGTTACGAAAAGCTGCGCCGCTTTTGGTATGCATTTGTAGGTTGTGAGAGACCCCTTTCGCTACTCCACATTGGCTACATATACGCTTTCCACTCCTCCAACGAGGGGCGGGAATGGGGTTTCCGCATGCGCATTGACGATAGAGAGACGGCATTCTCCTATTATCCCCCCTCCTCACCCCTGAGGAGAAAGGTGCATTTTGGACCACGATAGATGATGGTGACTGTTACACACAGGTGCAGCCGGCCGCACGCTGAGTAATATAGGCGCTGAGCAGGTAATATAGACACTCGTATGGTAGTCCATCGACGTGCGTCACTAAGGCGTCTAATGTGGAACGGGCAAATAAGACATCGTCAATGTAATACCAACCCCCTAGCTTGCCCACAGAGGCAAGATCTTTCAGCAGCCACACCCTGCATACCACCCGGGGGGTTGGGCGCGTTTAGCGCAAATACGCGGCGCGCAATGGTAGTCCCTGCGGGGGGCCGCGCCGCGCCGCGCGGCGGGCCGGGGGCCGGGGC
>Ga0070707_100003495_pt1 | contig 14826 bp, 12 predicted proteins | sample KBSK5502metaG_FD_65468 | JGI IMG/M metagenome (GOLD analysis project Ga0070707, IMG submission 65468) | Corn, switchgrass and miscanthus rhizosphere microbial communities from Kellogg Biological Station, Michigan, USA - KBS K5-50-2 metaG | ecosystem: Host-associated > Plants > Roots >... | reverse complement strand
GCAGACGATCTATGTCGAGTGGTATACCCCACACGCCTTCGCGCTGGACGCCAAGGGTCATGGGACCTACAGCGAGGTGATCGAGAAACAGTCCGGCAACGTGGCTTTCGTCACCGTCTATGTGGACACGAGCCAGCTGCGCACGGGCCAGCCGAACCTCGGCGACTACACCTTCTCGAACGGCGACGCCGATACGGCCTTCGCCGCGCTCATCAATGGCAAGAAGCCGGCGCTGAAAACGCAGCCACTCGATAGCAACACCACCGTGTCGGTGAATTTCTAATGTCCCCCGCGGATGACGGCGAGCCCGCACGCGGAGCAGATGCCGGGACGCCGGCGCTGCGCGCGCTCACCGACGCCCAGACCATCGGTGAGGCGCTGCACTTGGCGACGGCGGCACTGCGCGAGAGCGGCGCGACGGATACACCCGAGCTGGACGCGCAGGTGCTGCTCGCGCACGTGGGCGCGGCGACGAGAGCGACGCCGCTGGCCTATCCCGAGCGCCCGCTTTCCTCGCAGCAGGCGGCCCGCCTCGCCGAGCTCGTCGCGCGCCGGCTGAACAGCGAGCCAGTCGCGTATCTAACCGGCCATCGTGAGTTCATGGGGTTGGACTTCCTTACCGACCGGCGCGCGCTCATTCCACGACCTGAAACGGAGCTAGTGGTTGAGGCCGCGCTGCGCGATATTCGCGAGCGGCTGAATGCCCTCCCGTCCGCGCCGCTGGTGGTCGCGGATATCGGGACGGGCAGCGGCGCGATCGCGCTCGCGCTGGCCGTGCACGAGCCGCGGTTGCCGCACGTCTACGCGACGGACTTCTCGCCCGACGCGCTCGCCCTCGCCGCGACCAATGCCGACCGGCTCGGCGTGGCAGACCGTGTCACCTTGCTGCAAGGCGACCTGCTTGACCCGCTGCCGGAGCAGGTTGACGTCCTCATCGCCAACCTGCCCTACGTCGCGCCACGCGAGGCCGGCGGCATGCCGCCGGACGTGCGCCTCTACGAGCCATCCCTCGCGCTGTACGGCGACGAAGACGGCCTTGGCCACCTGCGCCGGCTCTTCGCGCAGACGCCGGCCCACTTGCGCGCCGGCGGCAGCCTCTACCTCGAGTTCGGCTTCGACCAGCGCGCGGCGATCGAAGCCTTGGCGCGCGCGACACTCCCCGGCGCCGACATCCGCATTGGCACCGACTACGCTGGATGGGACCGTTATGTCATGGTGCGTTCGCCAGGCCACCCCGCTCTGTGATAGTGTAGCCATACGCGCGTGCTGAACCAGCAAGGCACGGCGAGCACACTACCACTAAGGAAGGGCGCCGCGTGGCAGAGAACCGCCAGCTGGGCAAGCTTGTCAGCTCGGAGGAAGAGAGCGCAGAGGCGCCAACGCGCGATGTGCGCCGGCCCTTCTTAGCTCGCTGCGTCATTCGTCGCTCCGCCACGATTTTCTGGTTCATGTTTGCCATCAACGCGCTGAACTATCTGGACCGCTTTCTCGTCGTCGCCGTCGGCCCCATCCTCAAATCCACCTTCCGGCTCCAGGATCAGGATATCGGCGCTCTGGCCAGCGCATTCATCCTCATTTACATCGTGGCGGCGGTCCCCGCGGGGCTGCTCTCGGACCGTGTCGCGCGTGCCCGTGTGGTGGCCGTCGGCGTGGCGCTGTGGAGTGTCGCCAGCGCCGCCACGGCATTCGCCCAGGGCTTTCGCGGCCTCTTCGTCTCGCGGGCGGCTGTCGGCGTCGGCGAAGCGAGCTACTATCCCGCCGGCACCGCGCTCCTCAGCGGTCACTTTCCCCACGAGGAGCGTGCGCGCGTCATGAGCCGCTGGCAGGCGGGCCAGATTCTCGGCCTGGCGCTGGCCTTCGCCCTCAGCGCGGCGTTCATCCATGTTTTCGGGGAAGGGCTTGGCTGGCGCGCGGTCTTCGTCGTCGCCGGGCTGCCCGGCCTGATGCTCGCGCTGCTCATGTGGTTTGTCGCGGATGCGCCCGCTACGCCGGTGACGGCAAGTTCCCCTTCGGTTTCTCACGCAGCAACAGCCCCGCGCGGCACGTGGGCGCGGGTAGCAGCAGTGCTGCGCCTGCGCACCGTGTGGCTTGTCATCGTGATGCAGGGGCTCTACTTCGTGATCGCGACCCCGGCCATCACCTTTCTGCCGATTTATCTGCGCTCCCGGCGTGGCCCATTCCAGGCGTCGTCCGTGCACACGGCGCTCATCTCCGGCATCATACTTGTGCTCGGCGGCACCGCGGGCGTGCTGCTGGGGGGCCTGCTCGCGGATCGACTCGGCCGCCGCTTCCGCGGCAGCCGGATGCTCGCCGCCGCGGTCGGCTTTGGCTGCGCGCAGCCGTTCTTCGTCCTCATGCTGCGCACGCACTCGATGCTCGTCTTCGTCGTGGCGGGGACGTTGACCGTGCTGTTGCTCAACCTCGAAGCTGGGCCGCTCACCGCCGCCGTGCAGGATGCCACACCACCTGCGCTGCGCGCGACGGCCGTGGCCGTCGTGCTGGTCTGCTCACACCTGCTAGGTGATGTCTGGTCGCCGCGCGTCGTCGGCTTGATCTCCACCGCGCTGCACGAGCGCACCGGCATGGCCCTGTTCATCGTCGGCATGCCCGCGCTTGCTGTGGCGGCGGTCGTCGGTATCGTGGGCGCGCGCTTCTACGCCGCCGAGGACATCACAGATCGCGGATCGGCAGACGGTCCCTTGCCGTGAGGGCGCGCCGAACTGGCATGTGGCGGAGCACCGGTGCTACACTGCACATACGGGAATTCACAGGCCTGGAGGCTCTTGCAGGCCACTGCGGCGTTCCCGACCAGCGCCGTCCAACAGAAAAGGCAACGTACGGTCAGCGACCCCACGGCGGAAGCCGGGGGCTTGCTTCGGGAAGCCCCGATGCTGACCAGTCCCCCGCGCGCATGCGTGGGAGCCGTTCACGAGGAGTGTTGACGTTCGCACCGTGCGGTGGCGTCCCAGCCGCACGCCCTGCAAGTCCGGTGTTAAACAGGTTGATGGGGTGTGAAAGCCCGTGCACCGGACAGAGTACCGCTCGTGAACCCGGACGAGGGAGCCTTCACCCCCGCAAGGGGAGGCCCGCGAGGGCAGCGACCATAGAGAGGAGGCGCGCGTATGTCGAGCGTGTTCGTCGTGGACACAGAGCGTCGCCCGCTGGACCCGGTGCATCCGGGCCACGCGCGCCGGCTGCTCAAAGCGGGCTCGGCCGCCGTCTGGCGGCGCTATCCCTTCACCCTCATCCGCAAGCGCGTCGTGCCCCACGCCGTGTCCCGGCCGCTGCGGCTGAAGGTCGACCCGGGCAGCCGGGCGACCGGTATGGCGTTGGTCGATGATGCGACGGGGCAGGTGGTGTGGGCGGCCGAGCTGACCCATCGGGGTCAGCAGGTCCACGAGCGGCTGCTTGCCCGGCGCGCCGTCCGCCGCTCCCGCCGCATGCGCCACACGCGCTATCGGCCAGCGCGGTTCGCCAATCGCCGGCGGCGGGAGGGGTGGCTACCACCGTCGCTGGAGAGCCGCGTCCAGAATGTGGTGACGTGGGTGGCGCGCCTGCGCCACCTCGCCCCCGTCGCCGCCCTCTCGCAGGAGCTGGTGCGCTTCGATACGCAGCTGCTAGCCAATCCCGAAATTGACGGCGTGGAGTACCGGCAGGGTGAGCTGGCGGGCTACGAAGTCCGCGAGTACGTGCTGGAGAAATGGGGGCGCGCGTGTGCCTATTGCCACACGAGTGGTCTGCCACTGGAGCTCGACCATATCATTCCCCGGACCCATCCCGACGGCTCGGACCGGGTCTCCAACCTAGCACCCGCTTGCCGGCTGTGCAACCAGACCAAGGGGAACCGCACCGCCGCCGACTTCGGCCACCCGGAGGTGCAGGCGAGGGCGAAGCAGCCCCTGAAGGACGCCGGCGCTGTGAATGCCACCCGCTGGGCGCTCCACCGGCGGTTGGTGGCGACGAACCTGCCGGTCGAGGTCGGCACCGGCGGACGCACAAAGTGGAACCGCACGCGGCGCAGCCTGCCCAAGGCGCACTGGACCGACGCCGCTTGCGTCGGGGCCAGCACCCCTGAGACGCTGCGGGTGGGGGCGTCGTGCCCCTGGCCATCACGGCGATGGGGCGCCACAGCCGGCAGATGTGCCGGACAGATGCACACGGCTTCCCAGATAAGGCTCCCAAGGCCACGAGCGTGGTGGGGGGCTTCCGCACGGGAGACATCGTCCGCGCGGTGGTCCCCGCCGCAAGCACGAAGGTGGGGGTGTACGTAGGGCGGATTGCCGTGCGGGCCACCGGCTCGTGCAATATCAAGACTGCCACCCGGACCGTGCAGGGCATCCATTATCGCTATTGCCGGCCGCTCCATCGCGGCGACGGCTATGCGTACCAGAGAGGAGAGGCGGCGCTTCGTTCCCGGGCCTGAAGGCCAGGGTCTCCGCGCCGCGATGGTGATGAGTAACGAGCCTCATGATTTTGGTCGCGCGGAGCTGCTCGGCGCGGAGGCCATTGGCCAGCCAGGCAGCAGGCGCTTTCGTCTGTTCGCGCGCAGTCGCCGCGGCGCCGCGGTCTTGTGGATGGAGCGCGAGCAGCTTGAGGCGCTCTCCCTTGCGATTGATCAGATGCTCACGCAGATTTCCGGCGGCGAGGTGCTCCGGCCCGAGGCGCTGGCGAACGTCCCTCCGCCTCCCGGCGCCCCGGACGATTTTCCGAGCGCACCTGATATCGAGTTCCAGGTTGCACAGCTACAGCTTGGCTACGACGAAGACCACGATCTCATCCTGCTGCGCGCCTCACCGATCGAGGTAGAGGAGCGCGAGGGAGAGCTGGTGGTGCGTGAAGATGTCGAGCCGCTGTTCTCGACCCTCATCACGCGGACGCAGGCATCCGCGTTGAGCGCGCACGTCATCGCCATCATGGCGAGCGGCCGGCCTCGCTGCCCCTTCTGTGGCCGGCCAATGGAGCAGCCACATGTCTGCGAGAAGCAGAATGGCTTCCATCCCATCGGCCTGAACTGACGACTGCGAGCGACGCCATACACTGTTGAGTCTCCTTCGCGTATACTCTCGATAGGGACCAGGCGCTTCCACGTGCCGCTTCGAGGCACAGCGTACGCAGTGTCCTGATTGTTGGGAAGCGAAGGTGGCTGCATGGCCCGCACGTTATACCGGATCTATCTCTATACCGTCTGGATGATCCTGCTGCTCTTCGCGACCGGCGCCACTGCAGCTTTCTTGGCGGTGGTGCTGCGCACCTCCGGGCTGGACTCGAATCCGCAGTCCCTGAGCCAGAGCGAGATCGTTCAGCCAGCCGCGTTCGCGGTGAGCGCCTGGCTCATCGCGGCTACGCTGGGCGGCTTCCATTACTGGCTGATCCGCCGCGACATCGCGCAGGACTCCGCCGCTGGCCAGGGACCGGTGCGCGCGCTGTACCTCAACTTGATCGCAGCGATTGCTGCGCTGGTGGCAGTGATCTCGACTGGTGTGGCCATCGCCAGCCTGGGCACCAGGTATTCCTTTGCCTCCACGCCGATTGCATTTGGCCTGTCGGCGGCTGGCCTGTTTGCGCTGTTGGAAGTCGAGCGCCGGCGCACCCAGGCCGCGCCAGGCGGCGCGCTTACATTGCAGCGGCTGCACTTCTATGGCGTGCAGGCGATCATCTTGCTCTTCGTCCTACCGCCGTTCTGGCTGAACGCGCTCGGCGGGACGGTGGAGGCCATCTTGTCTGCCGCGGGGGCGCTTCCCGCCGGGTGCACGCCCGACAGCCTCAGGTCAGAAGGCTGTTATGGAGACGGCTATTCGTTCGGTCCCATTCCAAATCTGGCCAGCCAGTGGACCGCCGTGGCCTGGGTGACGTTCGCCCTGCTGGCGTATGGCCTGCTGTCCGCGCGCGACACGCGCTCGATCGTGCGCCAGGGCCTGCACTTCTTCGGTTTTGCCTACGGCCTCGTCTATGTGCTGGTGGGGCTAAACCGGGCGCTGGAGCTGTCGCTGCGCGCGATCTTCGGTCTGAGTCCGCAGCCCGTCGACGTCGCCGGCCGCTATGACTTCATCGCGCCGGCCGTCTTCGGCCTCGTGGTGGTAATGATCTACGCCTTCTGGCTCGCCCGCGACGCCCACGGTGGCCTGATGGGTGCGCATGCCCTTGGCCTCACCGTGCAGGCGGTCACGTCCATCGTGTTGGCGGTGCCCTTCTGGGTGGGCGTGGGGCTGGTGCTGGACATCCTCGTCGAGGGTCTGGCGCAGCCCAATCAAGGTTCGCATCCCGAGGCCTGGGCCAGTGCGTTGGCGCTGGCGCTCACTGGCGTGGCGTACATTCCCTTCTCCTTGCGCCTGCGCCAACGGACGCGCACGACGCATTCCACGATCACCACGCCACGCAAGGGCCTCGTACTGGCGCTACTCGCGCTCGGCACGCTCACTATCGCGGCCGGACTGGTGACGGCGCTCTTCGCGATCGCCACCAACGCCTTCGGCGCGCCGATCTCCAATTGGGATCAGGTCGCCCGCACCGGACTGGTAAGCCTCGTCGTGGGCGCGACGGTCGCCGGCATCTATCTGTTCCTGGCGCGCAATGAGAACTGGATCGCCGTACCCTCGGCCCCGCTCGCACCGGCCACGCCAGCCACGCCAGCCACGCCGGTGTCCGCCGAGGCAGTGCCGCAGGCGGCTGTCGCGCCCGCAGCGCCTCCTGCGCCGACCGCAGCGCCCGGCTCCATCGAGGCAGTACTCGACGCGCTGCTGGCGGGCAGTCTGACGCGCGACCAGGCGGCCGCCGCGATTCGCTCCCTCAGCACGCCGCTCGCATAGACGGCGTGAGTGTGTGCCAGAGGCTTGACATACAAGCCTCTGTTCGGGCATCATTTACTTAGTCGGCTAACACAGGAAGACCTATGGATCACAAGCCCGAATACGAGAGCGTCAATTTCCTGCTCGGCATGATCTGCCGGGCACAGCGCACTCAGATGAATGAGGCGCTGACCGCCATTGACTTATATGCCGGGCAGGAGATGTTTTTGTGGCACCTGTGGCGAGAGGATGGGTTGACGCAAACACAGATGGTTGAGCGCATGTGTGTGCAACCACCCACCGTCTCGAAAATGCTGGAGCGTATGGAAAAGGCGGGATTGGTGACGCGCCGCTCTGATCCTGAAGACAGCCGCGTCTCGCGTGTGTATCTGACAGAGCAAGGCCGCAGGAGTGAACAGGCAGTGCGTGATATCTGGCAGAACATCGAACAGCGCATAACTGCGGGTTTGAGTGTCGAAGAGCGAATTCTGCTGCGTCGCCTGCTGTTGCACGTCCATGAGAATGTAACCCGTAATCTATGACTAGTCGTGCGCTGGAACAGGCTCACCCTTCTCATGAAGGGCCGCCCTTTTTTTTCACGTTTACTTAGCCAGCTAACTAGACACCCTTTCGGATTCCTTATTGGACGCTTGTGCTAAGCGATTCACCAGGGAGTCTTCATGGATGGGGGAGCAGATCGTTCTGGTGAGGACGGCAACGGGATACCAGAGTGGCACGGTGGCCGCTCTCTGCTCGCCACGGGGCAACAGAGAAGCATACTTCCCCCTGAGCTCCGTCGCCGCAGATGTAATCAGACTGGGAGTGAAGATGACACAGAACATGATGCGAGCGGTCCAGTTTCACACCTACGGTGGCCCCGAGCAACTGATCGTGGAGCGTGTACCACGCCCTGAGCCGCAGGCAGGTGAGGTCCTGGTCCGTGTCTACGCCGCGGGAGTCAACCCGATCGATTGGAAGGTCCGCAAAGGGCTGTTCAAAGACGTCTTGCCACTTTTCTTGCCGTACACGCCAGGAAACGAGTTTGCTGGAACCATCGAGCTGCTTGGTGCTGGCGTCACGACTTTTCAGCAAGGACAGGCAGTGTATGGACGAGGGGGAAGGGGCACGTACGCGGAGTACGCGATTGCCGCTGCCGATTCGCTCATGCAGATGCCGCGCACGATCAGCTTTGACCAGGCTGCCTCAGTACCAGTAGGCGCACGCACCGCCTGGATAGCGCTTTTTATCTTGGCCGATCTGCAAGCCGGGCAGCGGGTCCTAATCCACGGCGCAGCTGGCGGTGTGGGCAACTATGCCGTTCAGCTTGCGCGCTGGAAGGGCGCGCACGTCATCGGCACTGCGTCCCAGGACAACCTGGAGTTTGTCCGCTCGTTGGGCGCAGAAACGGTGATTGACTACCATGCGACACCCTTCGAGCACGTTGTCCACGAGGTAGATGTGGTCGTCGACCCCGTTGGAGGCGAGGCGCAGGATCGGTCCTGGCCATTGATCAAACCAGGCGGCATGCTCGTCGCGATAGGCCATCCTCCAGTGGAGGACACGGCGAGGCGATACGGGGTACGTACTCTCAGCACTGTGGCAAATCAACGCGCTCCGCTGCGCATTTCCACTGAGCCGCTCGAGGCCATTTCAAGTCTTCTTGAGTCTGGCATGCTGCTGCCTCAGCCAGGCAAAGTCTTCCCACTGGAGGAAGCGGGCCAGGCACAGGCGTTCAGCGAAACCGGTCATGGGCGGGGTCGGATCATCCTTCGCGTGGTCGCTGAGTGACACACCCCATGGCTAACGCCAAGGAGCTTCTCGCCTCCGGCTATCCGGCTAGTGAGCTACTTGCCCGGTGTCCGTGGGAACTACTGGGGGCCGAAGCTCCCAGATACTTGGAGGCCTCCATGAGGCCACAGCTGACCGCGCATGTTTTACCCGCTGGCGGCTTGCCCAGCGGAACGCCCCGAACACGCGATAGGTTGTGCAGGTGCACTGGCCCGAAAGCCACCCCACACGGGTTCATCGCCCGTGCGCATACAGGCAGTATAGCACGGGTGTTCGAGAATAGCAAGGCAGGGGCCATTCACTCCCATGCCTGAAGGCAGGGGCCCTCTGGCCCCAGAATGGTAGAAAGGATACCTTGATCATGAGTGTCTTTACGGACAGCGAGCTTGCATACCTGCTCAGCCAACGCCTGGGCCGGTTAGCGACCGTGAGACCTGATGGCAGACCACAGATCGCCCCCGTTGGTTTTCGCTACATTGCCGAGCTCGATGTGATCGACATCGGTGGGCAGTTTATGAGCCGGACCAAGAAGTTCCGCAATGTACTGCGCAACCCCAATGTCTCCCTGGTGATTGATGATGTGCTTCCGCCTTGGCAGCCGCGCGGTGTGGAGATCCGAGGGGCCGCGCACACGCTCCCCACCGGAGGAAAAGCCCTCTTTGGCGCAGGGGCGAGTTATGTCGTTGACGACGCAATTATTCGAATTACCCCCGTTCAAATCATTGGCTGGGGTCTTGATCAAGCGGTCGGGTGGTCGCTGAATCGGGTGGTCGAACACAAGTGACCATTTATTGGTCAACAAGGGGCTCTCTCATTCGCAGCAGAGATGGCACAAAGAGAAGCGACTGGCTGGTCCAGACCGCGGACACGTGTCCTTGCGCATCGGATGAGACAGCCTCGATCGGCGGCCTGGGGCGTCGCATGTGGTGCGCCGCGGGCCTGCGCGGGCCTACTGTTCCCAGCAGCCAGCACAAAGATCGCGCGTGCCCAGCCGCCCAGCCGCGCAGGCGCACAGTGTGCACCGGTACTCGCATATTCATAAGTTTAATATCCCTTGAATGATGACGTGGCGCCCAGCATATCAGAGAGCGCAGCGCTGAGCTACCCGACAGGCACACGCCACGGCGTGCGCGATTGGTTACAGCTTTCCGCGCAAACTGGACAGTAGGCACGGCGCGCGATACACTTTACACTGAGCGATTGCGTGCCCGAGCAAGGAGGCACGGTGCGCCGGGGTACAAACAATCCGGACGGGCGGGGAGCGGCACAGCGGACATGGGGCACGGGGAGCAGGGAGGCGCGCAGCCGGTGGTGCGCATCGAGGCAGGTCGCAAGGTGTTGCGCGTGGGCGGAGTCATTCAGTCCGTCGCGGTCGATGAGACGTACCAGCAGGATGTGTGGGATGCGATACTGCCCCGAACGCAACCAGCAAACATGCTCATTTTGGGCCTTGGCGGCGGCACGATTGCCTCCCTCGCCACCCAGTGCTGGGGTCCGCTGCCCATCGTCGGCGTCGAGCGCGACCAGGCCGTCGCCTGGCTGGCGCAGCACGAGTTCGGGCTGGTCCACGCGCCACACGTCCACGTCATTGTGGCGGACGCCTTCACGTATCTGCGCGACTGTCGCGAGTACTTCGACGCGATAGCGGTGGACCTGTATGTAGCAGGCAAGATGGCGCATGGCGTACTGGGGAGCGGCTTCCTGCGTGACATTGCCCGCACTTTGACTCTGACCGGCACCGTCAGCTTCAACCTGTGGCGCGGTCCTTACGTGGCGGATGCGCTGCGCCGGCTCAGCCGCCTGCTGGCGATCCTCGCGATCACGGAGGCCGAGGACAATATCGTCGTTTGCTGCGGCCGTGGGCATCTATGATATGCTTCTCGTACAGTGCTCACAGTACCTTCGTGTTATGTCCTTTCTTCCACGCTCCCGAACCAGTACCATGAATCCGCGGGCCACGACTTTTCCTGATGAGGGAAGTCCCACGGGACCCACATCGCGCGCGTGGCAGGATTAATGACGCTAGGGCAAGGAGGGATTATCCCTGCGCGACGGCGACTATGCCCGCACGCGCATCCTGAGCGCTATCCAGCGACGTGGTCTCCCTGTGAAGCACGAGACAGCACAGGGGCTCCATAAAGTGAGATCATCAGGACGTATGGAACTGGACGGCACTCGTCCCAGCACGCACAGCCCTTATTTATCGCTCAACTTGTAACGCCCCAAGGAGTCCTGGCAGATGCAGGAAATGCGCACCCCTGGCATGCAGAAAGTATCCCTCGCGACCAAATCACTGGCGGATTACGCTTCCGTCGTCGGCCCAGACGTAGTAGACGAGCTGGTCCAACTCGCGCGCCCGCTGCAGGGCGCCCGCGTCGTTCACATCTCCTCGACCGCGTACGGCGGCGGGGTCGCCGAAATGCTTCATACGCTGGTACCGTTGATGCGCAACGTGGGGCTAGACGCAGAGTGGCGCACAATCTCCGGCACCGATGAGTTTTTCGGTGTCACCAAGAGCATGCATAACGCGCTACAGGGCATGGATCTGGAGTTGACGCCCGCGATGCGTGCCGCCTATCTGCATGCAAACGTGGATAACGCGGTCTACTTCGAGGGCGAGTTCGACTACGTGATCGTCCATGACCCGCAACCCGCGCCGCTGCGCACCCTGCGTGCCTCCGACGGCGGCCGCTGGATCTGGCGCTGCCACATCGATATGACCGCCGCCAACCAGGAGTATTGGAGTTTCCTGCGTCCGTTCGTGCAGACATTCGACGCGGCGATCTTCACCATGCCGCAGTACGTGAAGAGCGATTTGCGCATCGGCAAGATCGCCATCGTCCCACCGGCGATCGACCCGCTGAGCCCGAAGAACGCGGCAATGAGCGACGACGACGCGCGGCGCATCGTATCGTTGTACGGCGTGGACCCCGACCGTCCGACCCTCGTGCAGGTCTCGCGGTTCGATCCCTGGAAAGACCCGCTAGGCGTCATCGACGTGTACCGTGGCGTGCGCAGCGAATTCCCGGGCATGCAGCTCGTCATGATCGGCTCGATGGCTCACGACGATCCCGAGGGCATGGAATATTTTCAGCGCACGCGCGACTACGCGGGCGACGACGCCGACGTGCATCTGCTCTCGAATCTGGACGGCATCGGCAACGTCGAGGTGAATGCGTTTCAGCAGATGGCCACCGTCGTGGTGCAAAAGTCGCTGCGCGAAGGCTTCGGCCTGACTGTCTCCGAGGGACTGTGGAAGTCGAAGCCAGTGATCGGCGGCAACGTCGGCGGCATCCCGCTGCAGATCGAGGACGGCAAGACCGGCTATCTGGTGAACAGCGTCGAAGAGTGCACCGAGCGTGCGCTCTATCTCATGAAGCACCCGCGCATCGCGCATACGATGGGCGCGCGTGGACATGAGGAGGTTCGTCACAAGTTCCTCTCCACGGCGAACCTGGGCAATTATTTGCGGCTCTTCAACGATCTTGCCGGCAACATGGTCGTGCCGGCGGAGGAGGTGCTGGCGCGCGCCTAGTCCGGTCGCATATACGTGAGAGAGCCGTTCCGCAGCGCCGGAGCGGCTCTCTTCGCGTCGTCGCACCGCCAAATTGCGTGCCAAAGGCGTCGCGCGCCAACCACGCAGCACTGGCCGCAGGCAGCCCACGACGGCCGTGACTCGACGCCACAGCGGCAGCCACAGCGACGCGTGCATAGGCCCCCTCGAACCTGCCGCCATTGGTGTGCTACAACCTCGAGAGAGGCATGTCGGGGAAGGAGCGACAACGATGCGGATTGTCACTGTAGACGAGATGCGCGAGATCGAGCGGCGCGCTGAAACCGAGGCCGGCCTTTCCATCCCTGCCATGATGGAACATGCTGGCCGCAGCGGCGCCGAGGCGCTGCGCGCCTACCTGGCCGGGGTCGTCACGGGGCGCGCGATTCTCGTGCTGATTGGGCCGGGCAACAACGGCGGAGATGGGCGTGTCATGGGCCGCTTCCTTGCGGAGTGGGGCGCGCATGTCACGCTGTATGGCTGGAAGGAGCGGCGGCTCGAAGTTGACAAGCGCTTCATCCCTGTCAACGACGATCTGCTCGCCGTGCGTGAGGCCATCGCGCGGGCAGACATCGTGGTGGATGCGCTGCTCGGCACGGGCCATTCGCGCCCGCTCGACCCCACCATGCGCCGGCTGCTGGCGCTGGTCGCCGAGGAAAGGCGGCTTCGGCCGGACGTTTCGGTGCTGGCGCTGGATTTGCCGAGCGGCCTCAATGCCGATACCGGCGCGGTGGACGAGGGGACCCTCGCCGCCGATCTGACGGTGGCGCTCGGCTTCCCCAAGGTTGGCCATGTGCTCTTCCCTGGCGCCGCTTACGTGGGCACGCTGCGCGTGGGCAGCATTGGCCTGCCCGCCGACATGTCACTACCGTCCGGCATAGAGTTGCTGGACGCCGACCTGATCCGCCCTATGCTGCCGGCGCGCCCGCTAGACAGCAACAAGGGCACCTTCGGCAAGGCGCTGGTGCTGGCCGGTTCGCCTCGCTTTCCCGGTGCGGCGTACCTCGTCGCCGGCGCCGCCTCGCGCATCGGCACTGGTCTGGTGACGCTCGCGGTGGCGCCGGAGCTGGTGCCCGTCTACGTCACCATGCTGCCCGAGGCCGTCTACCATCCACTGCCAGAGACGAGCGCACCGCCAGAGGAGCGGGCACGCGCGCTGCTGGATGGGCTGGCCGATCAACGAGCGCTGGTGATTGGGCCAGGGCTAGGCCAGGAGGAGCCGACGCGCGCACTGGTGGAGCACGTTCTCGCCGGCCTGCGCGCGCTCCCCGCGAGCGAGCGGCCACGCCTCATCATCGACGCGGACGGCCTGAACATCCTTGCACAGATGGAGCGCTGGCACGAGCTGGTGCCGGAGCAGACGGTGATCACGCCACACCCGGGCGAGATGAGCCGGCTGCTGGGGGGCGAGCACGTCTCCGGCGGCGGAGCGGACCGCTTGGAGGTGGCGCGGCGCGCGGCCGCCGCGTGGGGCTGTTTCGTCGTGCTGAAAGGCGCCTGCACGCTGGTCGCTTCGCCGGAGGGCGCGTTGCGTGTCAACTGGCCGCCGAATCCCGCACTGGCCACCGCCGGAACCGGCGACGTGCTCGCCGGCACGGTGTGCGGGCTGCTGGCGCAAGGGCTGGCTCCGTTCGAGGCGGCGAGTGCGGCCGTGTTCGTGCACGGTCGGGCGGGCTTACAGCTGCGGGAGCGGCTGGGCGATGCCGGAGTGCTCGCCAGAGACCTGCTCACCGAGCTTCCGCTCGCGCTCAAGGCGATCAAGGCGACGAAGCGTGCATCTGCCCGCTAGCCCACGACAGTCCCCGACCAGCAGGGCTTCACATGTGTATCATACAGCCCGATAGTAGTTTCGAGGGCGTCGCCACGAAGCTGGTGTTGTGGTGGGATGAGACGAGAGGGGAGTTGGCATGCACGTCGAAGCAAAGCTGCGCGCACTGGGCCTGGAGCTGCCTGCCCCGTTGCAACCGCCCGTGGGTGTGCGGCTGCCGTTCGCGGCGGTGCGCGTGCGTGGCGATCGTGCCTACATCGCGGGCCACGGGCCGCAGCTGGCGGACGGCGCGCTGGCCGGGCCGTTTGGCAAGGTGGGCGCCGAGGTGTCGCTCGAAGAGGCCAACGCCCTGGCGCGGTTGACCGCGCTCTCTGTGCTGGCGAGCCTGCAAAGCGCGCTGGGCGATCTGGACCGTGTGACCGCCTGGCTCCGCGTGTTCGGCATGGTGAACGCAGCGCCGGGCTTTACGCAAACGCCCGCCGTCATCAACGGGTTCTCAGATCTGATCATCGAGCTCTACGGTGCCGAGGCCGGCATCCACGCGCGCTCCGCCATCGGCGTGGCGGAGCTGCCATTCAACGTCCCGGTGGAAGTGGAGGCCGAGGTCGCCATCGTCCCCTGAGGCTGTGCGCGAGGCGGCGTGCTATAACGAAGGCGTAGCGGCGAGCAGCAGAGTGCTCGCCGGCCGCGCTGGTAGGAGCGAGCACGTATGGACGCCGACTATCCCACACTTCACCTACGGCAAGGGCGCGAGTTCTCCCTCAACACAGGTCATCCGTGGGTGTTTTCCGGCGCGTTCCGCGAGCTACCGGCTGATCTGCCGGCCGGGACCGTGGTGGATGTGGTGGATAGCAAGGGGGCATGGACGGCGCGCGGCTACCTCAACGCGCGCAACAGCCTGGCTTTCCGCGCGCTCACGCTCGATGCACGCG
>Ga0070707_100003494_pt1 | contig 14830 bp, 13 predicted proteins | sample KBSK5502metaG_FD_65468 | JGI IMG/M metagenome (GOLD analysis project Ga0070707, IMG submission 65468) | Corn, switchgrass and miscanthus rhizosphere microbial communities from Kellogg Biological Station, Michigan, USA - KBS K5-50-2 metaG | ecosystem: Host-associated > Plants > Roots >... | reverse complement strand
GAGCAGATCCGCCTCTGGTTCTACTCGCAGCTCTTCATGTCCGTCGTCCTCACGGGCGGCGCTCCGTTCAGGCGCGTCCTCGGCTACGAGAAGATGCTCGACGAGAGCGGCCGAGAGATGCACGCTTCGTGGGGCAACACGATTCCGGCCGAAGAGGCGTTCGAGCGGATGGGGGCGGACGTGATGCGGTGGCAGTTCGCCGCCCAGCCGCCGGATCGCAATCTCCTGTTCGGGTACGGCCCGGCCGAAGAGGTGAAGCGCAGGCTCCTCACGTTCTGGCACTCCGTCAAGTTCTTCGTCGACTACGCCAATGTCGCCGGCTTCACACCGGTCTGGGAGAGCCTCGAACCGGACGCCGTCGAACCGCTCGACCGCTGGCTCGTGGAGCGGTCGCACGCCTTCGTCGCGGACGTGACCGCCGGCTACGAGCGCTGGCTGTCGCCGGACGTGATGCGCGACTTCGAGGCGTACCTCGACGATCTCTCGAACTGGTACATCCGCCGCTCACGACGCCGGTTCTGGGACGGCGACGAGGCCGCGCTGCGGACGCTCTGGTACGCGCTCGTGCAGACGCTCCGGGTTCTCGCGCCGATCCTCCCGTTCCTGACCGATCACCTCTGGCGCACCCTCGTCCTCGACGGGCCGGAGTCGGTGCATCTCGCCGGCTGGCCGGAGGTAGCCGAGCCGGACCGGGCTCTCCTCGGCGAGATCGCCGTCGTGCGGAGGGTCGTGGAACTTGGCCGTCAGGCGCGCTCGACCTCGGGCATCAAGCTGAGGCAGCCGCTGCGCCGGCTGGTCGTCGAGGGCGCGAGCCTCGACGGCCATGTGGAAGAGGTCGCGGACGAGCTGCGCGTGAAGAACGTCGAGCTTAGGCCGGTCGAGGCGGTCGAGCTCCGGGTAAAGCCGAACCTGCCGGTGCTCGGCCCGAAGCTCGGCAAAGAGCTCGGCACCGTGCGCGTTGCCCTCGCGGCAGGCGAGTTCGAGGAGCTGGGAGACGGACGCTTCCGCGCGGCCGGACGCGAGCTGGAGCCGGACGAGGTGCTCGTCGAGCGAGGTGGGCGCGAGGGCTGGGCGGTCGCATCCGGCGACGGCGTCACGGTTGCGCTCGACCTCGGCCTTGATGACGAGCTCGTGCTCGAGGGCGAGGCGTACGAGCTCATCCACCTCGTCAACTCGCTACGCAAGGAGCGGGGCTTCGAGTTGACGGACCGGATCACGCTCACCATGCCCGAGAAGCAGCGCGAGCTCGCCGACCGTCATGGCGATTGGATCTCGCGCGAAGTCCTCGCGACCGACCTCGGCGTTGCGGGCGACGAGCTGAAGCTCGAGAAGTCCTAAGCCGCGGCGCGCTCTGCTCTGCGCAGCTCGACCGGCAGCTTGAAGCTCACGTCCTCGTGCACGGGCTTCTGCTCGCTCACCTCGACGCCGCGGGCACTGAACCACGCGCGAATCTCCGCGACGAGCCGCTCGGGCGCGGAGGCGCCCGAAGTGAGACCGACGGTCTCGCAATCGTCGAGCCAGCTCTCGTCGATGCCTCGCAGGTCGTCGACGAGGTGAGCCGGAGTCCCTTCGGCCCGGGCGACGTCGACGAGCCGCTGGGAGTTCGAGGAGTTGGGCGAGCCAATGACGAGGAGCAGGTCGATCTCGCGCAAGAGCTCCTTCACGGCCCACTGGCGATTCGAGGTCGCGTAGCAGATGTCCTCACGAGCAGGCCCCTCGATCTGTGGGAATCGACGGCGTAGAACCGCGACGATCTCACCGGTCTCGTCGACCGAGAGCGTCGTCTGGGTGAGGTACGCCAGCGGCCGGCCGTCCGGCAGCGAGACGTGCTCGGCGTCCTCCGCCGACTGGACGAGGACGATGGCGTCGGGTGCCTCGCCGAGCGTGCCTTCGACCTCCTCGTGCCCCGCATGCCCGATGAGGACGAGGGCGTAGCCGGCGTCGGCGTAGCGGCGGGCCTGCGCGTGCACCTTCGTCACGAGCGGGCAGGTCGCGTCGATCGTGGTCAGGCTCAGCTCCTTCGCCTCGTGCCGCACCGCCGGGGCGATGCCGTGCGCGGAGAAGACGACCGTTGCGCCCTCCGGCACATCGGTGAGCGCGTCGACGAACACGGCTCCGCGCGAACGCAGGTCCTCGACGACGTGCGAGTTGTGGACGATCTGCTTGCGGACGTAGACGGGTCGTCCGTAGTGCGCAAGCGCCCGTTCCACCGTCTCGACCGCCCGTTCGACCCCCGCGCAGTAGCCGCGCGGCGAGGCGAGGAGAAGGCGTTTCACCACGGCCCGGGCACGATAGCCGTGGAACGGTTAGGAGGGAGTGAGAAGAATCGCGCGACCCGACCTTTCCCCGCTCGCGACGACGCTTTTTCTGAGTTGCAAAGATGGGCCGTACGGCCCATTGTCCGTCTCGCAAACGGTCTCTACGCTCCCAGGCACTGGGCGATGCGAACCGCGACGTCTCAAGACGTCTTGCGGGGAGCAATCGGGAGAGCCCGCCGCACCGACCCCCCGAGCGGCGGGCTTTTCCATGTCTGGGCTCCGCTCCGTACAATCTGCGAGCCCGGTGCTGATCCCGAATGAACTCCCGACCGTTCGCGCGCTCGGCCGCGCCGCGGCCGCCGTACTGCTCCTGCCTGCCGTTTTGCGCCGGGGGACCGGGCAAGATCGGCGGACCGGCGCGACGAGGGAGTTGGAGAGCGTCAGCCGCGTCGCCGACGAGCTCGCCCGGGCCGCAGACGTCGAAGGCGTGGCCCGCACGCTGCTCGACGAGCTTGCGGAGCTCTTCGACGTCGGTTTCGCCGCCCTGACCTTCGTCTCCGACGACGCGCGCGAAGCCTCCGGCTTTCTCGCGCGTTCGGCCGGGGAGGACGTGGACTGGTGGCGGGACTTGCGTCTCGACCTCGGGCGCGAGCCGTCGGGAATCGCAAGCGCGGTGTTCGAGGCGACGGCGATGACCGTCTACGACACTGCGACGTCCGGCGTGGTCAGCCGCCGGCTGTCCGAGGCGGTCGGAGCGAAGAGCGCCGCGTTCGTCCCGCTGCTCGTGGAGGAGCGCGTGACCGCCGTGATCTCGGTCGCGACCCTCGACGAGCCCCGGGTGTTCTCCAACGAGGACCTCGCGGTGATGCAGACGCTTGCCGCCGAGGCGGCCGTCGCGCTCGAACGGCTGCGCGCGGGGATCGCGCTCGAAGAGGCGCTACAGCGGAACGAGGAGCAGCTCGCGCAGCAGGGTGCCTTGCTCCGCGCGGCGCATGTGCTCAGCAGCGAGCTGGACCTGCCGGTCGTCCTGCAGCGGCTGGCCGACCAGCTCGCACAGCTTCTCGACGCGGACGCGGCAGACTGCTATCTCCTCGACCGCGAGCGCGGGGTCTTCCGCTGCGTCGCGCTGCACGGCTTCGACAGCTCGCTGCTCGGTTTCGAGTTCCCGCTCGACCAGGGCCTGGCCGGAGCCGCCGTCCGCGAGGGACGGCCGCTGATCGAGAGCGCGTACGGCGAGATTCTCGCGCCGGTTCCGCACTCCGCCTACGACGGCTTCACGGACGTGGTCGCCGCGCCCATGTTCTGGAGTGACGAGGTGCGCGGCGTGCTCGGCGTCGGCCGGCGGGAGGGGCGGCAGTTCGCCGAGCAGGACGCGAACATCCTCGAGGCCTTTGCGGGCCTCGCCTCCCTTGCACTGCGGAACGCCGAGATGTTCACCCAGAGTGCACGCCAGGCGCGGATCCAGCGGGGCTTCTACCGCATCGCGTCGGTGCTCGGGCAGTCGCTGTCCCGCGCGGCGACGCTCGAGGCGATCGCCGAGGCTGCGGCGGAGGCGGTCGGTGGAAGCTCGGCGGCCGTGCTCGTGCCCTCGGGCGGCCGACTCGAGGCGGTGGGGACATACGAGCTTCCGGCCGACCTTCGGGAGATCCTCGACGAGCGCGCGTGGGGCCGCGAGAGCCCGCTCTTCCGGGCTGCCGCCGAGGGGCGAATCATCGTCTCGTCGTCCATCGCGGATGACGACCGGGTGCTGCCCGATCTGAGAGCGACCGCTGCGACGAACCGGTATCTCTCGCTGCTCTCCGTGCCGGTGGACGCGCCGCGCGATGCGGGCCGGGGCCTCGTCCTCATCTTCTTCTCCGACCACCGCTCCTTCGGCGACGACGACCTCGAACTTGCGCGCCACCTGGCCGACGCCACCCGCGGCGCGCTCGAGCGCAGCGAGTTGTTCGAGGCCGAACGCGGAGCGCGTGCCCTCGCACAGCAGCTGACGCGCACGGGCCGGCTGCTCACGAGCGAGCTCGATCCGGCGGCTGTTCTCGACGAAGTCGTGCAACAGGCGCCGGCGCTCGTCAACGCCGAGGCCGGAGCCTTCCGGCTGCTCGACGGAGAGGAACTCGTCGTCACGGCGGCCGATGGGGAGGGCGCGGAGGCCGCGCTCGGCTCGCGGAGTCCGGCCGGCGGCTGGCTCTCTGGCGACGTCCTCCAGTCGGGGGCACCCGTCGCGCTTGTGCGGGCAGGCGACGACGAGCACCTCCGCGGCCTCGATCCGATGCTTCAGGCCGGGCACTCCGCCTTCCTCGGTGTCCCCGTGGGCGGTGCGGAGGGAGCCACGCTCGGCGTCCTCGCCGTCTACGCGTCTGCGCCGCGCGAGTGGCGAGAGGAGGAGATCGAGGCGTTGCTTGCCGTGGCTGCGAGCACGTCGGCCGCGCTCTCGAATGCCGAGCTCTACCAACGCGTCGCGCTCGAGCGAGAGCGTTCGGTCGCCATCCTCGCCAACATCGCGGAGGGGATCGTGGCCGTCGATCGCGACGGCAAGGTCGTCCTCTGGAACAGCGCTGCGGAAGGAATCACCGGTGTTCCCGCCGCCGTCGCTCTCGGTCGTGCGCCCATCGACGTCTTGCAGCGAAGCCTCGAGTCCACCGACGAGGGAGCGCGCGGCGAGCGGCTCGTTCCGATCATGCGCGGGCGCGAGGAGGTCTGGCTTTCGGTGACCGAGGCGGTGATGCGGGATCCGCTCGGCGCGGTCGCGGGCCGCATCTTCGCCTTCCGCGACATCTCGGGCGACCGGCTGGTGGAGCAGGTCAAATCCGATTTCGTGACGACGGTCTCGCACGAGCTCCGCACGCCGCTCACGTCGATCTATGGCTTCGCCGAGACGCTCCTCCGCCAGGACGTCATGTTCGGTGAAGAGGAGCGGCAGACGTTCCTTCGCTACATCGCCTCCGAGTCGCAGCGGCTGACGTCCATCGTCGACACGCTCCTCAACGTCGCCCGCCTCGACACGGGCGACCTCCGGGTCAACCTTGCCGAGACCGATGTCCGCGACGTGGTCGGTCAGGTGCTCGAGACCGCCTCCAGGGTGGAGGTCAATGGCCACCGCTTCGTCGTCGAGCTGCCCGAGGAGCCTCTCGCCGCGCAGGCGGATCCCGAGAAGCTGCGCCAGGTGTGTTCCATCCTGGTGGAGAACGCCCTGCGCTACTCGCCGGACGGTGGCACGGTGACCGTCGGCGCCACGCGACGCCAGGAGCTGGTCGAGGTGAGCATCTCGGACGAAGGGATCGGTATCCCGCAGTCGGACCAGGAGCAGATCTTCCGCAAGTTCTATCGCGGTGCCGACGCCGAGTTGCGCGCCGGCGCCGGCGGGACCGGGCTGGGACTGTTCATCGCCCGCGGCCTCGTGACCGCCATGGGCGGCCGGATCTGGGTGTCGTCGCAGGAGGGCGAGGGCTCTCGCTTCGCATTTGAGCTTCCCGCCGTCGCTGCCGATTCTGTCGGGAGCCGAGAGGAGACAGTATGAGCGGCGACATGGATGGGTATACGCGGCCGGTGCCGGACAGTGGCGAGGTGCGGGTGCTGGTGATCGACGACGAGGCGCCGATCCGGCTGCTCTGCCGCGTCAACCTCGAGGCCGAGGGGATCTCCGTGCTCGAAGCCGCGGACGGCACGACGGGGCTCGGCATCGCGCGGGACGAGCAGCCCGACGTCGTGCTTCTCGACGTGATGATGCCCGGCCTCGACGGCTGGCGGGTCGCTGAGGAGCTGCTGGAGGACGACCGCACGAGCGCGATCCCGATCATCTTTCTCACGGCACGCGCGGAGTTTCGCGACCGCGCCCGCGGGCTCGACATCGGTGGCGTCGACTACGTGACCAAGCCCTTCAACCCGCTCGAGCTCGCCTCGCTCGTACGCAGCCTGCTCGATCGCATCGAGCGCGGTGAGCGCGACGAGCTGCGCGGCGAGAAGCTCGCCGAGCTGCGCACGCTGATCGAGTCCGAGTAGCAGCGCGGCGACCGTAGACTGCGTTTCCGTCGGGGCGTAGCTCAGCCTGGTCAGAGCGCCCGGTTTGGGGCCGGGAGGCCGGCAGTTCGAATCTGCCCGCCCCGATCTCCGCAACCCGATTGCAGCCGCCTCCGTTGAGGTCCCATGCGGGCACCGGAGCAACGGGCCGCCGCGCCGCCGGCAGAGGACGCGGAGCGGCCGCAACCCGACGAGGCGCCGCTCGAGGAGCACGCCGGGCGCGAGCCGATGCCTCAGCCGGAGCGTGACGAACCACGGCTCCACGATCCGGGACTCCGCGACCTTTCGTTTCGTGACTGGCGGGCGATCCTCGTCCGCGCTTTCAAGGAGTTCCGCGAGGACAACGGGACGATGCTCGCCTCCGCGCTCGCGTACTCGACGTTCTTTGCGATCCCCGCCGTCCTGCTCATGGTGGTCGGCGTCTTCACTCTTGTCGCCGGACCGCAGACGATCTCGTCCCTGATGGCGCACTTCTCCCAGGTGATGCCGGCACAGGCGACGAGCCTGCTCGGAGGGAGCCTGCAGCGCCTCGACCAGCATCCGGCGACCGGGCTGGCGATGGTGATCGTCGGCTTCGTGCTCGCGCTCTGGGCGACGACCGGCGCGATGACGACGTACATGACGGCGCTCAACCTCGCGTACGGGCGGAAGGACGGACGCTCGTTCGAGCGTAAGCGCCTCGTCGCGGTCGAGCTGGTGGCAGTGATCGGCTTCGCATTTCTGCTCGTGGCCGTACTCCTCATCTTCGGCCCGCCGATCGAGCAGTTCGTCGCGTCTCACGCCGGCCCGGTCTCGGGCGCAGTCGGCTGGATCTGGTGGATCGCGACGTGGCCGATCCTCCTCGTCGGCCTCCTGGCGGCGTTCGCCACGCTGCTCTCCCTTGGCCCGGACGTCGATCACCCGAGCTGGCGCTTCATCACGCCGGGCTCGCTGCTCGCGGTGGTCATCTGGCTCGCGGCGTCGGGCGGCTTCGCCTTCTACACCTCGCACTTCGGCTCCTACAACAAGACCTGGGGCTCGCTCGCCGCCGTGATCATCATGCTCACGTGGCTCTGGCTCGCCGCGATCGCGCTGCTCCTCGGGGCCGAGATCAATGCCGAGGCCGAGCGGAGCCGGGAGCTGCGCGAAGGCCGGCCGGCCGAGCGCCGGCTCTTGGTGCCGACGCGCTCTGGTTGAAGGCTCCGCCGGCCTGTTCGTCGGCGAGGAAGCGGAGCAGGTAGGCCGCGAAGGCCCCGAAGAAGACGAGTGCCTCCTCGGCCGCCATTGTCACGCCGGCGATCTGCTGGTCGGCGAGCGGGCTCGGTCCCCAGGTGCGCGGCGCGTGGACGTAGAACGGATAGATGGCTCGAGGGATAAGCGCGAGCAGCAAGCCGAGCGGTGAGGCGAGCACGAACGCTGCGAAGAGGTAGGCGGCCTTCGCACCCGCCGATGCCTTCCCGTGCACGACCGGCCACCAGACGCAGACGCCCGCGGCGAGATACGTCAGGTGCTCGACGTGAAGGAGCGAATGCGGGTGGCGGAGCGCTGCGTCGTAGATCCAGGGCAGGTGCCACGTGTAATAGGCGAGCAGCCAGAGCGGAAGCGCAATGAACGGCCGAAAAAGGGGGAATCCGGCCGCCCGCTCGGCGAGTCGCGGTGGGACGGCGAGCACGAGCAACGCCGGCGCCCACTCCGCGAGAACGACGTTCTGCAACAGATGCGCCCAGAGGAATGTGTGGTTCGCGAGGGGCTCGAGCTGCGTGACGAAGGCGGCGAAGACGAGGGCGACGCCGAGCACGCCGGCGACGAGCCGCGGGCGCGGGATCGTGCCGCCGCGGTACGCGAGTGCCAGCCCGAGCGCGAGCGTCGGCGCGAGCCCGATCGCCTCCGCCGAGGGATGCATCTCGCTACCGTACCCAGCGCTCCGCGGGTGTAGCTCAATGGTAGAGCCCTAGCCTTCCAAGCTAGTTACGCGGGTTCGATTCCCGCCACCCGCTTCGCCCGCGTGACTGAGCCGCAGCGTCGTGCTCGTGGCCAGGACGCTACTGCGGAGGTCCGGCGATGGGCGTGATCGTGCCGGTCTGCTCGATCCCGTTCGTGTCCGTCCACCCGATGGGGACGGCCTTGCCGGGTACGAGTGTGAGGACGGTGTCGCGAACGTCCGTCCTGGTCGAGATCGTCGCGCCGTTCAGCGAGGTGATGACGTCTCCCTTGGCGAGTCCCGCTATGTCGGCCGGCTTCCCTGACACGACCGACACGATCTTGGCCCCACTCGGGACATTCGCGAGCAGCACGCCGAGGAATGCCGTCGGTCCCACGTGCACGACGGCGTTCGACTTGCCCCGCTCGATCTGCCGCGCGAGTCGGATCGCCTGCGTCAGCGGGATGGCGAAGCCGCGGCTCATGCCCGAGGTCGAGCCGGCAGTCACGATCCCGATGACGCGGTTCTGGTTGTTCTCGAGCGGCCCGCCGGAATAGCCCGGAACGACGGGCGCGTCGGTGGCTATCAGGTTGTTCAGCGTTTCGGGGTCGAGGCCGTCGCCGCTCGCCGTGATCTGCTGGCGGAGGGCGATGATCCGCCCGCGCGCCGTCTTCGGCGGCCCGCCGCGGCCCTGTGCGTTCCCGCGCGCGACAACTTGCATGTTTACGTGGAGAGGGATGGCGCCGCCGCGCCTGACCGTCCGCAGTCCAGACGCGTTCGCCAGTTGCAGCACCGCGACGTCTCGCGAGACGGAGTAGCCGACGACGGTGGCGGTGTACTTATGGTGCGTCGTGACGTCGACGACCTTGAACTTCGTCGCGCCGGCGATCACGTGGTTGTTCGTCAGAACCTCGCCCGAGCGGGAGATGATCATCCCGGTGCCGGCGGCGAGGCCGTTTTCGTAGCCGAGCGTGGTGTAGATGTCGACGATGCCGACGTTCGGGGCGGCTCTGACGGGTCGCGAAGGGTGCCCGGTGGCGCCGGCCGGAGAGGCGGCTACGGCCGGCGCCAGCAGCGTCGCCAGGACGGCGAGCAGGAGGCGTCGCGTCAGTCCGGGCACGAGAGCATCAGAGCAGGAGTCGATGAGCCATATCTAAGCGATCTGCAAGCCGCATGTAAGCGTCGGTTCGGCGATTTTGCAGAGGATCTTTAACTCGATCGGTCCGAGGGTAGGCATGGATCGCATGAGCGACGAGCGGTCGGCCAACGACGAGTCGGCGAAGGAGCGGGCCGATCGCGAGCTGATCGAGCTGTTGAACGAGCTGCGCGTCGTCCTCCCGGGCGTCACCGTGTTGCTTGCGTTCCTGCTCGCCGTACCGTTCGCCAAGGGCTGGCCGCGCGTCACTCCGTTCCAGCGCGACGTGTTCGTGGTCGCCTTCCTGTCGACGGCGGTCTCCGTTGCACTGCTCACGGCCCCGAGCTCCTACCATCGCCTTCGCTTCCGGAGCGGAGACAAGGAGCGGATGGTCAGGGCTGGCAACCGCCTCGCCATCGCGGGGATCGCTGCTTCAGCCGTGTCGCTCGAGGCCGTCGTGCTGCTCGTGACGGACTTCGTGCTCTCCCGGGGAGTCGCGATCGCGGCCGCCGCCGCGCTGTTCGCGGTCGTCGCCGTGCTCTGGTACGGGCTACCGCTTCTGGCTGCGCTTAGAGATCGATCCGCTCGATGACGACGGACTCATGCGGGCGGTCCGCTGCGTCCGTGTCCACCGCCGAGATCGCGTCGACGACGTCCATGCCGTCGGTGATCTGGCCGAAGACGGTGTGCTTGCCGTCGAGCCAGGGGCACGCGTCAGCGGTCACGATGAAGAACTGGCTGCCGTTCGTGTTCGGACCTGCATTCGCCATCGCCAGCGCGCCGCGCGCGACCGGGTGGTCGTTGAACTCGTCCTCGAAGGTGTAGCCGGGGCCGCCGGCACCCGTTCCGGTCGGGTCGCCGCCCTGGATCATGAAGTCGGGGATGATCCGGTGGAAGATGACGCCGTCGTAGAACCCGTCCGCGGCGAGCTTCCGAAAGTTCTCCACCGTCTTCGGCGCTTCGCCCTCGAACAGCTCGACTGCGATGGGGCCGTGGTTGGTGTGGAGGGTGGCGGCGCTCACTGCGGCGGAACGCTATCGGCTAGCCGCTCAAGCGCGCCGGCGGTAGGTGCGAGCGATCCGTCGCCGAGGCCCCCGACGGCCTCGAGCAGCAGCCTCCGGGCGGCCTCGACATTGTCGGCGGAGAGGACCGTCGCGACTCCCGCGAGATGCTCGCCACGGCCCACGTCCCAGAGCTCGATCACGACGGTGTCCAGGTCGCGGCGCGGAATGTAGGAGTCCTCGGCGAGGCCGACCCGAACAGAGACGATGCGCCCGTCGGGCAGTGCCACTTCCTGCTCGAGCGAAACCCTGCGGAGAGACATCGTGTGCCATTCTGCCGGGGGTGGCCGGGTCGAAACCACTGCAGGAGTAGCACCGCCCGTGGGCGAATTTGCGCCGAACGGCCCATGGCGGACTCCCTCGACAGCCGCGACCGTGTCTGAATGAGCGGCGGCAAAGCACTCCGGTTCGCGCTCGCATTCGCGGTGCTCGTCGCGACCGCGCTCCTCTCCGATGCCGCACTGGCGACGAGCCGCTCGGAGAAGAACCTGCCCGCGCTGAACCATCAGGTGCTCGTCGCGGTGAACAAGTTCCGCGCAGCGCACGGCCTCGTGGCGCTGCGGGAGTCGGGGGGTCTCGACCGGTCGGCGCGCCAGCACTCGCTCGAAATGGGCAAGCGAGGCTACTTCGCCCACGACTCGGCCGACGGTACTTCCTTCTGGCGGCGCATCCGGCGCTACTACACCCAGAGGAACTACTCGTATTGGTCGGTCGGCGAGAACCTCGTCTGGCAGTCGCAGACCCTGAGCGCCGCCGCGGCGATGCAACTGTGGATCGCAAGCCCTCCGCATCTGAAGAATCTGATCTCCAGCGCGTGGCGCCAGATCGGAATCTCAGCCGTCAGTGTCCCCCCGGCTCCGGGCGTCTACGGCGGGAGACACGTGATCATCATCACCACCGACTTCGGCGTCCGCCGCTAGGGAGCCCGGGTTTTCCGGAGCTCGTTGCCGCAGGTGGTAGAGCCCGACCGCGGCGGGGCCGAGCGGCAGCCAGAGGTTGAAGAGGCGGTACGCGAAAACGGCGAGGACGGCGGCAGGCAGGCTGTAGCCGACCCAGACCAGCGCGAACGGTAGGAGGGCCTCAACGGCGCCCGCGCCCGCGAGCGGGAGCGTCCTCCGCGTGAGGGCGTACCCGGTCGCGTAACCGACGACGACTGCCGCCACCGAGGGCGTGACGCGGTCGAACGCGGCGATGCAGACCCAGAGGACGAACACCTCGCCGGCCCAGTACAGCGCCATACCGCTGAATGCGGCGGCGCCGTGCCGGCGCGGCGCCGCGACGATCTGCCCGACGACGGCGATGGCGTCGAGCGGCGGTCCGAGGATCCCCTTCAACCAGCCGCGGCAGATCCACTTGCGGTAGTAGACCGCGATCACGGCGAGCGCGGTTCCGAGGGGAACGCCGATCGTCCACGAGAGCGTCACTGTGCGCTGCGCGTCGGAGTGGTGGAGCAAAAGGAAGATCGCGCAGATCAGGGCGCCGGTCGCGAGGACGGCGTACTCGAGCGAGCCGAGTCCGAGTACGCGCACTCTCGCCTCCTCCGGCGGCACGCCGAGATCCTCGAGCGCCTCGATGTCGACCGCGAACCCGCCGCGGGGAATGAACATTCCGAATCCGGCGGCGACGATCGCGCTCGCCCGAAGCGCGCTCAGCTTGACGCCGCGACCGACGTGGGCGACCTCGCGATAGGCGAACGTGTAGCCGAGTTGGGCGGCGACCGCCCCTGCGATTGCGAACGGGAGCCAGTAGAAGTCCGCGTGCCGCAGGCGTGAGGCGACGGCGACGTAGCCCGCCGCGCCCGCGACGAAGATCGTCGCGATCAGCGAGAGCGCGGCGGCCAGAACCATCAGCACGACGACGTGATGCGCCTCGTGCTCGCGATGGTGGGCGAACAACACCTTGAAGGGACCGCGCCGCCACAAGCTCAAAGCGGACTGCTGGGTGGTCACCGGCTCCTTCTTCCCCGAGGCACGCAAGAGATGCGCCCGGGAGGATTCGAACCTCCGACCCGCGGATTAGAAGTCCGCCGCTCTGTCCACTGAGCTACGGGCGCGTGCGCACAGGGTAGACCGCTAGATTGCCGCCGATGGCGGACGCGCTCGAGGGGCTCAAGGAGCGGCTGGCCGAGGTCATGGATCTCGGCAAGATCGCGCGCCTTCTCTCTTGGGATCAGCAGACGATGATGCCGCCGGCCGGGACCGCGCACCGGGCCGACCAGTTCGCGACGCTGCTCCGTCTCATGCACGAGCGCTTCACCGATCCCGAGGTCGGCCGGATGCTGGAGGAGCTGGGCCCGCTCGCGGACTCGCTCGATCCCGATTCCGACGACGCTGCGCTGATCGCGCTGGTGCGGCGCGACTACGAGAAGGCGGTGAACGTCCCGGCGTCGCTGCGGGCGGCGATGGCCCACGCTTCTGCCGAGGCGCGGCCCGTCTGGGTCAAGGCGAAGGCGGAATCGGACTTCGCCTCTTTCCTGCCGTCGCTCGAGCGGATCGTCGAGCTGAAGCTCGAGTACGTCGACTGCGTCGCGGACGGAGCCGCCGAGCGGTACGACGTGCTCCTCGACGACTTCGAGCCGCAGACGACGACCGCAGAGGTGCGGGCGCTGTTCGAAGAGCTCAAGCCGCCGCTCGTCGAACTGATCGCCGAGCTCCGGGAGCAGGAGTTCGACACCTCGTTCCTCTACGGGGATTTCCCACCCGACCGCCAGCGCGACCTCGCGTACGAGGTGACCGAGCTCTTCGGGCACCGGCCTGAGAGCTGGCGGATCGACCCGACCGAGCACCCGTTCGCCTCAGGTCCGGGCCGCGACGACGTGCGGATCACGACGAACTATCACCCGGACAGGCTCGAGTCGCTCTTCTCGACGATGCACGAGTACGGCCACGGTCTGTACAGCCACCAACAGCCGCAACACCTCGAGCGGCTGCCGACCGGCGGCCCTTGCTCGCTCGGGATCCACGAGTCGCAGAGCCGGCTCTGGGAGAACCTCGTCGGCCGCAGCCGTCCGTTCTGGCAGCTCTTCTATCCGCGCCTGCAGGAGACGTATCCCGAGCAGCTCCGAGACGTCGATTTCGAGCGCTTCCTCGCCGGCATCCACGCCGTCAAGCCGAGCCTGATTCGCATCGAGGCCGACGAGGTGACCTACGGGATGCACGTGATGCTCCGGTTCGAGCTCGAGCAGGACATGGTCGACGGTCGTGTCGAGCTGCGCGACCTCCCCGAGGTCTGGAACCAGAAGATGTCGGACTACCTCGGCGTCGAGGTTCCGGACGACGGGCACGGCGTCCTCCAGGACGTCCACTGGTCGAGCGGGTCGATCGGCTACTTCTCGACCTACCTGATCGGCACGGTCGCATCGGTGCAGATCTGGGAGGCGGCGACGCGCGATCTGCCCGATCTCGAGGAGCAGGTCGGCCGCGGCGACTTCGCGCCGCTGCGCGAGTGGCTCGGCGAACATGTCCACTCGCTCGGCCGCAAGTACTCGCCGCAGGAGACGCTGCGCCGTGCGACCGGGTCGACTATCGAGGCCCAGCCGTATCTGGACTACCTCCGCCGCACCTACGCGAACGCATAGGTCTCGCGGGACGTGTCGCCTGATTGGCCCGTCGAGACAGATCGGCTCACGTTACGGCCGTTCATCGCCGCCGACTTCGAGGCGATGTACGCGATGCGGTCGGATCCCGAGGTCGCCCGCTATCTCTACCAAGAGCCCTTGTCACCCGAAGAGACACGGGACTCGCTGACCCGAAAGATCGCGTCGACCGCGTGGGCGAGCGAGGGTGACTGGCTCGGCGCGGCGGTCGTCGAGCGAGCCTCCAGCCTCACGATCGGCGACGTGGCGCTGCATTGGGTGAGCGAGCGCGACCGGACTGCGGAAATCGGCTTCACCTTCGACCCGCGCTGGCAGGGGAAGGGGTTTGCCACCGAGGCGGCAGGCGCACTTGTCGACTGGGCGTTCACCGAGGCGGGGATGCATCGGGTCATCGGCCGCACCGAGGCTCGCAACGCCGCCTCGGCGAGGGTCCTCGAGAAGCTCGGAATGCGGCGTGAGGCTCACCTGGTCGAGAACGAGTGGATCAAGGGTGAGTGGCAGAGCGAATTTGTCTACGCGGTTTTGGAACACGAATGGTCGGGAGCCGCACTCACTTGACGCGGGTTCGCGGCGGCTGCAATGGTCTCGCCACCTCAACAACCAAGGAGAAACAGTGCTAGCTGCCTACACGTTCGGCGACGTCATGTGGACGATGCTCGTGTTCTTCTGCTGGATCTTGTTCTTCTGGCTGCTCTTTGGCGTCTTCGCCGACTTGTTCAGCCGGCACGATGTCAGCGGCTGGGGGAAGGCGGGCTGGGTGATCTTGGTGATCATCCTGCCGTTCCTCGGCATCTTCATCTACCTCATCTCCCAGGGGAAGGGCATGGGCGAGCGGGCTCAGCAGAGGGCGCAGGCCCAGCAGTC
>Ga0070707_100003492_pt1 | contig 14836 bp, 25 predicted proteins | sample KBSK5502metaG_FD_65468 | JGI IMG/M metagenome (GOLD analysis project Ga0070707, IMG submission 65468) | Corn, switchgrass and miscanthus rhizosphere microbial communities from Kellogg Biological Station, Michigan, USA - KBS K5-50-2 metaG | ecosystem: Host-associated > Plants > Roots >... | reverse complement strand
TACAGGCCCCACGCCCGATCGTGATCCTCGGGATAGTCGTAGTGCGGCAGATTCCAGAACCGGACCCGGCTGTCAGCCTGCATCTCGGCCACCGTCACGGCGTCTGTTCCATCCCCGATCACGAGGATTTCCTGATCCTGCACCGTCTGTGCGAAGACCGAGGGCAGGGCACGATCGATCAGTTCGCGCGGGCGATTGAAGGTCGGGATGATGACGGAAACTAGGGCCACGGCAGGAATTGGAGGATGCGCTGGTGAAGCTCCTCCAGCCGCGGCAGGGCTTCGGGTGGGTAGCCGTCTCGATAGTGATTAGTCCACGGATAGGCGAGGTTCTTCCACTTCAGCGCCGTGATCGGCTTCAACGTGCCACCAACGAGAGCCGTCGCGTCGGGCACGTCCTTCGTGACGGTCGTATTGGCACCGACGAAGGACCCGATACCCACCCGAACCCCCGCCACGACGACACACCCGATCGTCAGGACGGCGCCCTCATCGATGATGGCTGGCTCGTTGACGTTCGATGGCGGGAGGCGATTGTCGGTGATGTAGCAGTCGGCGTAGATGCGGGCGAAGTCGTTGACGATCGCCTTCGTCATCTCGGCCCGGCCGTGGATGCGGACGTAATCTCCGATCACCGCCCCGCCTTCGAGCGACGAGCCGGTTCCGATCCGCAGGTTCGCGCCGACCTTGTTGCCAGTTCGGAGCAGGGCGTGGTGGCCGACTTCCAGCCCGTCGCCGTAGGTCGAGCCGCCTTCGATCACCGAATGTGACCGGATGATCGTGCCGGGGCCGAGATCGAGGTTGCCGTGGTCACTGCCGATGATGCAGAACGGACCGATCTCGGCCGAAGGATCAACATAAGCTCGCGGATGGATGATCGCTGTCTCGTGGATCACGACAGGCCCTCGCGGTCGAGTGTCTGCTGAACGACCTCGGCGTACGCAGCATGGCCGAACTCGGTCAGATGCAGTCCGTCTTCCATCAGGAAGCCCTCATCTGGATTCGCCTCGAATGCCTCGCGGACATCGATCAGGGGCACGAATTCGTCCTTGGCGACCCAACGGACAATCTGGTCGTAACCCGCCACGTCGCGGGCGTGCTGTTCACTCCGGTAGCTCGGGGTCAGTGTGCAGAGCATTGGCTTGATCTCGAAGACGCGACAGCGATCGATCATCTCGATCAGGTTGGCGGTGAAGGCTCGCTGGCTGACCCGCGGCAGGCCATGATCCGTCTCCCACCGATTACAGTCATTATGGCCGAACTGTAAGATCGCGATGTCCGGGTCGATCGCCTGTACATCGCGGGGGAAGCGTTCAAGAGCCAGTCTCGTGGTGTCGCCGGGCACGCCCATGACCAAGATCGCCTGTGCCCGAAGCAACCGCGGCCATGCCTTGGCCGAGTCGGCAAGATGCTGGCCCGCGGTAATCGAATCGCCAAACGCGACGATCACAGCGTCGGCACCCATTTGTAGTCATAGTCCGGCGGCGGCAGCCCCGGCACGTCGTCTTCCTGCTCGGTCAGGGCGACGATCTTGTCGCGGTCGTTGAGGAACGCCCGGCTCAACCTGATCTGCTCGGGCGTTCGCATCATCGTCCGATGCTCGACCTGATAGGGCCACGGCATGTTCTCGGCCGAGACGCCGGGGTAGCGACCGTCACCACCCCAGAGCCAGACGCGGCCGCCGTTCTTCTGGGCGCTGTACCACCAGTGGAACCGCTCGACCCGCAATCCGGGCAACGCCCGCCAGAACTGGGGGATCAACTGAGGAACGCCGATTTGCTCTTGATGCCACGCCCCGACCGCACTCTCATCCATCGGTCGATCAGGGTTGGCGGGGGTGTGGTAGACGCAGTTGACCACATCCATCGGCATGTCCATGAGGAAGCGCCGAGCGGCATCCCGATTGCCCTTGCTCACATGGTCGGCATCGACGGTGCAAATCCAGTCACTGCCGACCGAGGCCGCTGCGAGCAGATGAGAGCGTTTCTCGACCTGCCCGGCCCACAGGCGATCCGGCTGGATGATCAGACAGCCAAGCCCGACATCCCTCGCGGCATCACGGATCGCCGCGAGTTGATCCTTTGGGCTATGCGCAGTGGCCTTGGGGTAACGAGCATAGGCCCCATCCAGCGCCACCACCCGGTCACAAGCGACCCCAAGACCCCGAACGCACAGATCGAGGTCTTCCGGGCGCTCATTCCAAAAACACAACGCCCCAGTGACGATCACTGGTTCAAAAGTTCCGTCCACCAACCCCGATCGAACGGGGTGTACGGATTGGGCAGGTAGCCAAGTCGATCACGGACGAAGGAACGCATCGGCTCCTGCTGTGCCCAGATCGCGAACGGAGCCGGGAACCCGGCCTTGTCCTTGCGGTCGATGATCGAGTCGGGGACGAGCCCGCGGACGAGATGACGAAGATGGCGCTTGCCGACCCGCTCGGTGATCGGCAGCGACAGGCCGTACTCCACGACGCCCGGATCGGTGAATGGTGCCCGCGCTTCGAGGCCCCACGCCCCGAGCATCTGGTCGTCCACTGCGAGCAGGGCGGGGAGAGCCGCATAGTCGGCGTCGAGCGCGCCCTGAAGGTCAGTCGGGTAGCCCTCGGGCATCTTGTAGTTCTCGTAGCCTTCGGGCGGCTGCTCGCCCGCCACGATCATCTGCCGGGCGTAGCCACCGAACAACTCGTCACTGCCCTCGCCGGACATCGCGATCTCGATCCCATGCTCGGACAGGAACTTCGCGACCATGTACTGACCCACGGCACCCATGCCCGGTCGAAGCGGCCCGAGCGCGGCTTTCACCGCGTCGAAGTGCTCCACGAAGTCCTCGGGTCTGATCTCGATCTCCCACGCCGCCCAGCCGGACCCGGCGGGCTTGTCGAGTTCGGCGATCACCCGGCGCGAATACTGGCGCTCATCGAAACCCGGCTCGTCGTACCAGCCCGTGAACACCGGCAGCCCCGGTCGGACCGAGTTCGCCATCATCGCCACGGTCGAGGAGTCCAACCCGCCAGAGAGAACGATCCCGACGCGCTTGCCCTCGGTTTCGTCAAGGATCGTGTCGATGGCCGAGCCAATGAGATCGATCAGGTTGCCGGTGGGAACGAGCAGGGCCATCAGTGCGCCTCCACGGGCTGAAGGTGGGTGTAAGTAGCAGCGACACCGTTCGTCTTGTACCAATCGATCGCCTGCCGAATGCCGGAAACGAGCGGGGTTCGCGCGGTCCAGCCGAACTCCTGATAAGTCTCGACCGGATCGAGCAGGAGCGTGGCCACGTCGTCCGGGCCGCGTGGCCGAAAGTCGATCTCGGCCGCCATACCCATCGCGTCGCTGACGGCGCCGTAAATGTCCATGATCGAGACATCGCGGCCCGACGAGACGTGATAGATACCGCGGCCCTGTGTGGCTGCTTTTACGGCGACTTCCACGAGGTCGTCCACGAACACGAAATCCCGGCGGCTATCGACCACGGTGCAGGGCTGGCCCTGACTCAATCGCTGATAGAACGCCGGGATCGGGCCGGATAGGTTCCGCGGCCCGTAGATGTTGGCGAGCCGGAGTGAGACGAACTCCACGTCCGAGTCTGCGATGTACCGCTCGCCCGCAGTCTTGCTCACCGCGTAGGAGCCGACCGGAGCGAGCGGCGCATCGAGCCTGACTGGACTCTCTGGCTTCAGTCCGTAGCAGAGGCTTGTCTGGAAGTAGACGATTTTGGCCCCGGTTCGCTGGGCCTCGCGGACGACGTTGATCGTTCCGAGCACGTTGGTCGAGGCGTCGCGTTCCCAGTCGGCGCGATCCTTGTAGCTCGCCGCGCAGTGGTAGATGACATCGGGAACGTGCTTGCGCCCCCAGATGATGTCGGCCATGCGCCGGACATCGCCTTGGCGCCAATAGGCCCCGGCTGGAACGTTCTCCTCACGACCCGTCGAGAGATCATCAATTCCCGAGACCTCATGACCTTGCTCGATCAGGGCGTCGGCGAGATTGGAGCCGATAAAGCCCGCGATCCCGCTGATGAAAATCCTCATCGGGAGTCTCGCGCCGCAAATGCCATGATCGGCGCGGTAATCAGGACGAGAAGGTTGAGCACGAGCCCGAACATGTCGGCTTCGCCAGTAAGTGCGATCCGGGCGACGTTGAGCGCGGCCATGACCATCGCGGCGGCAAGCAGCAAACTCATCCGACGAGCCAGCCGCAGTTCTGGACGAGAAGCATCACGGCAATGGCCAACATCAGAATGCGCATCCACCACTCCCTCTAGGTGAATTCGGCTGGCGGCTGGAAAGGAACAAAGAGCCGCCAGCCAGCCGTGATCCTACGCCTCACTCCACGAGAAGGCAAGAAGATTCTGCGTGATCGCGCCCGATGGCGCGGTCAGGGCCACCTGCTCCTGAAAGACCAGATACCGGGTTCGATCTCCGGCCTCGGAGTAGGAGTTGGCATCGAAGATCACTCGCTCGGTGCCAAGGGTATGTGTAGCAATGTTGGATACGGTATTGACAGGGGTGCTCGGCGTATCCGTAACGCCGTACTTGATCTCGACCCCATCGGGCAGGTTCGGTGAGCCGCGGAACGAGAATGTCGTGAGGATCAGGTCGCCGGGGTTATCCACCGCGAGACGTACCCATCGTTCGTACGAGTTGGTTCCGGGGCTCACCGAACCGCCCGAGAGGGCGTCGGCGCTGATCAGCGTGATGCCGGTCTGCGCCGACGATTCGGTGCCAGCGTTCGTTCCGGTGTTGACGCGGAGGCTGACACTGACGGCCATGACTACTCCGGCACCTCGTCGTCCTTGGGAGTCTCGGGTGCCTGCGGGACATCGGGCGCGGGCGGCTCGTCGGGCGAGTCGTCCACGTACGGGGCTTCGTCTTGCGTCATAGCAGCGTCACCTTCGTATAGCGGGTGGGCTTGAAGTAGCGCCCGGCATTGACTGTCAGCTTGCCGGTCAGTGTGCCCTTGATCTGATACCACCACAATCCGCTGACTTTGGACTTCGTGCAGATGTAGGTCGCCGCGGAGACGGCTCCGACGCGATTGCCGTTCGGATGATCGTACAGGTACGTCTTGCCGCTGATCACGACCTTGTAGCGCTGCGTCGGGATGATCGGGTCAGCCGGGGTGACATAGGCGTAGACGTGGCCCGAGCCGTATTCCTGACCGAGCGTCAGGCCGTTGCCGAGCGGAAGTGCGCTGGCGGCCCGTTCGAGCACGGCCCACGGCATGTTCTGGTAGCCGAGCGGGATCGAAGACCGCCGCCCATCGGCGCCCGGATCGCCCTCGTGGGCGTAGAGGTCCGTCCCCCGGCTGACGTACAGCGCATGGCCGCCGCGGAACTGGCCGTCGAAGCAATCCCACGCCGTCCCGGCGATCTGACTGTAGCCGACCTGCACGATGGCACCGTACCGGCCGGACAGAATCAGGGTTCGGACCGTCGAGAACAGGGTGGGCCGATAGAGCACGCCACTCGTGATCCCGTGCTTGGCCGAAACCACCACCATCTGGTCGAGGTTCGTGCCGCCGACCGTATCGCCGGTCTGGCGACGGACATCGCAGGCCGAGATGACAATCGATCCCTGCGAAGCACGGTAGAGCCACATCGCCTCGCAAGCACAGGTGCAGTTCCGACCACCGGAGACGTACGTGCAGCCGTCGAGCTGCTTGACGAATCTCTCGTAGACCATCAGAGGCTCCCTCGAATGCTACTGCGGCTGGCTGGCCGCTGGCTTGGGTTCTGGCTTCGGATTGGCATCGGCGACCGCCTGTGCCAGATCGATCTTGCTCTTGGTCTGGATATCCATCATCTGCTGCGCCCCGACGATCGTGCCCGTGTTGAGGTCCATGATGCCGGTCGGGGTTCCGATCAGGATGTGGTTGAAGATGTTTTCCTCGTCGGCCGGGTCGCCATTCGGTGGGCGGCCGTCCGTCTGACGAGCTTCATTGACCGACTTCCAGCCGATGCCCGGCATGGCGATCTTGTTGATGTTCGCCTTCTGCTCGGTTTCATCGAGGTTGAGCGACTTGAAGACGAACTGGAGGTTATTGGCCCGGCCACCGAACGCCTCGTCCCAGACGATCTCGCGGGTCATGAACGACTGGAACAGGGCCATCAGCGGCCGAAGACCCCGATCCGCGGTGTTCGTGCCCTGCGCCTCGGCCGTGCTGCGGTTCACGTCGAACGTGATCGCAAGGTCCATCGGGCTCAATCCGAGCACGGTGGCGATGGCCCGGATCAGGTAGTCCTGCCACTCGCGAAACTGCATCTCCCGGTTGGACGAGCGGAACGGCATCCATGTCGGCGACTTGAAGCCGCCGATCACGGCCATCGCGCCCTGACCGTTGACCTTCGAGCGCATCTTGCTCTCGAACGTTTGCACGTCATCGCCAGAAGCCGACTCACCGATGTTCAGCACGCCATCCGGGGCCGCGCCCATGACCTGACGGCGGTTGTACTCGATGCCCTGTAGCTCGCTCTCGATGATCGTCGCGAGAACGCCGATCGGGCTGATCCCGTACGGGCTGCCTGCCCGCGGGTTCGCCATCAGGTAGACCATATCGCTGTTCTTGTAGGTCGCCCGGATCGTGCCATCGGGGACGAAGAAGTAGCGCACCTTGTCGGGATCGCCGTCCCAGCGACCGTCGATCTGGATGAAATCAGACACGACCGGCCAGAGTTCGCCGATATCGCCCTGCGGGGTGCGGACCTTCTCGATCGGCGCCCCGTCGCAGATCAGGAGTTCATTCAGGACGACCTTGGCGAACGTCTGGAACGAGTCGAACGAGGGCGATGGCTGGTCGAACAGTTCGAGCAGGCGCTTGCGCTGGCGGGCGGCGACCTTCTGGGTGTTATCGAAGGGCACGATGTCCCACTCGGCGCTGGCAACCTGATCCTTGCGGATGTTCAGGGCAGCGAAGACCCACGGCGTCTGGGCGTACTGGCGGTACGAGTTGAGCCCCGGCGGACGCATCAGGACGCTGTTGCCGTAGACCATGCCCATGCCGCCGCCGGTCCCGTACATGACTTGCGGGTACTTGGCGGGGCTGGCCTTGGGCGAGAGCGCCTTCTGGACCATGCGCTGGAGCCAATTCCGGTCCGGCTCGGGCTCAGGCATCGGGACGATGGCCCGCGGGCCGTAGGTCTCGATCACTGGGGGCCTCGGTTGAGGAAGCCAATCGCGTTCTGGAGATAGCGAGCAGACATTCGGCGATTGGCCTCCTCGATTGCCTGCTCGCGAGTCAGGCGCTCGGTCTTGATCCCTTCGAGCAGGGAGACGAGGTACGCCGGGAGGAACTGCGGGCCGGTGGAGAAACGAACCTCGCCGCCCTCGGTCAGTTGATCGTTCGCGACCGGATAGACAGCACCCTCGACCATCGCGATCCCACCGGCCGCCCCGCCGAGGTCCATCGCCAGCCCGAGGGCATCGATCAGGTCTTCGTGGCCCTTTGGGAAGTTCGTCATCTGGCGCTCCAGATCGCCGCCCCGGAGCGACGAATGGAGATGGACCCGATGCGACTCGAACCTCGCCGCGACCGCTCGGGCTCGGCGGGTCTTGTCGGTGTCGGTGTTCTTGCCGACCACCGGCAAGTTCGTCTCAGACAGGAGGTCTTGAACGAGGGTGGACTGGTGCTGGTTGGTCTCGATGATGATCTTGCTGATCTGGGGGTAGGCCGCGTAGCCGTCCTTCACGAACTGGCGATGGCCCGATTCGGTCTTGATCTGGAACGCCGACAGAATCCAGTGCTCGTGCTGGTCATCCTCGGCCACGACCACGCGGGCGGTGAAGTCGGCCCGCTCCTTGGTGCTGGTGGCAAGGTCCACGCCCATCGTGAAGACGTATTTGCGATCCGTGGGCAGAGCGTCGAAGTAGGTCTCCCGCCACCACTCCCGGCGAAAGATCACGCCCTCACGAAGACCCGAGATGTCGTTGAGGTACATGCAGGCAAAGTTGTCGGAGCCGACGTTCTCCCGCTCCTCGTAGAGCCGTTCCAGCGGCCACCACGCGGGCCAGTACGAGGATTCCTTGCCGTCCTCGTTGGTGAGGATCGCCGACTTGACGATGTTCGGCCAGCGGTTCGTCTCGATCAACTTCTCGTACAGGTCGCCCTCGACCCATCTCGTGCCGACGCAAATGATCGAGCCCTTCGGGGTGAGGGTCGGCTTCAGGGTCTTCCAGAACCACGTCTCGACCTTTTCCCGGCGATCGATGTTGCCGGTGTTCTCCTCATCGAGAATGTCGTCGGCGACGATCAGGTCGAAGCGCTTACTGACCGCGGTCGGGTTGACGCCCGCCGCGACCATCGTCCGGTCCTTGCTCTTGACGTGCGGGCTGTGGCGGCTGAACCACTCGGCGTCGGTCCACTTCGCCGGAGACCGCAGGTCGCCGAAGACCTCCTTGAACGCCTCGGACTCCGACAGGAGCCAGCGGATGGCCCCCGACATGGCCCACGCCTTCTTGTCGGTGTTGCTGAATAGGCCGATCCGCAGGTCGGGCCGGGTCGCCACGAGAAACGCCAGCCAGATCGTGTTCACCCACGTCGTCTTGCTCGACCCCCGCGGGGCGAGGATGACGCCCGACTGGTGATGATCGAGCAGGAATTGGGCGAAATCGACCATCTCCCGATGGTGCTCGGCAGGCTCGAAGCCGAAGACGTACTCGCCGAACGCGAAAACATCAGTTTTGGCGAGTTCCCTCTGTGCCTGTCGGACGAGGTTCCGCAGCATGTCCGACGAGAGGTTCGGCAGCTTCAGGGGTTCGTCCGTCGTCGGAGAAGTCAGCATCGGTAGCTTCCTCCTCTCCGCTGGGCAGCGCCCGCAACTGGGACCGGGCTCGATCGATGAAGTCTTGCAGGGTCGCCGGGTCCAGATCGACCGAGGTCGGGTCGAGCAGGTCTCGCTCGGCTGGCGCATTGGCCGTCATGTCGCCGATCAGGACTCGCAGGGCCGCGGCCACCGAGACGGCATCTCGAACGCTCGGCTTGATCTCGCCTGCATCCAGCCGCTCGATATAAGCATCGAGGGTCTTCACCATCGCCTCGACCATCTTCGAGCGCTGGGCGGTGGCGTAGATCGCCCAGTCGTCGGCGAGGGCTTCCGTGACCTTCATGCCGACCGTTGTGCGGAACTCGGTGCGCTTCTCGAACCACTTGCCGACGATCGCCTTGTCGGCGACGCCGCTCCGGGCCAGCCCGTATCGAGCAGCGAGATCGGAGATGCTGATCGGCTTCGGGTTCGGGTCGTAGACGTATTCTCGTTCGAGCACAGCGGGATCGATTTTGCGGGCTCTGGTCATCGTGGCCGGAATCCTACCGGAGTCGGCTCGCGGACCAGTATCGGCTTGCCGTTCCGATCGACCAAAAGGGTCTGCTTCCATTCTGTTCGATCAGGGGAGCGGGGAGTCTCGATGGCCTTTGGCTTGGCGTTCTGGTCCATTGGATTCCCTCCAGTAGCAGTAGCAGTAGCACCTAAAGGAAGTAGTAGCGCTACTGGGGCGCGCTACGTATTCCATCAGGAGGTGTTGGTAGCACTACCAGTAGCAGTGCTACTGATCGGTAGCACCTCCCATTTGCTCGAAGGAAGACGCTCAAACCATTGCCCGCGATACCGATACAGGCAGGCTTTGACCGAAGGGACCCTCGAACCCGACCGTTCGGCCAGTTCTTCGATCGTCAGGTGGTCGGCCAAAAGGAGAGCCCGCAGCACCTCTCGCATCGGAGTAGCACTGCTATCGGGGCTACCAAATCCCCGCTCCACCACCTGATCGGCATGGAACGAGATCGTGTTGTACGTCCCGTCGTCGTTCGGCCACGGCGGGTCGAACTCGATCCTGATCGCCTGATCGGGCTGGCGTGGCGTCAGGGCGTCGGACTTGGTGTTGCGCATGACGAGGACCCGCGTGCCGGGCTCCTCGGACTGGACATCCACGGCGTAACTGCCGCGCACGTTGTCGCGCTTGCGGACCGAGCCAAACTCCCGGTTGGCGCCGCCCTTGATGTTGTCCCCGGTCACATGGTCGATCAGGATGTTCGTCGTCCCGAACGACCGCAGGATTTCGTGAACCTCATCGACCGGGGCCGTGATGTTCTCGCCGAAGTTCCGGCTGGCCCGGCCCATCGGCGACACGATCACGATCTCGATCTGGTTGGCGACGATGTAGGCGCCGATCTCGTCGGCCACGTCATGGAGGGGCCGTGTCTGGCGCTTGTAGTGATACCCGGCGGTGAGGTCGATCTGGTTGGCCTCGCAGATCGCCGCGAGCCGGATCGTCTCCTCCTCCATGCCTTCATCCCAATCGAGGATCAGGGTCCGGTACTGCCTGCTCGGAACCCAACCGGGGATGACCTCGTGGCCGGAGCAGGCCGAGGCGATCAGGCCATCGACCAGTGTGGTCTTGCCCGCGGAGCCGGGGCCAAAGATCGAGATCGTTCGGCCTTCCCGCATCCGCTCCTCGAAGACGTACGGCGCGGGGGCCTCGACCACCGGGCGTTTCATGATCGAGAAGGTCCCATTGTTCGATCCGGCGTTGGCACCACGGGCTCGCTCCACGAGGTAGACGATCCGGCGCGCCCAGTCGAGCTTCGCCCCGCCGAGCGTTTCGTTCAGGCGAGCGACGCACTGGTTGTAGTTCGTCCCGCCGTTGATCCCCACGGCATGAGAGAAGACGAACCAGTTGAGATCACCAAAGGCGTTGGCGTGGTTCGGCGCGAAGACCGACAGTAACGCCGATGGATTGCTGTCGCCGAAGTCCAGCCGCGACAGCGACAGCCGCCACGACTTGTCCGGTGCCTCCAGCCCCCATGATCGAAAGCCGGTCTTGACGAACTCGCACTCGAACAGGGGATCGCCGGGGGCTGGGGTCCATTGCCCGTTCGCCATCTCCGCGGCGAGCTGGGTCTTGGTGGTCTGAAGTTCATCCTGAAGGGTGGTCACACCGCCACACTCTCGGCTTCCAGCGCCGACTCGATCGTCTGCATGGCTTCGTGGCGGGGCAGCCCCGATTCGACGGCGGCGACTTCGAGGACGCGCTTGGCGTGCTTTTCGGGCACGCCCTCCTCGATCGCTCGGCGCATCGCCCAGTACAGGTAGTTGTTGCGGCTGCCCTCGCCCGCGTACTGGACCGAGCCCGCCAGACGGCCTAGGACGGCCACCACGTCGTCGGGTGACGCCAGACGTGTCTTCAGGTGCCTCGTGACCGTGGCGGGCCGTTCTAGGAGACCGAGGAGCCAATCCGGCGCGGGCTGGACCGCGAACTGCCACGATCTCCACAGCCATTGGTACTGGCGCTCGGTCGTTGACGGCGCAACGAGGATGAACCCGCCCCGCGACTTCAACTCGCCGATGTGGTCTCCGGCGAGGTAAAGCTTCCGGGTGTGGTCGGTGCCGGTCGGCGCGGTCAGGATGTGGAGCCCGCCCCGCCCCGTGGTCGCGACCGGGCACTCCGGCAGGGCGTACTGGTTGAATTCCATCCACGCCGCGAACCGCTCGACGTGCTCGACCTCGATGTCCCACGCATCGAAGGCTTCCCCGCAGACCACCCCGATGTTGGGGCTGCTGCGGAAGTACCGCTCGATCTGGTCGGGGTCCGTAGTGGCATCTCGGTTCCATCCGGCATACATAGGGCGTTTTTCTTTGGCCCAAACAGGAAACGAGCGCCAGCCGCACTTCGCGTAGAAGCGCGCGTAAGCGGCGGTCGAATACTCCATGTGACGGTCCTCGGTACAGGAAGACGGGTTTGGGCCGGGAGTACCGTCCCGGCCCGCTAACCCGTTAGAAGCAGCGAACCCGTCAGCCCGCCGCCAAAGATCATAGGCCCGCTGTCAATGCCGCCGCGACAGGGACAGGACCGAGCAGTCGATGATCGCCTCGCGCATGGCTCGCATCGCCTTGGACGATCGGATCAGACCCCAGTAGGGGAAGATCGGCCCACTCGTCATTGTGGCCGTGTAGATCGGGCCGCCACTGCCAACCGCGGTTGTCGTCGGCCAAAAGCTTGTCGTTCCCGTCGTGAAGGTCTTGGTCGCGGTAGCCAGAGACCCCGTGGTCGAGGTATAAAGCTTGAAGGCTTCCTCAAACGTTGAGGTGTTTGTCGCGGTGCTCGGCCATAGCAACTTCTTCATCTAGTCCCTCGAATCGAAGTGGGCGGGGTTGTACCGCTCGATCTGGGCCGCGCGGTAGTCGCGCTTGACCCGGCGATCGACCATTCGCGGGTCTAGTTCCTCGGCGCAAACGACGCAGAGCAACTGGTTGCGGATGAAATAGGGATTATTCGTCAATCGGCCACATTCGCACGTCCAAGGCCCTTTCGGGCGGTTTTGCACCGTTATTTCCCCATTTCTGAGCGTTTGGCGAGGTATCTGGAGAAGTTCGCCACATCATGTGGCGTCAGGTTGGGGCCGAGGTTCCACCACTCGCCATCGCCACCGATCATCGGGATGACCATGACCCGACGCAGCAGGCGGTAGTACCAGTCGCCCATCGGGTAGTAGCCGCGGCGCACGAGGAAATAGAGAACGGGCTGGATCAGCCGTTTCAAGGGAATAGTTCCCCCACCCATCAAATCATCGCCGCGCAACTCGCGGGACTCGTATTCCCCGCATCTTAGGGCTAATCGTTGCCGTGTCAAGCATGTTACGTCTCCCGCCGGATGACGGCCCGGACGTGATCGCCCATCGAGAGCCGTCGAGTCGTGTAGATCGGGGTGAAATCGGGGATCGCCGCGCCCTCGGGGATATCCGCAAAATCGCTCGACGTGACCGACAAAAAGAGCCGTCTCGTGTGGGGCTCCCAGATGACGTTCACGATCTCGGCGTCGGCGGGCATGGTCGAGGTTATCTCGCACATGTCGTGGCCGCTGAGCAAGCCGATGATGACTGACGGGGCGATCGAAATCAGCGCGACGCGCATGTCTTTCCTCGCCACGCAAAGGCATTCCGCTTGTGGGGCCGCATCTTCGGCTTGCCAATCTCCTCCCAGCACGGAGTACAGAGTTCGATGCTGCCCGCGCCCTGCGTAGACCAGTGCAACGTTCCGTCGCCGCTTGGCGTGCCGATCTGACGGTGCAGGCCGTACGTCTCGATGCCCGGCTTCATCAGGCCACAGCGGTCGCAGAATCGTTGCTTCCCCATTACTGGAGCCGGAAGGCGAGACGCTGCTTGGCCAGATCAAAGGTCACGCCGACCAGCGTGCCGCCGAAATCTCCGACGTTGACGTTCTGCCCGATCAGAGGGAGAGGCCAGTTCGCGGGCCACTCGACATCGGCTTCCTGCTCGATTGCCGATCCGCCCATCGCTGGCTTGTACTGGATGTGGACGGGCAGGTAGGTTCTCTGTAGCTCGGCGGCAAAGTCCAGCGGCATCGGATCGGAGCGCCAGCCCGGCTCTGGCTCTATGGGGATATCAGCGAGCGAAACTCGCTCGGGCTTGGGATGATTCTTGCTGCCGGGTGGCCGCCCGCGACGGCGGATCGGGGTTACGTCACTCATATGTACTCCTTTGGTCTGACTTCATAGTCGTAGCCACTATTGATCACGGACCACACATCCACGGTCGCCAACGGGTGCGAACCGCTGCCTACGTTCGGAAACGCGACCTCGTAGCACAGCCGGTTGTTGAACCAGACGATCGCCACGAGTTCGGCCCACTCCCCTGATCGAAAGGCATATGGATGGGTGCCCCGTATCTGGGCGTTGCTGAACTCCATGATCGTCGGCCACATGCCCGGCGTCATCGGGGCATCGGCTCGTGAACGGATGGATGGGCTGCGTGCCATGCCAGCGCTCGATCGATCAGGGCGAGGCTGGCGGACTTCCGGGCGGCATCGCGGCGAGCCTCGTCCGCGGCCCGGTAGACCGAGCCGACGTGCTGCCCGCAATACGCCCTGCCGTCCACCTTCTCGACCCCCCAGTGCGGGCACGCCCGGTCTTCATCGAGCAGGGAGGAGCACTTGCCCATCTCTGCCCGGAAGGCTTCGAGGAGGGCCTTCTTCGTCGGCTTCTTGTCGGTCATGCGGGCAGACGCCATTCAATGCGGATCGATCCACCGATGATCTCGTACTCCTTGCTGTGCCCCGAATCCTGCACGATCTCTCGGATTTGGTTGTTGTGATCCCACCTCCAATCGAGCACTTCGCGCTCGAAGACCACCGGCTCCGGCCAGTCATCGGCTTCGAGGGTGATCTTGATCTTCTTCATCGCATCTCGATCCAGCCGCAGCGCCGACACATCTTGCTGCCGGGATACGGATCGTGCTGCCCGGTGCGCTGGCAGATTTCACGGAGCCGATCACTCTGGAGCATGTGAAATTCGTATGTAAGTCGTGTTGGCGACAATTCAGCCGTCTTGCGCTTGCTCATCGCCATCCCCACATCCACAGCAGGCCAAGGATCAGGGCCGTAGTGAAGTAGACAATGATCGCGAACCAGAAGGTGATTCCGCCAGCGAATAGCAGAAGGGGCAGGAGGCCGCTATACGTCACCCCGCCCTCACGTTCGTGACGCTCAATCAATTTCATCGCAACCCCTTCCAGCCGATCCAGATCAGACTCCCGGCCACGACGAACAGCAGGACCGTGATCGCGGACGCCCCACCGAGCCACAGCGCCCCCTGCCAGTTCGGGCCACCCACGTCGTACAGCGTCGTGGCCGCCCAGAGCCAGACCTGATCAATCGTCATCGTTCTTCGCATCTTCGAGCCACCACGGGGCTCCTGAGTTGTAGTTAGCGATTCGCGGTAGATCATCACGGCCACGACCATCGCGATCGACCCGCCATGTGGACTTCGATCCGGCCGTGACGATGAAGCCCAGCTCTGTTCGCTGGTGGCGCGCGATGTGCATGAACGTCGC